>OIXV01001545.1_pt1 | contig 20143 bp, 17 predicted proteins | sample 1587771 | NCBI WGS metagenome assembly OIXV01 (sample SAMEA3888893, study PRJEB22519) | human gut metagenome | biome: human gut; feature: human-associated habitat; material: faeces | place: Denmark | collected 2010
CGCTTGCGACATCTACCTTATACGCCGCAGTGCGCATCCTCGCGGAGCGTTTTTTGCTTTACAGGAAAGCAATTTCCTGTAAAGCAAAAAAGGCACTTACCGATTGGTAAGCGCCTTCGCTTTTGTTTGTCTATTATTTTGAACAGTTATACAATATCACGTCTTTTTTGCTCTGTCAATATTTTTTTACAAAAAGTTGCATTTTCCTGTTTTTTCTGCTTTTTTCAGTCTGTTCATGAGAATTAATAGAATATATTGTATGTTTTTGTGTATTATAATGCACATTTGTATTATCCATTCGTACACTATAGTATCGTTTTGACTTTATACACTCTCCGCTCCGATATAAGCTTCGATTCTATCCCGCTGTAAATGCTCTCCGATTACAATAATAACTTCCTGGCCTTCCTGAATCGGTTCCATCCGCACTCCGTTATGGGTAGCATTAAGTTGTATCCAGGAATTATCTTCTGCTTTTATAAATCCCTTAATCCGAAATACTGCTCCGCAGGAACTGTCTTCTAAGATTTCTTTTGCAACCTTCTGCATTTTTTCTGCCGTCATAGGTACATTCATAAAATACTGGGACTCGAAACCGGAGTGTTCCTCCAGATCCATTTTCTCATAATTTTCCATCACATAGCCGCTGCTCATAATCTGGTGTAAATCTTCCGAAGTAAGCTGTGGTGTACTCTTACGCAGAATCTCTTTTCCCAGTCTTCTCTTACAGTGAATCTTCTCCAAGGCTTCGTTGATGTGTGCAACCGTTGCATCCATTTCTTCTGCTGTAGCTTCATCAGCATGGCTTAATAGAATGCAGCCTGCATCTGCCACCTCTGATGCCAGAATGAAATCTGCCTCATCAGACAGCTCTTTTTCCAGCTTGGCATCTACGATTGCAATTACATTTCCAATCTCATACCACTGATCCAGCGGTTCTTCCCGCAATGCATCAAAGAATTCGTCCACATCAAAAATTCCGGATGGCTCCACCAGCACCCTGTCATATCCGCACATGCCCATGGCGATTAGCTTTGTCTTAAAACGTCTTCTGTGGCAGTCCTTATCACAGCCTCCAGCTACCATTTCCAGCTCACAGTTATCTCCCAACAAATCCTGCAGCAGCATCATGTCCACATTTACTGCGCCATAGTCATTCTCCAAGATTCCAATATTCATGCCCTGTTCCATCAGATACTGGGCGTATTTTCTTATAAATGTTGTTTTACCGGAACCTAAAAAGCCGGTAATTAAGTCGATTTTTACCATATTTGTCTTCCTCCTTCTCAGATATCCCGCTTCAGCCGCCGTAAGAGCTCCTGGTATGCCTCCATTACTTTATCGTGATGACTTCGGATATAATCCATATCCGGAATGTCATGATTCTTGATGGCATACTCTAATCCCTTAAACTGCTCAGACAACTCCATGGCTCCGATATTCGCAGACACATTTTTCAGTCCATGCACATGAATCTGATACTGTGCCCAGGCCCCTGCCTCATAATCCTGCTGCAGAGTATCCACCATCTCATCTTTCAGATAGACTTTTAATATCTTAAGATAAAAATCTTCGTCTTCCATGCATACGGACATTCCCTGCTCGGTGTCAAGGTATGGAAAACGCTCCTGCAATGATTTCTTATTTTCTTCTGCTCCACCGTCAGAATTTTTCTTTTCCACTGCCTCTGTCTGCTTGTCCGCCAGAAAACGTTCCAGTATCTTCCACATCTTCTCTTCAAAAATTGGCTTCGAAATATAATCTGCAAATCCATGCTGCAAATACATTTCCTTTGCTCCTTTTACTGCATTGGCTGTCATGGCAATTACCGGTGTAGTTTTATTCTGATGATTCATTCGCTTCATTTCCTCAAAGGTGGCAATGCCATCCATATCCGGCATCATCTGATCCATGAAAATAAGATCATAGTGCTGTTCTTTCATCAGAGTCAGTCCTTCTTCCCCACTGCCTGCCACATCCACGATTGCACCAGTCTGCAGCAGCATCTCTTTTGCCACAATGCGGTTCATTTCCATATCATCCACCACAAGGATATGCGTGCCGGCAAACTGAGGTACCGGCATCATAGCACCGACAGAAAGCTCATAGTTTTCGAAAATCTGCTTCATATCACCAATGCCATCTTCGCAGATGACCTTCTGCGGTATGATTGCCGTAAATGTTGAGCCTTCACCATACTGGCTTTCTATCTGTACTTCTCCGTGCATCATATCTACCAGACGTTTCGTCAGGCTCAGTCCCAGTCCGGTTCCTTCGATATTGCGGTTTTTATGCTCTTCTAATCTTGTGAAATTCTGGAAAAGGTTCTCCATATCCTTCTTCTGGATTCCAATTCCGCTGTCTTTTACATCAATGCGCAGGTTGATATTTTCCTCGTCTATCCTGCTATAAGAAATTTTTAAAATTACATGACCACGCTTGGTATATTTTACCGCATTAGACAGAAAATTATTTACTATCTGACGGATACGGACATCATCCCCATATAAAATGGATGGAAGATTCTCATCAATTTCCATATACAGATCCAGATTCTTTTTCTTGCAGTTAGAGGCAACTATCGTATAGCAGTCGTTAATGAGAGAAGCCAGCTCATAACCCTCGCAAAGCAGCTCCATCTTTCCGGATTCAATTTTGGAAATGTCCAAAATGTCATTTACAATGGCAAGCAGGGTTCTGCTGGCCCGCTGCATATTTCCTGCATACTCTGCAATCTTCTCCCTTGGCAGCGTATCAATCTGCCGGAGCAGGATACTGTTCATTCCCATAATACCGTTGATTGGCGTACGGATTTCATGGGACATATTCGTAAGAAAATCGGTCTTCGCCCGGTCTGACACCCGGAGCCGCTCTAAAAGTTCTTCTTCGTAAGTAATATCCACCAGTGTTACGATAGTGTTCTGCATCTCGCCATATTCATCGCAGACCATCGAAGACGTTACCGATAAAATCTGATTGCCCTGCAGGCATTTCACCTTGCAGTGCTCTAATTTTCCCTGATAAAGCTGTTCTGCAAATTCTTCCTTATTGCACTCGCAGGTTACCAGTTCTTCAAAAGGCTGTTCCACATCTGCACCAAACAACACTTCTGCATTTGTATTATGTAAAATATGTGTTCTCTGATAATCATATACCATCACACCATATTCAATCTGATTAAACAGATAATCTGAAACTGTTAATTTTGATATTCCAAAAGTATCATACCGGATACTAAAAAATACAGTCATTAAAAATGAAACTGTTACACCATAAACCGAACTGGGATAAGATTTAATTCCATAAAATGGCAACACCGTATCCGGAATTGCCGAAAGAAGCATAATTGTATTTCCCAGAATGATATATGCCACATATTTTCTCTGACTTTTACGCATAATTTTCTTCGACCAATATAGTACAATATAGATGCAGCACAAAAAGCAAAGCATAATATACATCCAGTGATAAAACACGCTGCCATGAAATTCTGTGGTAAAGCAGGTTCTTCCATTGACCCTGTAAAAATGGCGGATCCGCATACTTCCAAAAGAAACACCATCCACCAGAGATGTCAGTATTCCTAATCCAACCATCAGGCCATATCCCTTTATTTTTACACCAGTCAGACACGCCACATAAATTACAATCGCAATGACATATAAATTAAAGCCCACAATTGTCATGCAAAAGAAATCCTGTGCCAATCTGTCATCCGTACAATTTCCATACAATGCTGAACCCAGTGCCCAGATTCCTCCTCCTATTCCCAGAAGCAGGATACAAATCCGCCCCTTGTTTTTCGTATTATTAATAAAAAAATAAAAGATACCAACGCCAATACATATAGTTGCACATGCTACCAAAAGCACTGTTGTAATCATTCCTGCTTCCATCAATTTTTCTCCCGAGTTGTTTTACTTCATTATATATAAAATCCAGTTTATTCGCAATAAAACAATCCCTGTGGAAGCTGCCACCAGCATTTTCTTATTGCCGCAAAAAAGCAGGAGCTCCGTTCCAGTTTCGGTGTTCCTGCTTTTTTCTGTCTTTTTCTATTTTTCCAACTCTAATCTTATTGTGAACTTTTCATTTCGAGCTTTCATTTTGAGTCCTTATCCAAACTCTTATTTTAATTCTCCTGCCGGATGTATCATATCCGGTGTAATCAGCTCTTTGATAATCAGGTACTGCTCAATGGTTTTTACACAGTTCTGCACGCCGACCCGCTCACTGTTTAATGTCATGTCATAATTGACCGGGTTTGTCCAGTAATTTCCATGGGTGTAATATTCATAATAATCTGCCCGGAATTTATCCGTCCGCTCTATGGTTGCATTAGCAACCTCTTCGGTCACACCCATATTTTCCATGGTACGGTTCACGCAGAATGCTCTCGGTGCCTCAATATAGATGCTCACCACATTTGGTTTGCCCTTCAGTACATAATCGGCACATTTTCCGACGATGACGCAGGACTCTTTTTCTGCCAGATCTTTGATAATTTCACTCTGATATTCAAACAGCTTGTCATCCGATACGAATTTTTCATTTCTGGAAATGTAACGTCTTGACCGTGGCAGCCCTCTTAAAAAGCTGGAAAATCCACTGGTCTCCCTCATTTTTTCATTTACTTCCTGAAAAATATTCTCATCCAGTCCACTGAGCTGGCTTGCCAGTGTTAAGATTCGGTTTTCATAACAGTGAATACCTAACTCCTTTGCCAGCTGGGAAGCAATCGCCTTTCCGCCTGTTCCGAATCCTCTTGCAAAGGTTATTACAAAATTCTCCATATTTTCTGTCCTCCTTTAACCTGCTAAATAACGACTTAAGAATTCCCGTGTTCGCGGATTCTTCGGATTGGTAAACAGTTCGGATGGAGCTGCATCCTCTGCCACATAGCCGGAATCCATGAAAATGGTTCTGGTGGACACATCCCTTGCAAATGCCATCTCATGAGTAACAATAATCATTGTAAGTCCCGTCTTGGCAAGCTCTTTCATAACATTTAATACTTCTCCTACCATTTCCGGGTCCAGTGCAGAAGTCGGCTCATCGAAAAGAAGTACTTCCGGATTCATGCAAAGAGACCTTGCAATGGCAACCCTCTGTTTCTGTCCTCCGGAAAGCTGTGATGGTTTTGCATTGATATAAGGAGCCATTCCTACATCCTTTAAATGTGTGATTGCCCGGTTAAATGCCTCTTCTTTGGAAATATGAAGCACCTTTCTGGTGCAGAGCATGCAGTTCTGCAATACAGTCATATTGTTAAATAGGTTAAAGGACTGAAATACCATTCCCACCCTGGAGCGGTATTCATTGATGTCCTTCTGTACATTCCGGACTTCCTTATCATGGTAAAGGATTTTACCGGAGGTCTGCCGCTCCAGTTTATTGATACACCGCAGCAGCGTTGACTTTCCGGAACCGGAAGAACCAACTATACAGATAATTTCTCCTGCTTCTATATCAATATCTATTTTTCTTAAAACCTCATGATTCCCAAATGATTTGCTCAAATCTTTGATTGAAATTACTTTCTCTCCCATATCCGTTCCTCCTACTGATTATCCATATACTCAATTGCCAGTGCGTAATCTGTCTTGCCCTGCATTTTCTTTTCAATGAATTTGAAAATTTTATCAAAGACAAAGCACAATACAAAGTAAATCACTGCAATTACCAGGTATGACTCGAAGTATTTGTAATAATTTCCTCCAACTGTTTTTGCAGCCATGAAAAGTTCCTGTACTGCAATTACATTTAATACGGATGTCATTTTCAGGTTTGTCAGGAAAGTATTTGCCATCTCCGGGATAATATTTTTAAATGCCTGTGGCAGTACCACATACAACATTGTCTTAAATGGCGACATTCCCATTGCCCATGCGCCTTCACGCTGGCCCATATCAATGGAGCCGATTCCGGCACGTACTGTCTCACCCATGTAAGCTCCGGTATTTAATACCGTTACCACAATACCTGCAAATACCGGTGTCATTTCTACTCCCAGCATTTTTATTCCATAGTATACAATCATTGCCTGAACAATCATTGGAGTGTCACGGAAGATTTCCACATATACGGTAAAAATGATTTTCAAAAGCCGCATCAGAAGCTTCTTGAAAACATTATCACCCTCGCTGATTTTTGCATCATTTACAAGTCCGACAATATAGCCTAACACAAAACCAACCAGCGTTCCGATTACAGCAATTTCCAGCGTAAGCCAGGTTCCTTTGATAAACATACTTGCATATTTCTGGGCTAAAAATATCATCCACTCTAACGAATTACTCGGATTTTCTACTAACATATTTCTCTACCTCACTTTATCTGTTACTCAGCTCACGCTGGAAATATTTCTAGTTTGCTGCCGGCTGCTGTGTCAGAACAGTATCCATCAGCTCATCCATTTTGGCTTTATCATTCCAGCCAATGGCATCCATTGCATCCTGGATTTTATCTCTTAATGCGGTATCATCTTTTCTGGTAGCGATACATACATTTACCATTTCATCATCACCGGTGAAAGAATCATCTGCATCTAACTGAATAATCACAAGGTCATCATTGGTAAGTGCTGCTGACTGTGCGGTTGGCAAATCTACGACACATACATCTGCAACACCATTGGATATTGCCATGAAACACTCGGATGTTGTCTCATAATTTCCTGACTGCTCTGCACCTTCAATCTGGTCCAAAAGAGGTACCCAGCCGGTTCCTAACTGTGTTGTTACTTTACATCCGGTTCCTGCCAGATCGGAAAGTCCTTTTACATTTTCATAAGCGCTTCCCTTTTTCACTACGATGCAGTTGTCTCTGTAATAATATGGTTCTGTAAATGAATAAGAAGCTTCTCTTTCTGCTGTTTTTCCCATTCCTGCAATGATTACATCATAATCTCCTGCATCTAATGAGATTCCAATGGAAGACCATTCTACTTTATGAACCTCTAAATCCATTCCCATCTCATCAGCAAGCTTCTGGGCTACTGCCACATCATATCCATATGCATAATAGTCAGATCCATAAATCGGAACCGCCTTGCTTCCATCCGGTGTTGTATCACTGTCCTGTGTCCAGTTAAATGGAGCATATGCACATTCCATTCCAACTCTTAATACATTCTTATCAGATGTCTCTGCTGTCTCTGAGGTTTTCACATCTGTATCGGATGTTTTTGTATCTGATGAACCACATCCTGCCAATGTAGATATTGCCATAACTCCTGTCAGTACCAATGCTAATAATTTTCTTTTATTCATAATATGTTCCTCCTTAAATGCAAATGTGAAGCCGACTTTTTGTTTCTCTAGAGTATCAAAAAAGACGCTTGAGATTTCTTTCTCTCAAAGCGTCTTTGCTGATAGACAGTATAGTATACTTTCTTTTTCTTCTTTTCAACTTTCAAATTGCACAATTTGATTGTGCATTTTGCACAGTATCTTAATTAAACATCAATCTTTTTACCAGAATACAGTTTACAATATCGAGATATTCCATGGAATCTTCCAGGTCAACCTCCAATATTTCTTCTATCTTCTTCAGGCGGTACTGCAGGGAATTCCGATGGATATACAAAGCCTCTGCTGTCTTTCCCACATTAAATCCACTCATATAATATGTCAGCAGTGTCTCCACCAGAAACGCCCCGTTGGTCTGGTCATACATCTCAAGCTTCTTTAATTTGTCATTACAGTAGTCCAGTATCTCCTGCTGATTTCCATTGTTAAACATATATTTATAAATGCCCATGGAACTGGCACTAAGCACTTTTTTATTAGCAGGATTCGGCAGATAATCTTTCTTTGGGATCAGATTTTTTGCTTCCTGATAGCTCTTGCCAAATTCAGACGGATCCATATAAGCTGCACCTAAAATACAGGTACTGTGTATCAGCCCAGCGAACTGCGGGCGGCTGTCCAGTTTCTTTAGCAATTGTTCAATCTGCCGTTCTGTCTCCTTATCCTCCGTTGCCTCAAACAGCAGCACAAATTTATTTAAGAAACGCATATACATCGGACGATTTTCCATATGCATTACTTCCCGGTTCAGACAGTCCGTATAATAGAGATAAGTATGCTCATCCTGCTCCAGGTTAATTCCATATTTCCGGTCAATTACAATGATTCCAACACGATATGCCCGGTCGAAAGCCAGTCCAAACTGGCTGGATATTTTTTCAATATATTTATCATTTACTTCATATCCAAACAGTAGATTATATAAATAGTCCCCGGTACGCTTATTTGTAATATTGGTTTCCAGTATCAGCTGCCCGATACTCTGTGCAATATCCACGAAGGTTGCGCCTTCCCAGCGGACATAGAACAGTGGCAATTTCAATTCAACCGCCTTGTCTATCATTTTCTGTGGAATCTTCTCCCGGTCATCCACAATCGATATTGCAAGCCCGGAAATTCCCAGTGCATTCAGTTCTACCATTGTTTCAAAGGTCTTCTCGATGTCAAACCTCAGATAATCCACTACAATCAGTGCGAAGTTGCCAGGATTCATATGATCTTCATATGGCTTCGTCTGCACAAAATATGTCCAGGACACCACTCTGTCCAGTCCTACTTCCCCTGTCAGCAGTTCTACTCCATCCAGATCCAAATTATTGACGTCTCTACAAGTAACCATAATGTCTCCCTCTGTTGGTTGTGTGCAAGTTGCAAAAAACCCGGAGAAGTGCGAACACTCTCCGGGTTAATTTTACTTATTTTAGCAATTCATTGCAAGAGCAAAGATTACTCGATAACTGTAGCAACACAACTGTTAATGTAACAAATTGTATTGTTTTGAATATTTCTAATGGTGTTTCATTTTATATAGCGGTACATTTTGTGATTATTATATCTATTTCGAAAGTTTTTCAAGTCCAAAATAAGCCCATGGGCTTTTTACCTCCAATTCAAATGAAAGGACTGATAACAATGAAATTAATACACGCAAGATATAACCCGATGCACAATAGCATCGACATTAACCACTATGACGGCTACATTCTCCGGATTGACTGCAATCAGGCAGAATCCGGGATACAGACCACTCCTAATTCCCAACGGTGTCTGAATTCCCTGGCGATTGATAATCCGCTGGAATATGCAAGACTTGCTCTGGATGGCGAGATGCAGGCATGGGTGGATGTGGAGGATAGTTTGGAAGTGTTTTAATGCATAAATATATCGGATACCTTCAATTTCAGGAAGTATCCGATATATTTTTTTACGCTACATCATATATGTTCCGTTTTCCCGATAACTGCATTTATCACTTAGATTTCCCCATATACAATCTGCTTGTATGTTTTATTATTAACCAAAATCCGATTTGGAGAAATAACCGAAACATTTACTCCATTTTTATCTCTCTTCTTTTTAGTTATGTCTCCGTATGCAATAACCATAATTTTATCAGGGTATTTTTCTACTAATTCTTTTACCTTTGATATGTATATTTCAAATTCTTCCATCCCAGCCGACAGTTCATTCGAATAGAAAGCCTCCGGAAAAGCAATGTTTACGGTACTATGCTTTGTCGCCAAGTTAAAATATGCAAATTTTCTCTTATTCTTATCCTCTTCTAACTGGACATTACTTATAAATCCATAAACCGATTTTCTACATCCAATATCATCCGTACTTATATATTCAGCATCCTCATAATGAATTCTTGGCATATATTCACTCTTATTGCCATTTTCATCACCTTCAAATACTACGGCTTCATCCTCGCCAATTACATCGACCTCCATACTACCATTTGACGGATCAATTATATCTTCGTCAGAATATTGTCTAAGTAAGCCCTCCATTTTTCTTTGTAATCGGCGCAAAATAGTTTCTTCACTAAGTTCTATGCTTTCATAATAAGCACTTAGCTTTTTCCTTCCCATTTTGCCCTTATAATCAACATGATAAGGACAACCTTCTTTATGTAAGTGCCCCTCTTTATTCCATGTGCTAAAGAATTTAACATTATTTTTTCTTTCTGTGAATTTGATTCTAGCCGGACATCCCTTTATACAAGTCAAATGCCCTTTGTATTTTGTTTCATAGTCATTTTTATCTAAATCCCCGCAATAAATTTCCTTTTTAAAATCCCCTTCGACATTTGACCTTGCAAACATAATTTTTTTTTGCCATGCACCATAAACTCCTTTCTCCTACAAAATTGTTACTCACAATTTTTTATTTGTAATAACATTCTTATTAAATTATACACTTTTGTTTATTACACACCTACAATAACGCATAACAATTCTAGTTATTCAAATGTAATCTCTTCCTCGGCTTTAACATAAACATCAACCTGTGTATGCACATCAAGTCTGGAAACAACCCATCCTCTCATCATACACATCTTTATAAAGTCATCTATTCTGTTTTCACCATTCATTTCTCGCAAAGTTACAACAACACCAAATTGCAACCCTCTTCCGGCTTTCGGATCAAGTCTTTCTTTTGTTTTAATACTTAGTCCCCACATTCCCGATTGATACGCCTTGCGTGGACGACCATTTTCTTTTAACGCCTCACTAATATGCTTGACATTATCCCACTTACGATACAATTTTCTCGCATCTTCTTCGTATATTGTATTGAGACCTTCTTCCGCTTGTTTATTATAATCTATAGCTTTAATTACTGCTTTTCCTTTCTGCTCCGCAATTCTTCCAAAATGAATATCCATCTCCGTTGATGTATAATCAACACCTTGGCTTCGATCACTTTGCGGAAAATAAGCAAGTGTAGCCTTTGCAAAGAAAGGATATGCATTCATATCTTGTGGAACCGGAATATTATACGTATATACTTCATACTCATCTATGCTTCCAGACATAATAAATCTTATCTCATCCTCTCGAGAATACAAAATGTCCTCTATCCTTTTTGGTACAATGCCATATCCTTTTTCATATTTAATAGTATCCTGTCGATTCCATCCTGCCGCAGAATCAATTATTAAAGCTTTTGCCACTTCACGGCTTAAACCCATAACATGTATAAGATACGCCATTTTGCGAGTTATCCAAGGTGCCGCAAACGATGTTCCGGTTACAGTTGCCTTACCTAAAGGTTCACAAACAACGATTTTGTCAGGACCATCTCCACCATAGTAACAAACATCAGGCTTATAGAAGAAAGATAACACTGGACCTCTACGTGTATAAGATGCCGGTTTACCGTTAAAATCCACCGCATTCACAACCAATGAATTAAGCGAATCTGCCGGAGCGCCAATTTTATCAACCTCCGAGTTTTTCTTTTTATTTGTACCTGCAACTACAAAAATTACATCATACTCATATTGAATTTTGTCCAATTCAGCAGCTTCAGGAGATATGAAATTTGCATCAATTTCCATTGCAGAACCTAATGATAAATTCCACACTTTTATATCGCGATTCTTTCGAACAATATCACGAATTTGCTTCAATATTGCGAACGAACTAAATCTGCCTGCTGTAGCCACTCCAAAATGGCGAACCCTGAAATTACCACAATTATCTTGCAAGTTTGGATTGAAAGACGGACCATCAACAATAATAGATGTTACAGCAGTACCATGAAAATAATCTTCTGTATGCAATTCAATATCATCACTGATACATCTATGATACTCTACCCAATCACCAAAATATACTTTCTTATAAAACTGGGTATCGATAACTCCTACAATCGGCTCATTTCCAGGCTTTCCAATCGATAATTGTTCTTTATAGTCCTCACTATCTGTAATATCATAGTCAATCTCTGCAAAATCCTTAACACTCATTGCAATCAAATAAGGAGCTTTATCACATAAAATATCTATCTCTTCTTTTTCCATCCGCAAAGTTGTTTCATCTATCATTTTAGCATTAATCATATTAATACCTAATCTGCTTAACAACTCTGTCGTATCAACACCTGTTTTATATATAGTTACAATAGACTGCTCTCTCTCTGTCTTAGGTGCACGATCAATACGGAAATTCTCCACATAAAAACAATCTACAAGTGTTTTCAAAAACGAACTTTTACTCATAATACTATCATTATATATGCCTGAATTAATACATTCTGTATCATCACTTGAAATTTTTCCATTATAAAAATTTTGGATAGTAACTGCACACTTATCCAAAAGCATAACCGATTTCTTCAAAGAATCAATAGCAAGAAAGTAGGTAAATACATGCTTTTTCACCCATTCATTCTTGTCATTATAGCCCTCTGAGAACTTTGAGCCTCTTACAGATTGGTTAGGATGTTTTCCTCCATCTGACAGCAGAAGTTGAATTCTATTACTTTTTGCTACAACTTTTCTGTAATATACACTAACCAAGGCTCCATTGATTGTTTTTTCCTTATTCCAAAACGAAATAATATCTTGTAACTGATTTTTCAAGTTCAAAACATGCTCTGCACTGACAGATTTTCCCTTTGGTAAATTAACAGGTCCAAAACCACTAGGTGCTTTTCTCTTTTGAAATTGACCTTTTAATTGCAAAATATTATTCATCTTCACTCATCTCCTTTAACTCTCTAGCAACACTGCTCTTAGGTATTTTACTCAAAATTTCAATTTCTCTTATGGTGAATCTCTGTTCTTGCAGCTTTTTAATGTCTTCCGGTTTTTCACCTGTAATTGCATAATACAATCTTCTAAAGTAGTCCAGTTCATCATCAGGATTACTAAATGCCACTGCTGTTTTTATCAAGTTCTTCAAATCCCCCGGATATGGTAATGGCGACAGCAACATCATTATTTTTCTAAATAATCTTATATCCTTCTTCGCCAAGTTAAATTTGGTTAGGAACTTATTCAAATATTCTTCCGAAATGTCCATTAAATCACCTTGAGAATATCTATTAAAATCAATAACCGAATCGAATCTTCTAATCAATGCTTTATCAAAATGTTCATACAGATTTGTAGTTGCCACCAATACTATTCTTTCATCCATACGTTCCATACTCTTAAGCAATGAAGATGTTGCTCGTCCCATCTCACGTAAATCATTGACATTTGTTCTATCTAAGGCAACGGCATCTATCTCGTCAAACAATACTATAACTTTTTCTGGATGAACAAAACTATTTATCTCCTTAAACAGTTCAGACATATTCTTCTGTGTCTGACCCATTTTACTATCAATGATTGCTGAAAATTCAACCATATATATTTCTCTTTCCAAAATTCGCGCTAGCTGTTTAACAGCCTCCGTCTTACCTGTTCCCGGTGCTCCCTGAAATAAAAATTTATTTATTCCTGCATTATGAGCTATCGCATGCACAATTCCTAATAAATCTTGAGTGATGTCATCAGGCAACCATAAAGGATCGCCTATCCTTTCAACTTTTTCAAACATAGCAGATTCATTCTCGCTCATTTGTGGAATAAAGGTATTTGCATTTGACATCAATGCCATAATATATTCGGCAAGCTGATAATCTCCTGCTTTGTCAAAATCTTTTGCTATTTCATAAGCTTCACTTCGAAAACCAGCATCATTATTCTCCGCATGATATTTAATTAAATTAATAACGCTCTTCTTTTTCATATGATCCACTCCTAATTTCTTTTTGTTATATACACTTTAACACCTTGGGACATTTTTGTCAATATTGGGACAAATATTTATATTGGCTTTTTGATATCTCTGGTGCTATATTAGTTATAAGAACAGAAAATTCCAATAAAAAAAGAAACCAGCATCTAACAAATAGAATACTGGTCTCCTGCGTACAAATGTACTTTCCCAAAAAGCATTGTACCACAGATTAGTTCCTATGCTCAAGCAGAACATTCATTCGTTACGGTTTCTCTATTATTGTTTACATAGATTACAATATTATCTTAAAAGAAGAAACAAAAATGAAAGCAGCAAAAATCAAAATGAAACCCGGTTGTGCAAATTCAACCAAAACAACAGAAATCGATCAAATTACCGAGAAGCTGATGCTAAAATAATTACATCATAAACACGTAAACAGAGGAAGTAGATGCCCAACACATCTACTTCTTTTTCTTATATCCCGCTACTCACCTATATTAATTTGTAACCTGTAATGAGCGAATTCAAGATATTCATATGTTTCGTCATACTTAATTCTATTTTATCTTCATCAAACCACCCATGCATTAAATTATTGGAAATATGTCCTATCCTCATCATTTAAATACATTTCCTTTAACATCCAAAAATATATAACATTGCTTTTGTTTCATATTCACTCGCCTTTTCATTGTTCCGTTCCGTCGTCGTAAACTGGTAAATCTTATCATCCCCTTCTTACATCACCTATTCTTTTCTATCTGTAATAATTTTATCCCTAACACAAACACCGCACCACCCATGGTTATAAATCCACCCCAAAGCAGATTCCAATACCATGCTGTTACATCAAACATCGCAAGGAGCAAATCATGCCAAAACTCCAATCCGGTTGCAATAGCAAACAAGTCAAATAATAAATATCCGCCACCAAATAGATATATCCATCTCCACCAATAGTTGTACCGCAAATTCTTAAAGAAAGTAATTATTCCAAGCACACAAAGTACCGTTAATATGCCCATAAGTCCAAAGTAAAATATCCCCTTTCGTTCCATAACATTTATCCAAAACGCAGCATAGGAATCCCTATCTACAAGTCCCCAAATTCTATGTAAATGAAACAAACCCAAAAATATGAAAAACCATGGTTCATAACTATATATTTTCTTCATCATACCCTCTCTTTAAAAACTCAATAATCATTTGTTTCTCATCTTCCGTCATGCTATTCATATGTCCTCTGCCCTCCAGTAAATATGTAGAAACATTTTCAATAATCTCTTTTTCTCTTGGCAACACGCCCTTAGCCGGAAAAAGGCAATCCTTCTCTGCCGCCATAACCAATGTAGGAGCTTTGCATTGTCTCATAAGTTTGCCGGCAACATTACTAGGCATCCCCGTCTTTACTTTAGTATAATCAATGCTTAATTTCGTAGTATCATAAATGTCGTTTGTAATATTTTCTTCTGTTACAGCCATTGGAAGCATGCATTTTTTGAGCCACTTGTCTTTATGTGTAATCCAGTACATAATCATCGGGAACATCATACTCATACAATTCATTGCCGGTGCATTTTTTTATACCTGATGGCACATACACTACTGCACATTTCACCTTTTTAGGCTCAACACACATTGTTTTAGCAATTATTCCAGCACCAAACGAGCCACCAAAACAGCAAATGCTTTCATATCCTATAGTCGATATTACTTCACTAGCCCACTTAGGGCACGAAAAGATTCAGACAACCTTAAGCACCTACTCCCACCTGTATCCGAATAAGCATCAGGAAGTGGTGGATATGATACAGAATCAGTACCGGAAGGACATGGCAACATCCGATGTGAATGCCCGTCAGAAGCATCGGAAGAATCAAAGCCACAAAGCAAAAGGTTCAAAGTCGTAAGCCCAAAGGATAGCACAAGCCCACAGCAAGTCCACGAAAATGACTTAAGCCCGTGCGTCGGCTTCAACCGACGCACATAAAAAGGCTCAACCCCTTGTAAACAAAGGGCTGAGCCAATTAAGTCAATTGATACTATGAGAGTATTTAATTACTCGATAACTGTAGCAACACGTCCTGATCCTACTGTACGTCCACCCTCACGAATAGCGAAAGTAAGACCCTGCTCCATAGCTACTGGATGAATCAGTTCGATAGTCATTTCTACGTTATCACCAGGCATACACATCTCTGTACCTGCTGGTAATTCACAAACACCAGTTACGTCAGTTGTTCTGAAGTAGAACTGTGGTCTGTAGTTATTGAAGAAAGGTGTATGACGTCCACCCTCATCTTTTGTTAAAACGTAAACCTGAGCTGTGAATTTTCTGTGGCAAGTAACAGTACCTGGTTTAGCAAGAACCTGTCCACGAACGATCTGGTCACGGTTAACACCACGAAGAAGTGCACCGATGTTATCACCAGCCTGAGCCTCGTCTAACTGCTTACGGAACATCTCGATACCAGTTACAACTGTCTTCTGAACATCTTCCTTAACACCAAGGATTTCAAGTTCGTCATTCAGATGTAATGTTCCTCTTTCTACTCTACCTGTTGCAACAGTACCACGACCTGTGATTGTGAATACGTCCTCAACTGGCATTAAGAAAGGTTTATCTGTATCACGCTGTGGATCTGGGATATAGCTATCTACAGTATCCATTAATTCCATGATCTTGTCGCCCCATGGTCCGTTAGGATCTTCAAGAGCTTTAAGAGCAGAACCCTGGATGATTGGGCAGCCTTCAAAACCATATTCCTCTAACTGCTCTGTAACTTCCATTTCTACTAACTCGATTAACTCTGGGTCGTCTACCATATCACATTTGTTTAAGAAAACAACGATGTAAGGTACACCTACCTGACGAGACAGAAGGATGTGCTCCTTTGTCTGAGCCATAACACCATCAGTTGCAGCAACAACAAGGATAGCGCCGTCCATCTGAGCTGCTCCGGTAATCATGTTCTTTACGTAGTCAGCATGTCCAGGACAGTCAACGTGTGCGTAATGTCTCTTCTCTGTTTCATACTCAACGTGAGCTGTAGAGATAGTGATACCTCTCTCTCTCTCTTCTGGAGCTTTATCGATGTTAGCGAAATCTGTAGCTGTATTACCAGCAACTCTTGCTGCTAAAACTGCTGTAATAGCTGCTGTTAAAGTTGTTTTACCATGGTCTACATGACCAATGGTTCCGATATTACAATGTGGTTTGGTTCTTTCAAACTTAGCTTTTGCCATTTTAAAACGTCCTCCTTAATTTTATGCCCTTTCTGGGCGCTTATTTTTACATTTTAATAAGTCACTCGGCTATTTCTGATTATATAAAAAACTTGCGAGTTTTTCAAGCATTTTTATTATTTTGCTTTAGATGCAACAATCTTGTCCTGTACAGACTTCGGAACCTGCTCATATTTTTCGAAGAACATTGAGTAGTTACCACGTCCCTGAGTTCTGGAACGTAAGTCTGTTGAGTATCCAAACATCTCAGCAAGTGGAACATATGCTTTAACCATTTTTCCACCACCGATGTCATCCATACCTTCGATACGTCCACGACGAGAATTAATGTCACCAATAACATCTCCCATGTACTCTTCCGGCATAGTAACTTCAACTTTCATGATTGGCTCAAGAATTACAGGAGCTGCTTTTGCCATAGCCTCTTTGAAAGCCATGGATCCGGCAATGTGGAATGCCATCTCTGATGAATCGACCTCATGGTAAGATCCATCATATACGGTAGCATGAACACCTACTACTGGGAATCCTGCAAGGATACCAGCTTTGGTAGCTTCTTCGATACCTTCGCCTACTGCAGGGATGTATTCCTTAGGAATAGCACCACCAACAACTGCAGAATCAAACTTGAAGAGTTCATCTCCGTTGGCATCCATCGGCTCGAATTTAACTTTACAGTGTCCGTACTGTCCACGTCCACCAGACTGTTTTGCATATTTGTATTCCTGATCAACTGGCTTTGTAAATGTCTCTTTGTAAGCAACCTGTGGAGCACCTACGTTTGCTTCTACGTGGAATTCACGAAGCAGACGGTCAACGATGATTTCCAGATGGAGCTCACCCATACCAGCGATGATGGTCTGTCCTGTTTCTGTATTTGTATGAGCACGGAAAGTAGGATCTTCTTCTGCAAGTTTTGCAAGAGCTTCACCCATCTTACCCTGTCCAGCTTTTGTCTTAGGCTCGATAGCAAGCTCGATAACTGGCTCTGGGAATTCCATGGACTCTAAGATAACCGGATGCTGTTCATCACAGATGGTATCACCAGTAGTTGTAAACTTAAATCCAACGGCTGCTGCAATATCTCCAGAGTAAACTTTTTCAAGCTCTGCTCTCTTGTTTGCATGCATCTGAAGGATACGGCCTACACGTTCTTTTTTATCTTTTGTTGCATTCAGTACGTAAGATCCGGAGTTCATTACACCAGAGTAAACACGGAAGAATGCAAGTTTTCCTACGAATGGGTCAGTCATAATCTTGAATGCAAGAGCGGAGAATGGTTCATCATCAGATGAATGTCTCTCTACTTCATTTCCTTCAAGGTCAACACCCTTAATAGCTGGGATGTCTGTTGGAGCTGGCATATATTCTACGATAGCATCCAATAATTTCTGAACACCCTTGTTACGGTAAGCAGAACCACAACATACCGGAACTGCTGTACACTCGCAGGTACCTTTTCTGAGGGCAGCCTTCATATCTTCAACAGATGGCTCTTCTCCCTCTAAATACTGCATCATAAGGTCATCATCTAACTCGCAGATTTTTTCAACCAGTTCGGTATGATATAATTCTGCATCGTCTTTCATATCATCTGGGATGTCTGTTACAGAGATATCATCTCCCTTATCATCATTGTAGATGTAAGCTTTCATCTCAAACAAATCAATAATTCCCTTAAAATCATCTTCTTTACCGATTGGTAACTGAAGAACAATTGCATTTTTACCTAATCTTGTACGAATCTGATCAACAGCTCCGTAGAAGTTTGCACCCAAGATATCCATTTTGTTAATGAATGCCATTCTAGGTACGTTGTATGTGTCAGCCTGACGCCATACATTTTCTGACTGAGGCTCTACTCCACCTTTTGCACAGAACACGCCGACAGCGCCGTCCAGTACACGAAGTGAACGCTCAACCTCAACCGTAAAGTCTACGTGTCCAGGAGTATCAATGATATTGATACGATGCTCTAAAGCACCTTTCTTCGGCTTTGTAAACTCTTCCAAAGTCCAGTGACATGTCGTAGCGGCTGAAGTAATGGTAATACCTCTTTCCTGCTCCTGCTCCATCCAGTCCATGGTAGCAGTACCTTCATGAGTATCACCAATCTTATAGTTAACACCGGTATAATAAAGGATACGCTCTGTCAATGTTGTTTTACCAGCATCGATGTGCGCCATAATACCAATGTTTCTGGTTCTCTCTAACGGATATTCTCTTCCAGCCAAGGTTTTTTCCTCCTAATTTTCTTAACCGAAAAAATATGCTCTCGTTCTGATTAGAAACGATAGTGTGCGAAAGCTTTGTTTGCTTCTGCCATCTTGTGCATATCTTCTTTTTTCTTTACAGATGCACCAGTATTGTTTGCTGCATCCATGATCTCATTTGCCAGTCTTTCTTCCATTGTCTTCTCGCCTCTCTTGCGTGAGAACAGTGTAAGCCAACGAAGAGCCAGAGCCTGACGACGGTCCGGTCTAACTTCGATAGGTACCTGGTAAGTTGCTCCACCGATACGTCTAGCCTTTACCTCAAGTACTGGCATAACGTTGTTCATCGCTTCCTCGAATACTTCAAGAGCTGGTCTCTCAGTCTTCTCTGCAACTCTGTCAAATGCACCGTATACAATCTTCTGTGCAATACCTTTCTTACCATCTAACATAATGTTGTTGATAAGCTTGGTAACCACTTTGTTGTTGTACAGCGGATCTGCTAAAACGTCTCTTTTTTGAGTATGTCCTTTACGTGGCACGGTACTTCCCTCCTTAATCATCTTTTTTTGATTTCGATTAATTCAACGGTACTCACATGTGTCGTTCTCTGTGTTCGTGCGGGAAAAGTTCTCATACGAATTTATCCGTAATAGGTGAACTTACATTCCAACACTTTTACCAAGTTCTGTTTGTGATACATTGTTGATGGCTAAGTCTTATTTCTTAGCGTCTTTTGGCTTCTTAGCGCCATATTTGGAACGAGCCTGTTTTCTGTTTGCTACACCTGCTGTATCCAGTGTACCACGGATGATATGGTATCTTGTACCCGGTAAGTCTTTTACTCTTCCTCCGCGGATTAAAACAACGCTATGCTCCTGTAAGTTGTGACCTTCACCCGGAATGTAGCTTGTTACTTCGATTCCGTTAGAAAGACGAACTCTGGCAATTTTTCTAAGAGCTGAGTTAGGTTTTTTAGGAGTTGCAGTCTTAACTGCTGTGCAGACACCTCTCTTCTGCGGTGAAGCAGAATCTGTAGGTTTTTTCTTTAAAGAGTTAAAACCTTTCTGGAGAGCTGGTGCTGTAGACTTCTTTACAGATGTCTGACGTCCTTTTCTTACTAACTGGTTAA
>OIXV01001551.1_pt1 | contig 20116 bp, 8 predicted proteins | sample 1587771 | NCBI WGS metagenome assembly OIXV01 (sample SAMEA3888893, study PRJEB22519) | human gut metagenome | biome: human gut; feature: human-associated habitat; material: faeces | place: Denmark | collected 2010
GAGCAGTCGTGCTGACGGCTAGCTAAAAGTGCGCAAAACTATTGACGGTACCATCATCGATAAGCACGGCTATGCAGCCGTTTTCAGATTCTTCGAATCTGTCGACCGAGTAGTAGCTTTGCGATGTTGGCATAGCGATCCTTTCTTGCTGGCAAATCGTTCCTTATGCAGCAAGCAAAAGGTTGTGGGCATCTAATTCGTTGTTTTTGCTTGAGGCTACTGAGATACCGTTAGCATCGATTGTCATATCGATGGTTCCTTGCAAGTCGGTACGATACAAATGGGTTCCCTTTAAGGCATCAAGCGCTTCTTCGTGCGGGTGCCCGTAGGAGTTGTTGAGCCCGCAGGAGATCACTGCGTATGCCGGCGAGAGCTCTGTTGCGAGGGCTTCATCGGTACCGGTACGGCTGCCATGATGGCTCACCTTCAGAACATCGATCTTGCCCGGGTTTGCATCACGGATAACATCTTTGCCGGCATCGCCGGTAAACAAGACGTTTTTGCTGGCCGTGTTGTAACGAATGATTGCTGACCAGTCGTTGATGTCGGCATAGTCATCGAGCATAGGAGAAATAATCTGCACGCTAAATGTGTTGTCGGCTGCAATGGTTACACCGGCTTTTGCCGTGTGTATGCTCAGCCCTTTTGCTGCGATAGCGTCCAGCAGATTCTCATATGTTGCAGTGGTAGTGGAAACCTTGGGCATGTATATTTCGCCGATATCGAAGCTGTTGATGACTTCCGCCATACCACCGATGTGGTCGGCATGCGGGTGCGTGGCGACCAGGTAGTCTATTCGCGAGTAACCAAGGGATTTGATTTCATTAGCTACTTGATTGCCTGATTGGGGGGTGCCGGCATCTATAAGCATGGTTTGACCGTTTGGCAGCTCGACGAGTTCGGAGTCGCCTTGCCCAACATCAATGAAATGCACTTTGGATGAATCGGCGGATACCTTGATGCGGGCGGCATGCAGTATCTCATCAATCGTATTTTTGAGCGCTGTTGGCATGACGTACGTGCCGCCAAGGATAAATACGTTTTCAGCTACTGAAGCGTTTGCTGTAAGAAATCCATCGACGGTGGTCGTGTCGGTGGACTCGATATCAGCGTTGCCGTTCGTGAGCAGCATGATGCCACCGGCTTTGCCGGCAAGCGCGGCACCTGCCAAGGCGTCGGACCCACCAGGTTTTAATGCGCCCGAGGCAAGACAGATGGTATCTGCCGATAATAGATGCTGGTCGGTCATAAACTTGGCAATTGCTTCGGAGGTATCGTAGCCCGAATCTCCCCATAAGCGCTGCCCTCCGCGCAGACCTCCGTCAAGCGCGTGTTCAGCTGAATCCTGGGAAACCGCTCCTGCGCCACCTGCTACAAACACTTTTGCTTGGGCGTATGCGCCGGTTCCGTTGAGCATAGCAAGTGCATCATCGGTTAGATGGCGGTAAGAGGAGTTGCTGCCATACGTTTGCAAAAAGATAGGGACGTGGTATTTATAGGCGAAGCTGGACATGGAGAGAGCATCTTGAAAATTCTGTCCGTATGCCACGATGGCGTAGTCGCAGGTGTTATCCAGCTTTGCAATGCGATCGGCGCATGCAACCGAAGTGTCATATGCCTCGTTGCCGAATATGCGTTCGGCGTGGCTTACGCCTATGGCGCGCAATTGGGATTCGAATGCGCCCGGCATCGCGCCCTGTCCGCCGATGATGTATACGTTTTCGACACCAAGCTCAGAAAGAGTTGCGGCTGCTTCGCTTGAAAGGCTATGGCGGTCTGTTAGCACGATAGGGGCATTGAGAGCTCCGGCGAGGCCGGTTGCGCTCATGGCATCGGCGAAATCGTCGTCTCTGGCAAGTATCGCCCATGTGCTGTCACTGAACGCTCTGGATGCGATTATCGATGCAGTCTGAACGGCATCGTCGCCCGCCAGTCGAGTTGATAGGTTGTCGTAGGGACCTGGCGCGGGCTCAGGTTTTGGATCGGGGGTTGGAGAGGGGTCGGGAGTTGGCGTGGGGGTTGGGGAAGGGTCGGGGGTTGGCGTAGGCTCGGGGTCAGGAACCGGCTTCTCGTGCACGCATTTGCTGCATGGCGATTTGCCGGCATCCAGCGCCTGCTGCAGCGTCATGGCGATTGGGTTCTTCATGCCGGAGCATGTTGAGCTGTAATGGTATTTTGTGCCTTTACGAGACACCCACACCGTACGACTCATGTCTGCATTAGCGATTACGTCGCTATTTGCGGCATAGCTGCAGAGCTCGCTTTGCGCGGTGCCGCTAGATGGGTTTTGCGGCACCGCAAACGCAGGCGTTAGAGGGATGCATAGCATGATGGCCGTGATGCTTGCCAACAGCAGTTTGCCGAGTGTTTTCCCAAAGACGCGGCGTCGTAGATTCTCATGGTGTCCCATTGTCTCTCCCTTCCGCAAAATGCAGCATCGGATATGCTCATTTTAACAGGTCAAATAGAAAAGCGAGCACAGTCAGGCAACTGTGCTCGCTGGTGTTTAAGGAACGATTTCCCGCTAACGGATGATTGTTCGGATGGTTTCAATCAGCGATTCTGACATTACATATTCGCCTCCAAGCACATCGACCCAATACACCGCGTCAGCATGTGAATCTAGGAATGCCGCGGTTCTCTCGGAATCGGCCCCCTGTATCGTTTGCAGGCTGGTATTGCCGAAGGCTTGTTGGGCGTTGACGAGCAGTATCGGGCCGCAGTTCTTACCGGCAAGCGCCGCCCCCGCTAAAGCATCTAGGCCGCGGGCTTCCTCGGCGCCGCAAGCGAGCGTCACCGTATCCGCGGAAAGCAGACCATTTTCAAGCATATAGCAAGCGATTTGGTTTGAAGTGTCATATCCGCTTTCTCCGGCCAGGCGTTTGAATGCTTGCAGGCCCTCGCGAGACAGTGCGTCGTTGGGCACCGCGCCCTCGCCGCCGGCGACGAATATATTGCTGTCGCATAGGGCGCCCGAGGACAGCAACTCGGCAGATTCCGCGGTAAGGTGTCGTCCTCTAGCATCGGGTGCGCTGGTTAGCAAGATCACGGGCGCGTGATACTTGTATGCGAAGCTTGACATGGACAGCGCGTCTTGGAAATTATCGGACATGGCGACAACGGTGTATTTGGGCGTGCCGTTACCTATGGTGTCGTCGATTTCGCATATCCGCGCTCCGCATTTCGCGGAAGTGTCGGCGGCTTCCTCGCCGTATATATTCTCGATTCTTTTGACGCCTGCGTTGCGCAGTTGATCATTGAGCTTGTCCATCGCGGGAATGGCCCCAGGCCCGCCGATCACATAGGCCTGTATGGGGTTAAGACGGGCGATTTCTGTCAGGGTCTCGGCGTTGGCACCCTCAAAACGATTAATGAGCAGAATAGGTGCACCGAGCAATCCGGCAAGGCCGGTTGCGCTCATGGAGTCCGCGAAGTCGTCGGAGCGCGCAATCACAATGGATCCGAAATGATTGGGACGTACCTGTTGCGCTATGGCGACTGCAGTTTGCTCGGCCTCGTTTCCGGCAGTTCGTGTCACGATGGTCATGCCGGCATTGGCTGCATCTACGGTTGCCTGCGCCTCGTCGACGGCCTCTTGGGCATGCCTCTGCTCCTGCGCTGCTTCGGCTGCGGTTTCGTCGGAGACGCCCTGTGCCTGCTTGGCCGCATCGAGCGCGGCCTTGGCCTTGTTCAGGTCGTCGTAGAAGCTCCGATCGACGTTGCTCTTGACCTTGTTGTAGTAGTCCATGAAGCGTTTGTAGTAGTCGCTGAACGAGTAGACCTGATCACCAGAATCGATGACTAGGCCCTTGCTTGCATAGAAAGCCTGTTCATCCATATAGTGACCGCCGTCGTAAACGCCAGCAGCACCTGCATAATAGTAATCTGCAACGATATTAAGATAATGACCGGTTTGGCCGACCTTGTTGCCGTTGAGGTCCATGCCGTCGAGCTTGCCGTCCGACATGTCCTTCTCGTAGTTGACCTTCTCCTTGGTATACCAGCCGGCGTACGGGTCGGAGATCTTGCCCCAGCTCAGGTTCTCTCCGACAGGGAAAGTAGAGCCATAGTTACCGGCATGGTTGCGCTTCTCCGCCGCAAAGTTCGCCTGAATCTGGGAGATGGCGATTAGCGTGTCGAACGTCTGCAGGGGCGGCAGGCCTTCGAGGGCGCGGTAGTCGTTGACCTTGCTCATGCGCTCGAGCGCCTTCTTCATGTTGTCGAGGCTCGTCGCGTCGCCGACTTCGCCGACGTTGGTGTAGGCGTTTTCCAATCCCGAGGTTCCCTCGGGATCTTGCAGCAGGGAAGCGGCATACGTGGAGCCGACCTCTTGGAAGAATCCCAGCGAGCCGAGCTTGGCCTTCTCCTGGTATTTCGCCAGCTCATCCTCGGCGGCCTTCAGCGCGGCGTTCGCCGTATCGTAGGCGCTCTGCGCGGAGGAGACGGCGGCGGCTGCCGCAGCGGCGCCCGCATCGGCGTCGGCCTTGGCGGCTTCCGCTGCGACAAGATCCGCGCGAGCTTCAGATAAAGATGTCTGTGCACGAGTCTGAGCGGTAGCTGACGGCTGACGTGAAGATGCGCTGCTGTCCGGTGCAGCTAAGGCCGACATCGGCATTGTTCCGATGGCCAGCAAAGCCGATAGCGCTATCTTTGGCAATGCGGTGTGTATTGTCCCCATGATTGTCTCCCCTGATACTGGTTCCAATGGATTAATTGTGTGGTGTCGAATGCCTATGAGGCGAAACATTGAGGCGAGACGTTGTTGAGCTCATGCTTCTCTTCCGGCAACTTCAGGGGCGCGAAGCCTGTAATCGTTCGCGCCCCTGAAGCAAATCGTTGATTGCGCCACTGGGCCTGATCGGTGCAGTGGCGAAGGAAATGTGCCGAGCGTCTGCCGCTACGCTTGTCGTCCTAGCAGTTCCGTCACCTTTCGCTGAAGATCGGCTCCTATTACGGCGTTGCCTCCGAGCAAGTATGCCTGGCCTACATCGGGGGCATGCGAAGCTAGAAACGCAGGAGTGCCCTGAGAGTCCGATCCGTCTACGGCAGTGGAGTCGACCTCGCCAAAGGCGGGGTTGTCGTTTGCCAGCAGCATCACGCCGCCGGCTTTGCCGGCGAGTGCTGCGCCGGCGAGTGCGTCAACGCCCTTGGGCGCTGGGGCTCCGGAGGCGATGCATACCGTATTCGCCGAAAGCAGATTGTTGTTAACCATATAGGTTGCGATTTGATTTGATGTGTCGTAGCCGTCTTCGCCGAAGATGCGTGCAACGCGATCTTTGCCGAATACGTCCTCGACAGAGCTTTTTGGCACCGCGCCCGGGCCACCGGGCACATAAATAGTCCCCTTCTGGTTTTCGATGGCTTCGCGTGCAGCGGAGGGCAGCTCGCGCTCATTGCCGTTTGTTTCCAAGAAGATGGGCACCTTATACTTATAGGCGAAGCTGCTGATGGACAGGGCGTCTTGGAAGTTGGATGACATGGCTACGATGGCGTCCCCATTTGGATTGCCACCGTGTTCGGCGATCATTTTCGCGCAAGCCGCTGACGTGTCCCAGCTTTCGTTGCCGAATACACGATCGATAACTTGGCAGCCGATCGCTTTCAGTTCAGATTCCAAGTTGCCGGGGATGGCGCCTTTGCCGCCGATGATATAAGCCTTCTTAGCGCCAAGGCCTTTGACTGCGTCGGCGGCCGCATTCGAAAGACCGTTTCGGTCGGTGAGCACAATCGGGGCCTCCAATGCGCCAGCAAGACCTGTGGCGCTCATCGCGTCGGCGAAGTCGTCATCGCGTGCAATCACAACCCATTCGCTGCCTTCGGGGAATGCCGCTTGTGCGATTTTTGCTGATGTGTCGGCTGCTTCATCGCCTGCAACACGGATGGCGCTGTCCTCGGTGCCGGGATTATCGGGCTTGGAGTCGGTTTGTTTCGAGATTTCGAATTTGTACTCGAGCGCGCGGCAGTATCTGCCTGTGCCGCTAATGGTCAGCATGGCCGTGCCGGGCTCGGTATTATCTTTGTATTCGACGGTATAGTCGCGGCCTTCTACCAAATCGGCGACCACCTTCTTCATGATGGGCCGGCCGGTATAAGTTTCTTTCGACGCGTCGATTGCAAAGTCCTTGGCGTTAAGCGTTAGCTGCGATACGTATGTAGCGGAGGTGTTGGCAGGAACGCTTGCTGGCGTGTAGGTTGCGCCGCTCTCGATATCGACCCAAGATCCCGTTGCGTCCGCGTTGCTAGAGCCGGCTCGCGGAAACGGGTTGGCTTGGAAATGTTCGCCAACCGAGATCTTCTCAAGAGAATTGCATCCTTCGAACATCAGCGTTGCGGCTTCTGAATCCTTTTTTACCTGAGATATGTCCCAATCGGGCAACGCTAGGGATTGCAGCGAGGAGCATCCCTCGAACAAGCCGACGCCCACGCCCATTGGCCCTACTACTTCTTCCAAGGTAGGAGGATGCGGCGCATAGTCGTAATCGGCTTTATATCGACAGTTTAAGTTACTGATCGTTTGCGAACCCAATCCGGTCAAATCCAGGTTTGTAAGCGACTTGCAACCGTAGAACATGCCGCCAACGCTGGTTGCTTTGGGGAGGCAGCCGCTAGGCGCTGTGACGCTGCTTAGCGATTCGCACATTGAGAACATTGCGCTGATATCCGTTGCATTGGGAGCATTAATGCTAGACAGGTCGAAGCTTTTCAGCGATGAGCAGTCAAGGAATAGCCCGGTGAGCCAAAGGCAGCTATTCATAGGCTTGCTAGGCAGTTTCACGCTTTCAAGCGAGCTGCATCCAGCGAAGCAGTATTTTAGGTCCTCAGTGTTCGAAAGGTCCCAATTGGAGAGGTCGACCGTCTTCAGTGATTTGCAACCGGCAAAGATGCCCGCATCAAAGCCAGGTCCGGCCGATCCGTAAGAGTAAAGGCCGAAAGCCGAGGTCACCTTCGAGGTGTCAAGAGATGAAACGTTGATGGACTCAAGCGAGGTGCAATTGGCGAACATGCCTCCAATGCTGATAACGTTCGAGGTATCGAACCCAGTCAGGTCGAGGGTGCGAAGCGATGTGCAGTTAGTGAACATGTGCTTCGTGCTTTTGTTGCTAGGCGCACTGGATTTGGGAAGCGAAACCGTTTCCAAGCTAGTGCAGTTAGCAAGGATTCTATCTAGGTAGCTGACTTTTGAGATATCGAATCCGGATAGATCGATTTCCTTAAGGGATCTGCACCCATCAAAGGCAAATCCCATTTCCGTGACATTAGTGGTGTCAAAGCCCCTTAGATTGATGCTCGGCAATGAGCTGCAGCCAAAAAACATCGACTTCATTCTGGTTAAACTGCGCGTATCCCATTTCACATCGCCAATCGTAGTTAGGCTGGAGCAGCCGTAAAACATGTAGTTCATGCTTGTGACGTTTGAAGTATCAAGCTTGCTGATGTCGAGCGCCTTCAGCGATGTGCATCCGTCAAACATGCTATCCATGCTTGTGGCACGCGATGTGTCAAGGCCGGACAAATCAACAGACTGCAAGGAGCTTGCGCCCTTAAATAAATTGCTGCATGCTTCCCCTATTGCGGAGACCCCGTTTTCGAATGTTGCAGAGGTGATGGACGGTAGGTAGTCTTTCCAGGGGGCATCCCAATAATTACCGTTTAGAGAGCCAGGTTCGATTACCGGTCCGTTTTCGGCGGATGCCGGCCTAATCGTCAAATCGCCGTTCGAGATACGCCATTCACAGCCGCTCCATCGGCTCCAACCCACGTTTGCGGGCAACTCTTCTGCAAGCTGGGGGTCGTCTTCAGGCTGAGGTGCGACCTCGTTCGCCATTGCGGGCACAACAGGGCACAATGATGCAGCTAGCGTAATCGTTAGCACGGTCTTCGATGCCTTGATTGTAGGGCGGGGGACAACCATGATTACCTCTTTCTTGTAGGAATCGGCATTGGGCTATTTATACACTACTATCGCGCAAGCCGCCGGTTGTTTCGGCAGCGGATGTCACAACCGCATCAGGATAATGCCCGAACGATCTAATCGTCTATCTTGTCGATGGCGAAACGCCCCTAAATGAAGAAGCGGTAAATTGGTTTTGGGTAGGGGGGTGCGGAAGTTTCTTTGTACCGGCTATGCGGCCAGCGTGGATGCTGTCGTCTTTCCGTACGAAAGTGCTCATGCTGCTAGAATCAGCATCCTGAAGATAGCCAATAGGTTGTTGGGCATGCCGTTCCCGTGATTACTGAAACGTTTGCAACGTGGCGTCTGAAGACTGTTGTAATGGGGCAATGTCGCCATCGCGCCGTTTCGCTGCGTGAACGTTAAATTGGCGCTTCAAGTGGCGAAACAGCTTTCCAGCTACCGAAAACTCGGGCTTTTCGGCTATCGTTCGCCGGCTTTTCGAATAGCCTCAAAAACCGTGTGCGTGAATGCAAGGGAAAGGTGGTTTGGTATGGGTGATGGTCGATTTAGCCGCGCCGGGCGAGTGATGGTTGCAGCGTCGCTTGCCGTTTCGCTTTGTCCGGTTGCTCAGGTTTCTGCTTTTGCGGAAGGGCAGGAGCCGGGGCAAGCCGATGGCGCCCCTTGAGCTGTATGCTAGCTCTGCTGCTCCGTTGGGCGTTTGGTACGAGTTCGGAACATGCGAGTGGTCTGTCGACGAGAACTATTGTCTGGTCGTTCGTCCGTCTAATGGCGCGCAGACCGGCACGCTTGCTGCGTGGGGCAGTGATTGCGATGCCAAGGTGGCTCCTTGGTATCGCTATAAGAAGGTGATGAAGAGCGTCCGTTTCGAGGGAACGGTAAAAGCTACGGTTGCCAATGGGATGTTTAGCTATTCGGCAGCGCTTGAAACGGTCGACCTTAACGGCCTTGATACGTCGGAGGTAAAGGACTTCAGTGGCTTCCTTGCGGATTGCCCAAGCTTGACGTCGGTCGATCTTTCCATGCTTGATTTTTCGAGCGCGGAGAAAATTACCACGATGTTTTCCGGAAATGCATCGTTGAAAAGCATCGATATGTCCGGCATATCCGCGCCGAGAGTCACGAGCATGTTCTCGATGTTCGCGATGCTCGACAGCTTGGAGTCGGTTGACTTGTCGGGTTTCAAGGCGCCGCAGCTGACCGATCTTACCGGCATGTTCTCGATGTGCGGCCAGTTGAAGCAGGTTGATCTTTCGGGTTTCGAAACTTCGAAGGTAACGTCGTTGGAGCAGATGTTCAACATGTGCTCATCGATTGAGACCATTGACCTTTCCGGTTTCGACACATCGAACGTGACCAGCATGCTCATGATGTTCGCCCGCTGCGAAAGCTTGAAAAACGTCAACCTGACAAGCTTTAATACGTCGAGGGTTCAAACCTTCGAGCGTATGTTTCAGCTGTGTACCAGCTTGGAATCGGTCGATGTGTCAAACTTCGACGCCTCGGGCGCGGAAGACCTTGGTTGCATGTTCCAGCTGTGCACCAGCTTGAAATCGGTTGATGTTTCCGGGTTCGACACATCGAACGTACGGTATTTCAATGGGATGTTCCATCGTTGCGACAGCTTGACTTCGCTTGACGTTTCACATTTCGACACTTCGAAAGGGGTGTCGTTCACAGGCATGTTCAACGCCTGCGCGGGTTTGAGGACGCTTGATGTTACGAATTTCGACACCTCTTCTGCGAAGGAGTTGGCGAGCGTATTCAAGAACTGCGCTTCGCTTGAGGCCCTCGACTTGTCGTCGTTCGATACCTCGGTTGCTGAGGATACCGAATTTTTCCTGCTTGGCTGCGACTCTCTTCGCGCCATCACGGTGGGACCGAAGTTCGCGATTGCCGAGTTCCCGAATCTGGCGGGCGACCCCGATGGAAAGTGGGTCGACGCCAAGATCGGCGCGGAGTATTCGACCAACGAGATTCCCGCGAACAAGGCCGCGACGTATAACGCGAAGGCGAACATCAACGCCAATATGTTCCAGCTTGAAGCCGACGAGTTTATCTATACGGGGTCTGCCATCAAGCCGAAGGTGTCCTCTTCTCTTCCCGAAGGCTCGTATAGCGTGACATACGACAACAACGTCGATGCCGGCGCGGCCGTGGTGAGGATAACGGGCACGGGGGCGTATCCCGGCACGTGCGAGATTCCGTTCACGATTTCGCCGGCCGATATCGCGGCGACGGACGTTGAGGTTTCGCAGCTTTTGGCCGACGAGCCGAGCAGCCCTGCGACGAAGTTGACGTTCAACGGGAAGACGCTGCAGGAGGGTGTTGACTATTGCGTGTCGTATGCGGGCGGCGATGTCCCCGGACCGGCGGTTGCAACTATCGAAGGCCTTGGTAATTTTTCGGGAACGATTGCGAAGAGCTTCACCGTCGAGAAAGATGTCGTGTACCGCCTTGCCGGCGAGGAAGCGGCCGATACTGCGGCGCTGATCGGGCGCGCGGCGGTGCAGGGCGGTAGCAGCGAGTATGTCGTGATCGCACGTGATGATGACTTCGCGGACGCTATGAGCGCCACGGGCCTTGCCGGCCAGTTGAACGCGCCTATCGTGCTGACGAATCGCTACAGCCTTTCGCCCGTTGCTGCCGATGCGATTCAGCAGATTGGTGCCAAGAAGGCGTACGTGATCGGCGGTACCGGGGCAATTCCGGCCGATTTGGAAAGCCAGCTGAAAAAGGCTGGTTGCACGGTCGAAGAGCGCGTGTTCGGCGAGGCGGCGTGCGATACGTCCGTTGCGTGTGCGCAGAAGATCAAGGCGCTCGGTGGCAGCTGCGATTTCGCGGTGATTGCGTATGGGCAGAATTTCCAGGACGCGCTTTCGATGAGCTCGTTCGCGTATGCCCACAAGGCCCCCATCTTCCTGCAGACCGATGGCGATACCAGCAAAGACCGGCATCTGACGGCTGAGGCGTTGTCGCTTTTGACGGGTTCTGGTGCGTATGCCGCTGCGAGCGTTTTCGTTGCGGGCGGGCATGGCGCGGTGTCGGAGGAGTCGGCCGAGGGGGCAATCGGCGGTTTGCGCGGAGGCTCTCGTTTGGCGGGCGAAACAGGGTACGACACGTCCAACCAGATTGCCCATTACCTGGTTGAGAAAGGCCTGCTGAGCGCCGCGAATCCGTGCGTTGCCAACGGCGCTCCGGACCCAAAGGGCCTTGATGCCCTTGCGGGTGCTGCGCTTGCGGGCAAGGCCGGTAGCGTCATTTTGCTGACGAATCAGCGTGCTGACCTGGGAGATTCCGAGAACGACTGCACAATCAAGGGGACGGATTCCAACGGAGACGTTGCGTTTCTTACAAAGTACGCCGGAGCAGTGCAAGACGTTGCGATTCTTGGCGGCACGTATGTCATGCCTTCGAGTGTAAGTAGCGAAATCAAGGACGTGCTGCGATAGCTGCGCTTGCATCTAACATCAAGCTTAAAGAAGGCGAACCCGGTTGCCCAAAAGGGCGCGGGTTCGCCTTCGGTTTCGAAATTGAAGGAAACGTGCCGAAAATTTGCCCTTCCCGCTCCACCTAGCCGGACCGATTCAGTCCAACTATTTGTTCGCATCCCGGGCACAGGCGCATCGCCATTTTCTTTCAGTGGCACGCATGCGCCCGTTGCTACCGGATATCGCTCTGGTCAAGATTAGCCGTCCGCGAGGTTAAACGCGGCCCGTTTAACCTCGCAGTCCCCGCAGCTTGTCCTTCAGTGTGCAGGGGATGGCCATGATGGCCTTGCCAACTTTGTAGCTGGTGGAGCTTGCTAGCTCGCCTGCTTCTGCGGCCTTCTGCTCGGCGTTGTGGACGGCTTCATCGCGTTCTCGCTGCAGGCGCTCGATTTCGCCGTGTAGCCAGTTGATCTCCTCGGCTTGCTTGGTGTGCGCCAGGTCCATCGCATGGGCGAACACGTCTGTCGGCGTCCATGTGCCCACGTCTTCGTGTGCATCAGCGCCCGCACCCGCTGGCGCGGCGAAAATCTTGCGCCACGCTCCCTCATAGTCGTAGGCGCACAGCTCATGTGCATGGGAGAACGCGGCGTCGCCGGCAGCTTGCAGGCGCTCTTTATTCGCGAACAGGTCGCAAATCGCCCACGCTGCGGCTTTCGCGTCCCCTTGCGGCACGGCGCGGATTCCTCGTTCGCCTTCGACGAGCGACAGATAGGGCAGCTCGTACATCACGCAGGGAACCCCCGCGGCTTTGCTTTCGGCCAACGTCAGGCAATAGCCTTCGTACTTCGACGTTAGCAGATATACGCTGGCATTCCGCAGATATGGCGCCACGTCAACCACTTCACCAACGAACTCGACGCAGTCCTCCAACCCCAGTTCAGCCACCATGTCGCGAATGGTCTTCGCTGAAACGGGGTCGTTGTCTGCGCCTACGAACTGCAGCGTGGCATCAGGCACCACCTGGCGCACGTAGGCCAGCACGCGCAGCGCCTCGGTGGGCTTCTTGTCGTGCAGCGAAAGGCGTCCAACCCACACGATGCGATGGTCCTCCAGTGTTGCACGCCCATCGCGATCCGGTGCCAGCGTCAGCGGGTTTTGCACCATCCATGTGTTGGGGTTGATGGCGCTCCAATATTCCCGGTCGGTGCGGTTGAGCGTGATGATGCCGTCGGCGTACTGGTAAGCGGCGCACAGCACGGTTTCCAAATAGTGATCTTCCGCGTAAATCGACAAGAACGTGCTGTGCGTGTGCACCAAAAACCGCACGCCCAGGCTTTTCAGCAGCAGCATATCCCACGGCAAGATGGGGCTGATCCATTGGCAGTACACCATGGTGTCGATGCGGTGCGCTTCCACGGCGCTTGCCAGCGCTTTCGCGCGCGCAAGGTAGTTCTCGCGCGTGGTTTCGCGGAAGTCGGGCAGCACCACGCGTTCAAGGCCGGCGGGCAGGGGGTAGTCGCCGTCGTCGGTGGGCTCGTCGGTGAACAGCACCACCTCGTAGCCCATGGCCGTCCACAGGTTCGCAAGCTTGGTGGTGACCATTTCAGCTCCGCCGGTGTGCAGGCGGTAATGGTACAACCCGATGCGCTTGCTTGCTAGCGCAGCCGCTGGCGTAGAGGTGCGCGGGTCCAGGCTTTTCAGGCACTCGTGCGGCTTGTCCCAGCAGCGCTGCGCCAGGCGCGCAACCACGTCAGCGGCGCCCCAGTGCTCGCATAGCAGTTGGAAGCATCGCGGCCGGTCCGCTGCGCGCATACCTTCGAACAGCTTGATAACGTTCCCGTCCAGGTGTTCGCGCCTCACCGTTTCGAAATCCTCGCGGTACGCGTGCCCATCAGGCATGGCGGTCAAAAATGCGTGGATGCACCCCATGGCGCCGGCGTAGTTGCACAGCTGCTCGAAATGCCCCAGGTCAAGTGTGCGCTCGATGGCCTTCGAGCCACCGATATCGATGTTGTAACGGTATCCGCGAAACTCAGGCAAGCCCTTGTAGCTTTGCGCGAAGTACGTGGCGATGAAGCAGATGCATGCATCCTCGGCCAGCGTCAGCGATTGTGCGGGGATGTACTCGATAGCGCGTTTGAGAATGCTGGCGCGGAACAGTTTGCCGCACATGCTCCACGGTGCGCGGCGCTGGCGGAAGATCAGGTGCGTGATGTCGGCGCCGAAGCACGTATCGCTTGGCGGCTGGCAGTAGTGCTCGGTGAACGCACGGTCGTCGTCGAACCTGGGCTGCGTGTAGCGGATATCGAACCCGAACTGCACGATGTCGTAAGCGCGCCCGTTGGCGTCGCGCTGTGCGAAGCAGGTCTCGATTGTGCGCGTATCGATGGTATCGTCTGCATCAACGAACAAGCAGAACGCGCCACGCGCCGCTTGGATGCCCGTTCGCCGCGCTTCAAGGCGCCCCTTGTTGCCGTCATGCGCCACCAAACGAACGCGGCTGTCTTCTTGCGCCAACTTTGCCGTGACGGTTTGCATCGCGTCGGTGGACCCATCATCGACCACGATGACCTCGAGCGTGCCGCATGTCTGTCTCAAGGCGCTCTCGATAGCTGTTCGTATGGTTGCCTCGGCGTTGTAAGCAGGAATGATGATCGATACTATGTCGTGTTCGCAAGGGCTTGCCTGCATGCGCGCTCCTTCGTTTCCGCGGGCGTTTTCCGGCTCTTTTCGCCCTCTATTCTAGCCGTATGCAACTGTGATGCCGTTCTGAGGTTTTGATGCGACAAAGACTGCATGCGTGCCGTAAGGTATCATAGGGCAGTCAAACTTGCATTTACGTTTCTTGATAGGGGCGATATGTCGTTTTCGCTTAATGATGCGTCGCTGAGGAGGAATTGGTTCACCATTTCCTCGCTGGTGTCGAAAGATTTTAAGTTGAAGTATCGTCGCAGCGTGCTCGGCGTGCTGTGGTCGGTGCTCAACCCGTTGCTCATGATGTGCGTGCTGGCGGCGGTGTTCACCAACGTGCTGAAATTCGGCGACGTTGAGAACTTCCCCATGTACCTGATTTTGGGCAACGTTTTGTTCGCTCTTATGGCTGACTCCACCAGCGGCGCCATGACCTCTATCTTGGAATCCGCGCCGCTTATCAAAAAGATTCGCGTGGCGAAGATGATCTTCCCGTTGGAAAAAGTCCTATTCCAACTGGTAAACTTTGCCATTTCGCTGATTGCCGTCATCGTTGTCATGGTGTTTTTCCGCATTGCGCCCACGGTGAACTTGCTGGCGCTGCCACTGCTGCTCATTTACATGCTGCTGTTCTGCAGCGGTCTGGGCATGCTGCTGTCCGCGCTGGCCGTTTTCTTCCGCGACGTGTGCCATCTGTGGGGCGTCGTCATCACGGCGTGGACCTACGCCACGCCGCTGTTCTACCCGGTCACGCTGCTGCCCGACTGGATGCAGGCGGCGGAGGCGTACAATCCCATGTATCACTACGTGGTGTATTTCCGCGACATCGCCATGTACGGCCAGTGGCCGGGCATCAAGGAAAACCTTGTATGCCTTGCCATGGCGCTCATCACGTTTGCAATCGGCTTCTTGGTGTTCAAGCGCACTGAGAAGAAGTTCATCCTCTACGTTTAGGCGGTCCCTATGCCAGAAAACGTCAACACATCTCCGCTCGGCGACGTTGTCGAGCAGGATTCCGAGCTTGACACGCGTCCGGTTATGGTCGATGTCAGCCATGTGTCCATGGTGTTCAACATGGCCAACGAGCAGCTGAACAGCCTGAAGGAATACGCCATCGCCCTGGCGCGTCGAGAGCTGATGTTCAAGGAGTTCCGCGCGCTTGACGATGTGTCGTTCACCGTTCGCAAAGGCGATGTGTTCGGCATTCTCGGCACGAACGGCTCGGGCAAGTCCACCATGCTGAAGATCATCGCTGGCGTGTTGGAGCCCTCGGAGGGCGCGTGCACCATCAACGGCAACATCGCGCCGCTCATCGAGCTGGGCGCTGGTTTCGATATGGAGCTGACTGCACGCGAAAACGTGTACCTCAACGGCGCGTTGCTGGGCTACTCGCGCAAATTCATCGATCAGCACTTCGACGAGATCGTGGAATTTGCCGAGGTCGAGAAATTCCTGGACATGCCCATGAAGAACTACTCGTCGGGTATGGTGGCGCGCATCGCGTTCGCCATTGCCACGGTCATCGTGCCGGAAATCCTTATCGTTGATGAGGTGCTTTCCGTCGGCGACTTCATGTTCCAGCAGAAGTGCGAGCGCCGCATCACCAAGCTTATCAAGGAGCATGATGTCACGGTGCTGATCGTCTCGCACAACAACGCGCAGATTGAGCGTATGTGCAACCGCGCCATCTGGATCGAGAAGGGTCACACACGCATGATCGGCGACGCGAAGGAGGTGTGCCGTACCTACAGCATTCTGGGTGGTCACCAGGGCAGCTCGAAGTCCGAGCAGCGCGTGTTCAAGCTGTTGGAAAGCCCGAAGGTGCCTGATCCGGCAAGCTACACGGCTATCGCCGGTGATGACCGCTATGGTACGGCGGCGAAGCTGATGGAGGGCCGCCCGCTGGGCGCGGGCGGTACCGTGGTGCTGGCGCAGGGCGATTCCGTGCCGGCGGCCGCGGCGGCTACGGGTGTGGCCAGCCTGTGCTCTGCACCGCTGTTGCTGTTCAAGCCTGCATCGGTGCCCGACATCACCGCACGCGCGCTGCGCGAGCTTGCGCCGGCGCGCATGGTGGTGGTAGGCGAGGCTGGCATGGATGTTGGGCGTATCGAAGAGTCGCTGCGTGCCACGTGCCCCGATGCCCAGCTGGAGCTGTTGACGGGCGAGAACCCTGCGCAGATGGGCTTGCGCGTGTTCGAGCGTGCGCCAAGGGTGACGGGCGAAGCATGGGGTGACCTGGCGTTTGTGGCGGGCACCGATGAGATGGGGCACTTGGTGTCGGCGCTGCCGGTGTTGTATGGTTTGCGCGCCCCCATCCTGTTCGTCGATGAGGGCCGCGAATCGGCCGTCACAGTGGCTTCGACCATCGAAGGTTCGGACATCAAGCGCGTGCTATACCCCAACGACTTGGATCGCAAGCCCGAGGGGTACGACGTGATTATGGGCATGAGGGCCGATGTCGAAGAGTTCGCGGATTCCGGCCCGTACAACAACAACGAATGGCTCAACGACTGGGTTATGCGCAATCACGCTATGCCGGTTCCCGAGGACGGCTACAACCTGATGGTTGCGTCGGTGTGGGACCCGTTTGATGCTCTGACCTGCGGCGTTTGGGCTGCTGGTTCGGGCAACCTTATGCTGCTCGAGGATACGCAGGACCTTGACAGCGTGTCGCACGCCATTTACTACATCCAGCGTTACGGCGCCTACGTCTCCGGTCTGACGTTCTTCGGCGACCTTGATCATTATGGGAAGCTGGACAAAAGCCTGCTGGCGAAGGCGATTCGCCTTGAGGGCGAGGACGTTCCCGCATGGGATGAAGTCCCGCCGGTGATCTAGACGAAGGAGTTTGGGCTCATGCCTCGTTTTTCTATTGTGATTGCTGCGTATGGTAACGCCGAATATTTGCCGGCATGTTTGGAGAGCGTTCGCTCTCAGGACTACGCCGATTGGGAAGCGATTGTTGTTGTAGATGCAAGCCCCGATGATTGTCTTCAAATTGCGCAGGGCTACGCACAAGACGATGATCGATTCGTCGTGATCGGCAAATCGGTGAATGAGGGCTTGCACCTTGCGCGGAAAACTGGCGTAAAGGCTTGCGAAGGCGATTTCGTTACGTTTTTAGATGCCGACGATGAGCTGTGCCCGGGCGTGCTTTCCGCGTTGGCGGGGGTTTCCGAGCAAACGAATGCCGACGTTGTCCATTTCGGCATTGTGTGCGAGGATGGCGAAAAGTCCAATGGCATGGCGGCGGGGTTTGAAAAATGGGCAAATCACGATGCTCCGAATTTAACTCGATATGATGCATTGCAAACGGTCTTCGACCCGTCGTTTGGCTACAAAAGGGACTGGAATGCTCATCACCGCCTGTATCGCGCTTCGCTGTTAAAGGCTGCCTACGCTCGCATGACGGGCGCTCGTCTTGAGCGTGCTGAGGATGGATACGAATATTTAGTTGTTGCAAGCCTGATGCAGACGGAAATCACGCGAAACGACATCGTTGGATATAAATATTTTATTGGTCGTGGTGTTACGAGTGGCGATATGCTGTCGGTTGAATCGTTTGGGCGTTCCGCTCGACAGATTCGCGATTGCTACGATGCGGCAATTTCCTATGCTCAATCCATGGGAGATGAGGTCGTCCTTTCTTGCGCCAAAGGCTTTAAGGCGCGTGTGATTTATAGTCTGGCCAACGAGTGGTTTGAGCGTGTTTCCGATGCCGACAAGTTGGTTGCTGCCGATGTTGCATATGACGCCGTTGACGCGGTTGAGTTCGCTGCGCACGTTCATCGTTTCGTGCGCGATCGCGCGTATGCCTTGCTGCAGGCCGGTGACGTGGATGCCATGCGTGCGTCTGACGTGGCTGCGTGGTACGCCAAAGCTAAGGAGCTGTTGGGCAAAGGCGCTTCCGAAAGTCCCACGTATCGCGAGTATTACTTGGCGGCGCGCAACCACATGGCCGACGTGCGCCATGCCATTCAGCGTGCGGATTGGGATGCGCAGCGCGTGCGGATCTTCGTGTCCGCCCACAAAAACGTGGACCTGTTCGATGGAAACGTGATGCAGCCGGTGCAGGTAGGCGCAGCGGCTGCGGGCCAGCGCTTCGACTGGGCGCTGCATGACGATGAGGGCGACAACATCTCCGAGCTCAATCCGCAGTACTGTGAGCTCACGGCGCAATACTGGGCATGGAAGAACGTGGATGCCGAGTACTACGGCTTCTGCCATTATCGCCGCTATTTCGATTTCAGCGACACCGAGCACGAGGAAAACGAGTTCGGCGAGGTCATCGATGAGTTCATTGATTCCGCTTCGCAAAAGCGCTACCGCTTGGACGACGAATCCATTCGTGCGGCCGTGCAGGGCTATGATGTTATCACAACGCGTACGCAAGACATTCGCCGCTATATGGACGAGGAAGCAACGCTTCGCTCGCAGTACGATGCCGCGCCGAAGCTGTTCGTGGAAGATCTCGACCGCGTGATGGAGATCCTTGTTCGCCGTCATCCGGATTATCAGCAGGACGTGCAGACGTTCTTGGCGGGCCATACGGGACGTTTCTGCAACATGTTCATTATGCACCGCGAGGTGTTCCAGGAATATTGCGCCTGGTTGTTCCCCATTTTGGAGGAATTCACGACGACGGCAGACATGTCTTTGTACACCAAGGAGGGCCTGCGCACGCCGGGACACCTATCCGAGCGCCTGCTTAACGTCTTCCTGCTGCATCACGAGCGCGTGGGGGCGGGTTGGAAGATGAAAGAGTTGCAGTGCGTGCACTTGAACCAGCCGGATTTCCATTACGAACCGGAAATGGTGCTGCCCGAAGGCGATTTCCGTCCGGTGATCCCCGTTGCGTTCGCGGCGGACAACAACTACGTGCCCATGCTCACCACCACCATGTATTCCATGATGGCCAACGCCTCCAATGAGTATCGCTACGAAGTGGTGGTACTGCAGAAGGATATAGCATACGAGAACCGCGTGCTCATGACCGATTTCTTCGCGAGCCGCTTCGACAACGTGTCCATTCAGTTCTGCGACGTATCGCGCCTGGTGAGCCAGTATGATTTGACTACCAATAACCCGCACATCAGCGTGGAGACGTACTACCGCTTCCTCATCCAGAAGCTCATGCCGTACTACGACAAGGTGCTGTACCTGGATTCCGACCTTATCGTGAAGGGCGACGTGTCGGAGCTGTTCAACGTGGAGCTTGGCGACAATCTGCTGGCCGCCGTGCGTGACATCGACTTTTTGGGCAATGTGAACATGCAGGACGGCCAGCGCGCGAAGTACACACGCGAGGTGCTGGGCATGCAGGATCCGTATGCATACTTCCAGGCCGGCGTGCTGGCGCTGAACACGCGCGCCATGCGCGAGCTCCACCCCATCGAGAAGTGGCTCGAGTTCGCCTCCGACGACCGGTTTATCTACAACGACCAGGACGTGCTCAACGCGCATTGCGAGGGGCGCGTGACGTATCTGCCTTACGACTGGAACGTCATGATTGACTGCGCCAACCGTATTGCGAACGTGTTCTCGCACGCGCCCGCGGCGGTGTTCGACGCGTTCAACGACTCGCGTGGCCACGAGAAGATCGTGCACTACGCGGGCTTCGAAAAACCGTGGAAGATGACGAACTGCGATCGCTTCGAGCTGTATTGGGAGTACGCGCGCGACACGCCGTTCCGGGAGCGTCTAATGGCGCTGCTGTGGAAAGCCAGCATGCCCGCGCCCGCCGTGCCGCCGTCGGCAATTGACGACCATGAGTGCGCCGTGTCCGACGACAGCCCGCTGCGCAAGATCATCGACCCTATTGCTCCTTTTGGTACCGCCCGCCGAGAGGTCTTGAAGTCGATAGGTCGCGCGGTGCAAGGGAAGAAGTAGAACGTACGAGCAATTGGCTTGTACGTGATTTTGGCCGTTGTCGCATTCTGTGAAGCGGGCCCCATTGTTATTTGCAATGGGCCCGCTTTGTGTATGATTTCAAATTTTGATGACGCGACGGCTTTTGTCTAATCCAATAGGTAACGTATAATTCTTTGCGCACTTTGAAAGCTGAACACGCCCAGAAAAGAGA
>OIXV01001554.1_pt1 | contig 20111 bp, 12 predicted proteins | sample 1587771 | NCBI WGS metagenome assembly OIXV01 (sample SAMEA3888893, study PRJEB22519) | human gut metagenome | biome: human gut; feature: human-associated habitat; material: faeces | place: Denmark | collected 2010
GAGGAGGGCATTGACCTTCTGGTCATGCCCGACGATTGAACGTCAGATTGCCGCTTAGGGGCGTTTGCAGCGTCGAGCAGTTACGCGGTTCGTAGAACCGCGTAACTAACAAATGAGCATGGCGTCGCCAAAGCTGAAGAAGCGGTAGCGCTGCTCGATAGCGGCGGCATAGGCATCCATGATCTGGTCACGGCTAGCAAGTGCGCTCACGAGCATCATGAGTGTGGAGCGCGGAACATGGAAGTTAGTGATCAGCGCGTCGACCACGTGATAGGTCGAGCCGGGCATGAGGTAGAGCTGCGTCGTCGCGTTCTCGCGCGCCACGATGTCACCACGGCCGAGCGTGTCGGCCCCGTCCTTACGGCCCTCAAAATAGCGCGCCGTCACAGCCGGATCGGACACCGGCGCGTCCGCGTCAAACGCACTCTCGAGCGAGCGGACTGCGGTGGTACCGACAGCAATCACGCGATGCCCCTCGGCCTTAGCCTTATGCACGGCGTCGACAACCTCCTGCGACACGTGATAGCGCTCGGTGTGCATCACGTGCTGCGTGGGGTCGTCCTCCTCCACCAGACGGAAGGTATCGATGCCCACCTCGAGCTCGACAGCGGCAAACTTCGCACCCTTGGCCTCGATAGCGGCCATGAGCTCGGGAGTAAAGTGCAGGCCCGCCGTGGGAGCGGCAGCTGAGTGCTCCTCCTTCATGGCGTAGACGGTCTGGTACTTCTCGGGATCGCCCTCGTAATCGGTAATGTAGGGCGGCAGCGGCACGTGGCCGGCAGTATGGATGGCCTCATCGAGCGTGCGCGGCTCGCCGGCGGCATTGCAACCGGCTGGCTCAAAACGCACCAGGCGGCCGCCGCGGCTATCGGTGACAAAGTCGACGACCTCGGCCGTCAGCACCACGGGAGCACCCTCGGGCGCATGGGCACCACCGGCGCGATACTCAATCTGAGCGCCGGGCTTTAGGCGCTTGCCCGGCTTGACCAAGCACTCCCAAACGTGACCCAGCGGATCCACGTCCTCGCGGCGCTTGAGCAGCAGCGTTTCGACCACGCCGCCCGAGCCGGCCTTGCGACCGATAAGGCGGGCCGGCATCACGCGCGTCTGGTTGATGACGAGCACGTCACCCGGCTCGATATAGTCGATGACGTCGCGGAAGATGCGGTGCTCGACGGTGCCGCCATGCTCCAGCGGCGTTCCCGCCTGGGAGCCCTTGCGGTCCACCACCAGCAGGCGGCAGGAGTCGCGCGGCTCGGCAGGAGCCTGGGCAATCAGTTCCTCAGGAAGGTTGTAGTCAAAATCATCGGTACGCATAGACACGTCGAATACTCCTTATATAGCTAAAATCCGCTCTACATCCTAGCAGGCTGCCAGCCCAAAAGGACTACTTTTTGGACGCTTTGCGCTCGTCGCGGATGCGGGCGCGGTCCATGGCCGCCTCGACGGCCGAGAATCGGCAGCCGCAATAGTTCTGCCGATACATGCCCAGCTCGCGCGAACGACGCGTGGCCTCGGGATAATACGGGCGAAAATCGCGAATCACCGGGGTAAGACCGCGGGAGGCAGCCAGACGCTCCAACACATCGTTGCAGGTTTCGAACAACTGATACGGCGAGACGGCGAGCGTCGTACCCACAAACTCAAACCCGCGCTCCTGGGCCACACGGCATGCCTCGGCCAGGCGCAGGGCATAGCACGCACGACAGCGACGGGGCCGATCGGCGCCCAGCGGGGCCACGCCGGCCTCCCAGCGCTCGCGGTCCTCCCCCGCCTCGATGAGCTCGATGTCGCCATCGGCACACCACCGGCGCAGCTCGTCCAAGCGGCGCTGCCATTCATCGCGTGGCTGAATATTGGGGTTGGTCCAGCAAATCGTGGGCTCAAACCCCTCCTCACGCAGCAGACGAACCGGCTCAAGCGAGCACGGCGCACAGCACGCATGCAGCAGCAGCGGCTTCATGGACATCTCCTCCCAATCTTTGCCCGGGGTAGTCTTTTTGGGACGGGGCTATTTTGACTACTTTTGACATAAAGCAGTCAAAAATATCCATCTCCAAAAAGTAGTCAAAATAGCCCCGTCCCAAAAAGACTACTGACCAAAAAAGCGAACGCCAAAGGACGTGTCCTCGCAGGCGACAATGCGGCGGTCGCGCAAAATGGTCCGCACGTAATACCAGTCGCCCACACAGCCCGACAAATGCAAGCCGGCTGCCAGGTAGCACAGCAGCGGATAGCCCGAAAACGCAAACCCCAGGGCAAATGCTGTCGTCACGACAACCGTCGGCGCCAGACAAACTGCCATGTACCGCCGGCGCGAATACACCACGTCCTCGGCGCAGGCGTAAATCATGCACGTCTCGAGGTTCGCCCCAAAGGTCACGTGCGCACCGGCGGGCGCAAACAGCTTAAAGAACACGCCGTGCACCAACTCGTGCACGGCAAATGACGCCGCCGAAACCGCAGCTAAGCCAACTATCCAGCCCAAGACAGCCGTCCAGCCACCCGCGTCAGCCGCATCCATGTCCGCGGGCCCACCCAGCAGCATAAACACCGGCACCAGGCACACGGCAAATGCGCCAAGCACGGCCATCCCCCACACAAAGCAAGTGTGCAGGAAATCCTCGTCTTCAAACGCATGTATGTTGGAAATCTCATTCATAGCATCTTAGGATAGCGCCCCTGCCACGTACCCGTCCGCATGTGCGATAATGTCGAACGATATGCACGAATTGACCACCGCGTCGCCAGGCCTTGCGCCCGGCCACGCTCTCACCATATGCGAAGGAGTCCCATGGCATCCAAATACTCCATGAACGACCGTCCCAGCTGGCCTCGCCGCGCCATCGTTACCGCCGGCGAGCCCTATGGCAACAAGGGTCTTCACTTTGGCCACGTTGGCGGCGTCTTTGTCCCGGCCGACTTCTTCGCCCGCTTCCTGCGCGACCGCCTGGGCCGCGAGAACGTCATCTTCACCTCGGGCACCGACTGCTACGGCTCGCCCATCATGGAGAGCTACCGCAAGCTCAAGGAGAACGAGGGCTACAATAAGTCCATTAGCGAGTATGTCGAGTCCAATCACTCCCGTCAGGCCGCGACCCTCAACAACTACAACATCAGCTGCGATATCTACGGCGGCTCGGGCCTTGAGCCGGCGGCCCAGATTCACAACAAGGTGACCGCCGAGATTATCGAGCGCCTGCACGAGCAGGGCACCATCTCCAAGCGCTCTACCCTGCAGTTCTACGACGCCAAGGCCGGCACGTTCCTCAACGGTCGCCAGGTCATCGGCCGCTGCCCCATCCAAGGCTGCAAGTCCGAGAAGGCTTATGCCGACGAGTGCGACCTGGGCCACCAGTTTGAGCCCGAGGAGCTCATCGCGCCCAAGAGCCAGCTCACCGGCGAGGTGCCCGAGCTGCGCCCGGTCGACAACCTCTACTTCGACCTGCCCGCCTACCTCGACTTTATGAAGACCTATACTGCCAAGCTCGCCCAGAACCCGCAGGTTCGCTCCGTGGTCTCCAAGACCATGGAAGAGTGGCTGCTGCCGGCACAGCTCTACATCCAGAACAAGTTCCGCGAGGCCTTCGACGCCGTCGAGGACCAGCTCCCCGAGCACACCGTGCTGGAGCCCGAGGGCAACAAGAGCAGTTTTACCGTCACCTTCCCCAGCTGGAAGGAGCGCGACGACGCCCACGCGGTGCTCGCCAACGGCGGCGTGCGCTTCCGTAGCGGCAAGGCGCTCGTGCCCTTCCGCATCACCGGCAACATCGACTGGGGCGTTCCGGTGCCCGAGGTCGATGGCGTCTCCGACGTCACCTGCTGGTGCTGGCCCGAGAGCCTGTGGGCGCCCATCAGCTACACCCGCACCGTGCTCGCCCGCGATGCCCGCGCCGCCGGCGTGACCGAGGGCGTCGCCGCCCAGGATGCCGCCCTCATGGGCGAGCCCGCCGCCGATTCCACCCAGGTCCCCGCACCCACCTACCAGCACAGCTCGCTCGACTGGCGCGACTGGTGGTGCTCTGACGACGCACAGATCTACCAGTTTATCGGTCAGGACAACATCTACTTCTACTGCATCGCGCAGACCGCCATGTGGGAGGCCCTGGGTTGGAACCTCACGCAGAGCACCGTCAGCGCCTGCTATCACCTGCTCTACATGGGCAAAAAGGCAAGCTCGTCCTCGCAGACGCCTCCCCCGCCGGCAGACGACCTGCTCAACCACTACACCTGCGAGCAGATGCGCGCGCATTGGCTGTCGCTCGGCCTGTCCGAGAAGCCGGTGAGCTTTAGCCCCAAGGCATATGACACACGCGTGACCGGCAAGGACAAGGACGGCAACGAGGTGCGCGCCTGCGACGACAAGCGCGTTATCGACCCGGCCCTTAAGGAGAGCGCGCTTTTGACCGGCGTGTTCAACCGCCTGGCCCGCAGCTGCTTCTACGGCGTCGCCGTCAAGGAGGGCGACGAGAGCCCGTACCGCAACGGCTGCATCCCCGCCGGTGCCGCCTCCGCCACCGCGGTCGAAGCCGCCCAGCAGGCAGCCCTCGCCTTTGAGCAGGCCATGTACAAGTTCGAGACGCACCGCGCGCTCGCCGTGTGCGACGACTACCTGCGTGCCGCCAACAAGCGCTGGAGCGACGCCTCCAAGGCTGCCAACAAGCTCGAGGGTAGCGAGGCAAACGCCGCAATGACGCAGGCACTGGTCGACGCCTTTACCGAGCTGCGCGTGGCGACCGTGCTCATGCACGGTATTGTGCCGGCCGGCTGCGAGCTCATCTGCGAGTACTTCGACGTCGATCCGGTCGCCTTCTTTAGCTGGGATAACATCTTTGCCTCCACAGACGAGTTTGTGGAGAGCCTGGGCGAGAAGCCCGGCGAGCACCGCGTAAAGCCGCTGCCCCCGCGCTTCGACTTCTTTAGCAAGCACGAGAGCCAGTACTAGACAAACGCCAAGGCAGACTAGTCAATTTGGGACGGGGCTATTTTAGCTACCCCGTCCCAAATTTAACTGCAACGCCTGCCGAAACGGACGGGCAGCTAAAATAGCCCCGTCCCAAATTGACTACTTTTAATGGAATGGGAAGGAAAGACGGATGTCCAAGCCGCGTCGTCGTAAGCAGAAAAAGCAGGTTAAGCCCGAGCTCAAGCTTAGGCAGTTTGCCGCTACCGAGCTTTCCGACCAGCTTGCCGCCCAACACTCCGCCGCCGACCTGCCGCGCTTTCTGGTCGACACGGTCGCCGGCGCCTATGCGCCTGCCGATGCCGAGCTCATGATCGAGGGCTTTGGCGCCGCAGCCACGCGCCCGGTCACGCTGCGTGCCAACACGCTCAAGGCAACCGCCGAGGACATCGCCGCCGCGCTCGACGCGGCCGGCATCGCCCACCAAACCGTTGCCTGGTACCCGGACGCTTTCATCCTGCCCGAGGCCCAGGTATCCGATCTGTGGGATCTCGACATCTACCGCAACGGCAAAATCTATCTGCAGAGCCTGTCGTCCATGATGCCTCCTTTGGTGCTGGGCGCTCAGGCCGGCGAGGATATCCTGGACATGTGCGCGGCCCCCGGCGGCAAGACGACGCAGATCGCCGCCCTCACCCAGGGACAGGCGCACCTCACCGCCTGCGAGATGAGCATTCCCCGCGCCGAAAAGCTCGAGGCCAACTTGGGCCGCCAGGGCGCCAAAAACGTGCCCGTCATGCGCATCGACGCACGCGAGCTTGACGAGTTCTTTCGCTTTGACCGCATCCTGCTCGACGCCCCCTGCACCGGCACGGGCACCGTCATCAGCGGCAACGAGAAAAGCCTGCGCGGCCTGACCGAGCAGCTGCTCTGCAAGTGCGCCCGCTCGCAGCGCGCGCTTCTGGACCGCGCCATGGGCGCCCTCAAGCCAGGCGGCACGCTCGTCTATTCCACCTGTTCGATTATGCCGCAGGAAAACGAGGACGCCCTGCAGGAGGCCCTCGACAAACACATGGACTGCGAGCTCATCCCCCTCGACGGCACGCCGAGCGAAAGCGAAACGCGCCGTGCTCAGGAAGCTGGCGAAGAGCCGCGCGTCGAGAGCAACGCCCTCACCGAGGCCATCGCCACCGGCCACGTCTCGACCGTCGCCAACGGCATCCCCGGCACGCTGACCATCCCGCCCAGCCGCGACTTTGAGGGCTTCTACATCGCTCTGATCCGAAAACGCAGCTAGCGCACGGACCAACTCAACAAGCTATCTCCGTGCGCGCTTGTCCTGCTGGTCACGGTGCTGCTTAAGTGCCTCGCGTTCCTTGCGCTCGGCCTTTTTGCCCTTAATGGCCGTAACCACAAAGTAGATGACCGCGGCGGCTACGATTGCGCCCACGCATAGGCCAATCGAGCTCAATATTGTCGTGATTTCCATACCGCGCCACCTCTCTTATAAACGGGACATCCAAGATAGCACCTCGATTCCCGCCACCACAGCTCCTTCACGTTCGCGGCCCTTCAGTCTAACGGATGGCGCGGCGGGGAAAAATCAACTCGTCAAACGTTTTAGCAACGTAGCGCCGGTCGCACGCTGCCGACCGCACATTATAGAAACGGACCGCAATGGATTCTCTCAACGATTTGAACGAGCGTGTTGACGCTTTTGTCGCCACCAGCTCCTTCGACACGCCCGCCGCGACGACCGACCAAACCCCCATCGATGTTCCCGCCGAGGTTCACGAGGACATCGTCGCCTCGGTCGATTTCTCAGAGGTTGAGCTTGCGGACGAATTTACCGAGCCCCAGGTGGCCGTAACCCCCAGCGGCCTCTTGCCCATGGAGCCGCTGCCCATCGACGGGCGCCTGCGCAAGGCGGCCCTCCGCATGCCCGATGAGATCGAGGAGGCCAGCGGCTTTACGCTCTTTGGACGCCGCATCAAATCGCTCATCTACACCACCGACGTGGCGGTCATCCGCAACTCCAATGCCGACGCCGTGTTTGCCGTCTACCCCTTCACGCCGCAGCCCGCCATTACGCAGGCGCTGCTGACTGTTGCCGAGTGCCCGGTCTTTGTGGGCGTTGGCGGCGGTACCACCACCGGTAAGCGCTCCGTGCAGATGGCGGCCGTCTCCGAGATGCAAGGCGCGGCGGGCTGCGTGGTCAACTCCCCCGCTACCGCCGAGATGGTCGAGCACATCACCAACATCGCCGACATCCCCGTCATCGCCACGGTCGTTCGCTGCGATGACGATGCCCACGCCAAGGTGCGCGCCGGGGCCAAGATCCTCAACATCGCCGCCGGCAAAAACACACCCCAGGTCCTACGCGAGCTGCGAGAGCACTATCCCAGCCTGCCGCTCATCGCACCGGGTGGCAAGACGCCCGAGAGCATCCGCGAAACCATCGCCGCCGGCGCCAACGCTATCATCTGGACGCCGCCTTCGGCCCAGCAGCTGCAAACCGACATGATGGAGCGCTACCGCAAGATGAAGGAAGACGCCACGCCTGTCATCTCGCGCGACGATGTGCCCATTATCGACCAGGTCGCCGCCGCTGAGGTCAGCCAGGTCGAGAACATGAATCCCGACGTGCCGATTCCCGACGAGGTCATCGAACGCGTCGCCTCGATCCACGATCATATCGAGGAGCGTCGCGCCAACCGCGGACTCAAGCCCTCGCTACACGGTTTCTTCTCCCGCGGAAAGAAACGCTAGCCGCAACAGCAAGGCCCGCCCCGCAAACAACGGGACGGGCCTTTTTCTGTTATCAAATGTCAGGAGGACAGGCGTAGCCGTTAAAACCGTCAGCCAGCCCACAAACGTTAGTCCACGCGCTTGTCGCCCATAAAGAAGAGCGCCACCGTACCAGGTCCGGTATGCGAGCCAATCAGAGTACCGATGTCATTAATCTCAATCTTGCCTTTAAGCTGCGGAACCTGTTCCTCGATCAGCGCCGCAACTGCCTCGGCATCCCCGCGACACGCCGAGTGCGACATGATGCACTTACCCGAATAATCCGCACCGCCCTGCACGTGTGCCATCATGGTCTTAGCCATCTCGGAAATAGCACGCTTCTTGGTGCGAATCTTCTCACGCGGCGCCAGCTCACCTTCGCAATCGACCGTCATAAGCGGGCAAATCTTGAGCGCCGTGCCGATGATCGCGCTCGCGGCCGAAATGCGACCGCCGCGCAGGTAGCTCGACAGATCGGTCGAGAAGAACCAGTGGTGCAGGTTGAGTTTATGCTCCTCAATCCAAGCGGCCGTCTCGTCGAGCGAAGCGCCGCCATCGCGAACGTCGGCGGCACATTCCGCCAGCAGGCCAAGGCCCGAAGACGCCGCCAGCGAATCGATGACGCGCACCTTGCCGCCCTGGGGATAGCGATCCGCGAGCATCTGCGCCGCAACGCAGGCCGATCCATACGTGCCCGAAATACCCGACGACAACGTCAGGTGCAGCACGTCTTTACCCTCGGCAACAAACGGCTCCCAAAACTCCTCGTACTCACCCACGCTCACCTGAGACGTCTTGGGCATGGCGCCCGCGGCAATCTGAGCAAAAAACTTGTCCGGCGTAATCGACTGATACAGATCGTCCGTATAGACAACATCGTCGATCTCGTAATGAAAGCACACGACAGGAATATTGCGCGACGCAAAGAACTCACGGGTTCGATCGGCGGCGGATTCACAGGTCAGGACAAAATCACTCATATGAGGCTCCTTACTCATTGTTGCGCAAATTATCGCACAGCATGCGTGAATACGGTACAAATGTCCGTTATTTACCAAATTGAACCAAAGATAGTGAACATCTTTACCGTCATCATCTCTAGCGATCCCGGAGGTATGCGCCTGCAAAAACGACCCTACGTCTCCACTCAACCGCCATATCTACCTTGACTAAATCGATTTAGCAAACCGTTCGGCCAACAATTCAATCTCCTAACCCCAATCGAAACAAAAGCAGCGCATACTGATAAACGTTTGACGCTGTTTATCAGTTTTACCAACCACATCGGAAGGTGTTTCATGGTCGCATTCGATCGCAATCCGCAAGACTTCAAGTATCTGCGCCTGCTGTCGAGACAGTTCCCCACCGAGCAATCCGCATTCACCGAGATCATCAACCTCTCGGCCATCCTCAACCTACCCAAGGGCACCGAGCATTTTATGAGCGATGTGCATGGCGAGTACGAAGCCTTTATGCACATCCTCAACAACTGCTCGGGCGTCGTGCGCGAGCATGTCGACGAGATCTTTGGCGACACGCTCTCCTTTGACGAAAAGGGCGAGCTGTGCACGCTCATCTACTACCCGCGCGAGAAGATCGATCTGGTCCGCAGCCGGCACGAGGACTCGCCCACCTGGTACAAGACCATGCTCAACCAGCTCATTGTGGTTGCCCGCTCGCTTTCGAGCCGCTACACCCGCTCCAAGGTACGTAAGGCCATCCCGCGCGATTACGCCTACATCATCGACGAGCTGCTGCACACGCATCCGGACGAGAACAACTACCGCGTGCGTTATCACGAGCGCATTATCGAATCCATCTTGGAGACCGCCAGCGCCGACGACTTTATCGAGTCGCTCGCCTCACTCATCAAGCGCCTCGCCGTGGACCACCTGCACTTGGTGGGCGACATCTTCGACCGCGGCGGCGGCGCGGCCAAGATTATGGACCGTCTGCTCACCTATCATTCGCTCGATATTCAGTGGGGCAACCACGATCTGTTGTGGATGGGCGCCGCTGCCGGCGAGCCTGCCTGCATCGCCACGGTGCTACGCAACAACCTGCGCTACGACAACTACGAGATTCTCGAGAACGACTACGGCATCTCGCTGCGCGAGCTTGTCGCCTTTGCCAACGCTACCTATACCGCCGGCGAGCCCATCAGCCCGCTCATCAAAGCCATCAACGTTCTGCTCTTTAAGCTCGAGGGCCAGATTATCCAGCGCCACCCCGAGTTCGACATGGCCGACCGTCTTCTGCTCGACAAGGTCGATCACGACACCGGCACGGTCACCCTCGCCGACGGCAGCGTGTGGCCTCTCACGACCAACGACTTCCCCACCGTCGATCCGGCAGACCCCTACACGCTCACGCCCGAGGAACAGCACATCATCGACAAGCTCGTGTCCGAGTTTGTCACCGCCGATCATCTGCATCGCCACATCGATTTCCTCTATACCCACGGCTCCATGTATAAGGTCGCCAACGGCAATCTGCTGTTCCACGGCTGCGTACCGCTCAACGAAGACGGCACCTTTAGCAGCATGAACTGCCTGGGTACCTGGCACGCCGGCCGCGATTATTTTGATTTTTGCGACTATATCGCCCGCCGCGCCTGGCGCGTCGGCGACCGCGATGCCCTCGACTGGATGTGGTACCTGTGGATCGGCTTTAACTCACCCGCCAGCGGACGCGTGGTGCGCACCTTCGAGCGCGCCTACATTGCCGACAAGAGCACGTGGGTCGAGCCGATGGACCCGTACTACACGCTCACCACGTCCTCGTCCGTTTGCGACGACATCATGCGGGAGTTTGGCGTCGCCCCCATGGCCTGCTCGCCGACGGGCCATATCATCAACGGCCATACGCCCGTCAAGACCACCAAGGGCGAGCAGCCCATCCGCGCCAACGGAAAGCTGCTGGTCATCGACGGCGGTTTCTGTCGCGCCTACCACCCCAAAACGGGCATCGCCGGTTACACGCTCATCTCGAGCTCGCGCGGATGCCGCCTCAAGTCGCACCAGGCCTTTACCAGCGTTGCCGAGGCGCTCACCCGCAACATCGATATCGAAAGCGAGACCAACCGCTTTGACGAGGCCGACCGGCGCCGCATGGTGAGCGACACCGATACCGGCGTCAAGATTCGCAGTCAGATCCAAGACCTGCGCCAGCTCCTCGATGCATATAGAAACGGTGCTATCGAGGAGCGCGCCTAGCCCCACCTGCGGGGATTGGTTAAACTTGCTGGGTTTGTCATCCCCGCGGCGCCCCGGCGCCACCCTAAGGCAGGTACCATGCAAAAGCTCCTTGCGCAGATCATAAAGTTTGGCGTCGTCGGCGTCGTTGCCACCGTCATCGACTTTGGCATCATGAATCTGCTCCACTACGGCCTGGGCCTCAACATCTTGATCGCCAACACCAGCGGCTTTATCGTCTCGCTCATCTTTAACTACGTCGCGAGCATGAAGTACGTGTTTGCACACAAGGAGGGCATGAGCCGCCGCCGCGAGTTCATCATCTTTGTCGTGCTATCCGTTATTGGCCTGGCGCTCAACGACGGTATCGTGCTGACCCTCAACGCCGGCCTGGGCCTCGAGGCCAATATCGCCAAGATTTGCGCTACCGCGCTCGTCATGGTCTACAACTTTGTAACGCGAAAGATCTTCCTAGAGGGCGAACAGACCAAATAGGTCGGCCTCCTCGTTGCACCACGGGGACCTGACGCGCGTCAAGCGCAGCGTTGCCTGAGCCTTGCTCGTTTACGGGAAGATTTGCAGCGTTTGCGGATTACCTCTTGAATATTTGGCGAGTTCGTATAGTTCTTGCCAAAGACCTTACGTTTGCCATGCAAAAGCTCTAAAGTATCTCGTTGCTCGATTCATCAACGCATTGGATGTGATTACGTGCGCAACGCGCTGGCACAACCTCATACCAAGCAGTTCCTCAAGTTCGCTGTCGTAGGTCTTATCTCCTTTGGCGTCGACTGGGGCATGCTTATTGCGCTCGTCGAGCTGTTCCACCTCGACTTTTTGATAAGCACCACGATTTCGTTCATCACGTCCGTCGTGGTGAACTACTGGCTCAGCATGAAGTACGTGTTCGACCATCGCGAGGGCATGAGCCGTAAGCGCGAGTTCACGATCTTTACCATCCTGTCGGTGATCGGTCTGGGCCTCAACGACCTGTACATGTTTGTGGGCGTCACGTTTTTGAGCATCGGCTACCAGGCCATGAAGGCCATCGCCACGTTCCTGGTTACCTGGTACAACTACTTTAGCCGTCGCTTTTTCCTCGAAGGCGCACGGTCGTAGTCAGCCAAACATACCCTTGCATTCGCAACCGGCTGGAATTCCCATTCCAGCCGGTTTTTGTTTGCAGAGAGACCCGGCGGCCCAGCCCCATTCGGATAAAGACGGGCGGCTCGGATGTTGGTCCGAACCGCCCGTTTGGCGTGTTATGTCGAGGCATTTAGCCCGTTACGTAATACCAGACCACGCTGTCGCCATTGGAGAGAACGTAGTTGCTGCACGCCGTGTTGGGCGTTACGCCGTTGACGGAATACATCCAGCCGCTTGTACCACCGTGCTCCTTCTCGGCCAGGCCGCCGATAGCGGCGACATACGTGCCGTACGATGAGCCGTGCGCATTTACAGAGAGACCCAGTGCGCACAAAGCATCGTAGGCCGTAGCGCCCTCGTTGAAGGTGAACGTACCGCCAGAAGACACCGGGTTACCCACGGCACTCGACGTCACAGAGACCGTCACAGTAATGTAGCCAGGCTGCTGCGGGTCGCCCTGATTACCCGCAGAAGCGTTGCCGCTGTTGGATACAGACCCACCGCCGGTCGCCGAGCCGCCGCCCGAAGAGGAGCCGTTTGAAGAACTCGATCCACCAGCGGATTCGGAGCCCTGTCCGGCAGACGCGTTGTTGGACTTCTTGCCGCCCTTGCCTTCGGACTTCTTCTCTTTCGAATCCTTGTCTGACTTCTCGTCCGAAGACTCGGAAGCGTCCTTGGAATCCGATTCATTCGAGTCCTTGGACTCGGAGTCCACAGCGTCAGAAGACGAGGAGCCCGCTGTCTCCGTCTTGCGAGAGGCGATAGAGCCAGAGTCGGCAACGCTCCTCCCCGCCACGGCCCGAGCGATCCAATCGATGGACCAGGAACCGCTGGCGGAAGGGTGAACAAAGCCCAGCGAGACGACAATCAGCGCGATGCAGACGGCCGTCAGAGAGCCAAGCAGCGCCTTGCGCCGAGAGGCGGACGCCGCCGAGGCGGCGCCCTTTTGCTTAGCATCGTCGAGCTGAATGAACGACGAGTCGGGTTGCTTGGAGTCGGCGTCCTGAGGTTTATTGGACACAGCTCTCACCTACCGGCGCTTGGTAAACACGAACACGCCAATGACCGCAAGCCCGATCACGCCGGCCGCTACGCCGACAATGGCGAGCGGGTTGAAGCCAGACTGCTGCACGGGAGCCTCAGCGGACTTCTTAGCGGTAGTCGCGGCAGCCGATCCCGTATCGGACTTGGAGCTGGACTTGCCGGACTTCTTGTCAGACTTCTTGCTGTCCTTCTTGTCGCCCTTGCCGGAATCCTTCTTGGAATCCTTGCCGTCCTTGGTCTCGGTCTTGGTCGTGGTGGACACCGGCTTCTGGCCCGGAGCAACAGCACCGCCAGTCTGCTGGCCGTTTGTGCCGTTACCGGAGCCAGAACCAGCACCGGCATTACCCGAGCCGCCATTGCCGCCGTTGGAGCCAGAGCCGCCGTTACCGCCAGGGGTAACAGCATTCTTGGTCCACTTAGCGTAGAGCGTCATATCGGCCGTCACCGCGGCACTAAAGTCATACGCCTTTGTGCAAGCCTCATCGGTATACCAGCCACCAAAGGTGTAGCCCTCACGCGTCGGATCGGCCGGCTTGGTGACGGTCGAGCCAGAAGCAGGCGTCTGATCGCCAGTCGCAGAGCCGCCCCGAGCATCAAACTTAACGCGATGGGCCTGGGACTTCACACAGAACAAGTGACCTGAGTCGTTCGTGTAGTAAAGGTTACCGAACTCGTCGCAGACAACCGACGCCATGCAGTAGTTTGCATAACCAGAACCGGGAACAAACACTTCGGTCGCCTCGGCATCGCCCAGCTTGTACATATACACGCCGCCGCCCGAAGTGTAGTTAGGCCAGTTTCCCTTGGCGCCATTTAGGGTGAAGTACACGTACGTCTCGCCATCACGCGTCGAGACGAGCGGCGTGCTCTTCGATTCAAAGCCGAGCTCTTCGCCATCGGCTTTCGTAATCTGCCTCACGCTCATATCAGAAAGATCGATGATCGACAGCAGGCCCTTAGCCTTCCAAATGTTCGCAGTCGCACCGCAAATAAAGGCATATTTGCCGCTAAACACGGGCGTTGAAGTCGAGTATGGGGCAAACTGCACCTTCCCGGCCTCGGTAATAGAGCCATCCGAACCAATAGTCAGCTTGTGCAACGTGCCATCATCGCGCGTAACGGCGTATACATAGCCATCGTGGACGGTAAGCGCCGAGCGGATATTGCCACCAGATAGCTTAAACGAGGCGACAAGCTTCGACAGGTCGGCGGAATACACGCGCACCTGGCCGAAGTCGCTGCCGACAACGTAGTAGCCGTTGACCATCAGACCACCAGACCAGTAGAAGCCGCCATCGGTGACAGAAGCACTGCCGGCAACTGCACCCGTATGAATATTGATGCGCCTGACCGTACCGTTTTGCACGTCATTGCCGGACCAATAATCAAGGGTATTGATATAGACATAATCGCCGTCAACGGTCAGCGAAGACAGGTTCTGGTTCGTAAACGCATCGGAATACCAAAGCGTCTCAAACGTTTTCGCCGAAACAGCCTGCAGATAGCCACCGGAAAGCGGAATCAGGATGATACCCTGAGCAATAACGGGACGGCAGGTGCTATCCATGGAAGAGCCAAGTTCAAGCGATCGCACGACGGAACCCGTCTCGGGATCAACCTCGTTGAGGACCGCATTCCACGTCTTTCCATTCCACACCGAAGCGCCCGTGACAAGGTACACCTTTCCGTTCGCGACAATGGGGTCAGACGCAGAGGCGCTTGCGCCTGCCTTCTGCTGCTCTTCGGTTAAAAGGTTGAGCGCCCAGGAAGGCGTATCGGTCTTTGTCGTAGGCGTAAGGGCATCCGTTGCGGATCCCGAGCCACCGTTCGCAAAGCCATTCCATGCCGTATCGACATCGGGATGCTCAGCCCCAGGATTGGTGGCAGGCGCCGACGAAGGCTTCTGTATGCCATCGCCCTTAACGTAACGGAACTCTACGCAATCGCCGTTCTTAAGGCAATAGCTCGAGGCGCCGACGTTCGCAAACCCATTGTTTACGTAAAACGACCAGAAGCTGTACGGCGCGGCGCTCGTTGTGCCCAGCACGCGGCCATCGGGCATCGTCGCACTCGTAAGACCCCATGCATTTGCTTCGAGGTTCGTACAACCGGCAGCCGTCATAAGCTGCTCGAGTACCGACTCGGCCGTCGTGTCATCGTCGGCGGGAAGCGTAAGCTCGGTCAAGGGCACCACCGATTGCTCGGTGTAGTTGCCGTCGGCATCACTTGCGGAGACGCCCGTGACCTTGGCCGTCACCGTAATGGTCTTGCCCTCGTTCGGGTTGTCGAGCCCCGTCGTTCCCTTGACGTTTACCGTCGCAGAAACATCCAAGCCGGCAAGCACCGCGTAGTCCGAGTTGTCGGGATAGCGCTCGGCATAACGGGCAAAACGCTCGCTCTTCAGACGGCCGCTAATCGTGACTTTCGTGTTGTATTCGGGCTGAGTGAGGATAAGGTTCTCATGCGCGATAACCCTCGGTTTGCTCGACTTGAGCAAACGATAGGTGTTCTCCGTGCCACCGGGGAGCTCACTAAACACGAAGCCGTAATGTCCCGAAGCCTCTTCGGTGGAATAGCACCAATTAACCGCATATCCCTGGCCATACACCTTGAGTGGCGCATGCAGGTTGCCCGTCACGCTGGAGGCATTTTGGCCATCAAGAATACCCAAGTAGAACGAAGACTTCGCAAGGCTAAGGTGGAACAACTCGGCATTGAGCTCGTCCTGATTCTGCGGAGAAATCGCAAAGTCGAGGGTCCTGCTTGCCGTGACTTCGGCGTTGGACTTATCGGTCACCGTAAGGGTGACTTTGGTCTTCGCTGCCTCGGCGCCAGGCAGCGGCTGATAGACCGTACCCTTGTAACCGTTAAACGTGATGTCATCGGTGCTGGCGGAGTACTCGACCTTGTAATACTTGCCGTCCACGCCGAGCGTGCTCGTGCGCGGCATCTGCAGGTCGGCGGTTAGGCCGTCCTTGTCGGCAACCGTTTTGGTGCCGTAGTACTTGATATTGTCGTAGGTAAAGGCCGCATCGACCTTTGCCTGCAGGTCGGCCTTGTCGGATGCAACCTTATCGGGGTCGCCCTTGACGGTCACCGTGAAGTCGTGCGATCCGGCAAGCTTGATGTCGCCATTCGTAACCGTAACCTTGGCGGTCAGCGTCACGTCTCGGTCGCTCGATGCGCGCGAGACCGTACCCGTCTTATCTTCCCAGCTAACACCAGAAACAGACAGGCGCTCGGTGTCGGAGCTTGTCCATTCAACAGAGAATTTCTTTGCGGAACCCGCCTTGTGCGGAAGCGTGACATTTTGGGTCACGCCATCGGCGGACTCGCCCGCCGCGTAGCCAATCTGCAGGGATTCGGCAGCACTGTCAAGAAGGTCTTGCAGCTTAGCCTCGTCCCAAGCAACCTGCACCGTCTTGTTGGGCTTGTAGCGCACGGTCTCGCCATTACGCGACAGCACGAACGTCACTTCGGCACCGCGCAGACCATCGATATAGCTGCCGGTGTAATCGTTAGGATCGATGTAGAAGAACGTCACATCGCCGTTGGTCTTATCCTGGGCGTCGGAGATACCGACCGTGGCCTTGGCATCCTCTACCTTAAAGAGCACGCCGCCCTCGGAGACCTTAACGTCAACGTCGGTAAATCCCAGATTGGCAAGCTGCGCCTTCAGGACATCGTTGACGTTGCCGCCCTCGGCGCTGTAGTCAACAACGATTTGCTTGTTGGCATCGTTGAGCTTTTGGACTGCAGCCTCGAGCGAGTCCGCGACGATAACCTTGTTGGCGGAGACGAGCTCGACCGCCGAGCTGCCGCTCGTGGCGACAGCCTTCAGGTACTTGCCGGCAGCAGAAGCCGAAACCGTTGCCGTGGCGCCCGACATATCGGACAGCAGCGTCCAGTCGCTAGCGGGAGCCTTCGCATCGTGGGCGGCATACCAGACAACGGTCGTCTTGTCAGTGACGTCGATGCCATTGGCGGTCGAGCCATCGGCACGCTTGGCTTGCACCATTGCCTTAACGCTATCGCCCGAAACAAGATGGGTCGAATCGCTATTGATCTGAGGGAGCGTGGTCACGCGCAGCAGGGCGTACTCCCCCGCCGCAGTAACGCTGTCAGAGGAAACCCACGCGACGGTGTTGTCGAGTGCGCTTGCCGTAAGCTTGATGCGCTTACCCACGAGAGCATCGCCGATCGTCAGCGCTCGGCTCTCGACATCGATACCGTCAGCGACCTCAACCCAATCGGCATCACCCTCGCCCTTGGCATACCACGTGACCGTAAGCTTGGCATCCGCAGGCAAATCGGAATCGGACCAGCTCGAGGAACCGGGAATCTTGACGCACGGCGTAAGCGTCGTGCCAACGGAGAGCACCGCGGTAGACGCTTCCTTGGGCCCAACGGACTTAAGCGTATACTGACCGGCAAGCATCACAGGACCCACGGGGTTAACAGACTGCGTGCTGCCGTAGCTCTTCTTTTGCGTGCTCTTGACAGAGTTCTTGCTCGTTGCAATCACGCGAATGTACTTGCCCACCATGTCGTTGGTCGGCGCATACGTCGCAGAATCGGCTGCGTCGGCAATGTTCTCAAAATGGCTATCGAGAGGGCTCTTGTCGCTGGAGTACTGCCACTGATAGTGGACCTTATCGGAGGCCGAGACACTGGTGTAGGAGTTGCCCTTGGTCGCCTTCGCGGTCAGAACGTTACCTGCGGCAATCTGACCAGATGGCAACGCACCCTCAACCGTCACACCGTAAAGCTCAACAGAGCCGGCCTCGACAACGAGAACAGCACTCGACTCCTCGTCGCCAAAACCGCCGTTAGCACATGCCCTGACATACTTACCAGCGTAGGACGCATCGGGTGTAAAGGTATTGGTGGTCGCGCCATCGATCTTCGTCGTGCACGTCGTCGACGTGTCGCCGCAGTACCACGACCACGCAACGTGCTCGTTGGCGGTCACATCACCCGAAGCCGCATTAGCGGTCGCTGTGATGGCCTCGCCTACGCTGGCCTCGCCCGTCTTGTCGAGCTTAACGCTCGTGATGTTGACGGAGCCGGCAGCACCGATAAGGCTCGAGCCCTTGGTGGTGTAGTCGCTGTTGCCAATCTTTGCGGTAATGTAGCAACGAACCGACTTGCCCTCGTAAGGCGCGAGCTTCAGAGTGCTGGACGTCGCGCCCTCGATATCGGTGTAGTCGGCGCCCTTTTTATCCGCAACCTGCCACTGATAGTTCAGCTTGGACGCATCGATGTACTCAGAGGCGCCCTTCTCTTTAGCGAGGGCTTGGACAGTATCGGCGGCGGTGTAGACGTAGGTTCCCGAGATCGAGCCCACGGGGGCCAGGATGGCGGAGTAGATGTCCACAGCGCCGGCTTGTTTGAAGGGACCCACGCCATAGCCGGCCCACGAGTTGCCGAACGAGACATCGTTCGCGCCCGCGTTCGCAGACACCGAGACATAGTAGCCCTCAAGGTCGTCAGTCACGGTAAGCGTGGGACCGGACTCTCCTTCGATGGTCTCCCACGTGGTCGAGCTGCTGGGTGCCGAGGCTCCCTTGTACTTCTTCCAGGTGTAGGTGACCTTAGAGTTATCGACGTAGGTGGGGCTGTAACTCGAGCCGGTGTACGCCTTAGCCGTGAGGGTCGCGCCGATCTCCGTGGAGGAAGCGGAGAGCTCGACGCCTGCGAGCTTGACCGCGCCGGCCTTGAGCACAGCATCGCTCGTCGTGGCCTCAACGTCGTTTACCCCGGCGTTTGCCTTGACCTTGACGTACTTGCCCTCAAGAGCGTCGGTTAGCGTGAGGGAGGAGGTCGTCGCGCCTTCAATCTCGGCCCAGCCGGAGTATTTGTTGGTCGACTCGTACCAGGTGTAGGTCACCTTGGTGTCGCTCGCGGCGGGCGTGTTGTACGCAGTGTACGGCGTAGCGGTCAGCGTGTCGCCAACGGCGGGAGACGAGCTGCTCAGCTTGACGGAGTAGAGGTTTGCCTGCCCAGCGCCCAGCACCGGACCGGGAATGTAATTGGCATTGATGCCCGAGCCATAAGAAACGGAGGGGCCGTAATAGTCCTTGCCACCCGCCGTCACCTTACAGATGAAGCACTTGCCCACCATGGCGTCGGTGACGGTGAGGGACTGCTCGTGGCCAACGACCTCGGTGTAGTCGGAGACATTGTTGCTAGCCTTAACCGTACCGGCGAGCCAGGTGTAGGTCCAGGTGCCGGGGTTAGTGACGGAGCTGTAGCCCTCGTACACATTTGCCCAAAGCGTCTCGCCAGCCTTAAGCGCGCCATACTTTGTGGAATAGGAGCTGTTTTTATCCTTTGAGTCCTGGATATAGACCTTTGCCTCACCGGAAAGCGTTGTGGCGGACGCGGCGGCAACGGCGTTCTCCTGCTCCGAAGCGACAGCGGGCATCACGGCGGAGCTGTCAGACTCAGTCGCGTTGTCTGCGGCGGTGTCATCGCCATTCGCGGCACTCGCGGTTGCGCCCTGATCTGCGTCGGCGCCATCGGCAGCAGCGCTCGCCGCCGCGCTGTTCGCGCCGGCGTCGGCCGCCGCGCCCTCGCCGCCCGTCGCAGCCTGAGCCACAGACTCGGCAATGCCCTCGGCGCCCTCGGCCCAAAGTTGCGCCGGCGTGGCGCCAAAAGCCATGGCAAAAGCCAGGAACGCCACCAGACCGCGCTTGGCTATGCCGCGGGCAATCGCTCCATGACGACGCCACGAGGCGCGCTGGCACTCGTCCTCAAACATATCCATTTGTCTCCTATTGTCTGAACTTGGAGCATTGCCCAGCGGCTGCCCCACGTCATCGCGCACATTGCGCTCGAGTACCCCCATCGGGGTCCCCCCTTCCCTCCAGAGCCCAACGCGTACCGGCGGCATGCGCCGCGGCCGCGTGCAAGATGGGAGGCGATCCGACTTAACCTTACCGACCCGGGCGCGCCGTCCGATCTGCGGCGCGGCCATCCCGGACCAAGAGGAATTACGGTTACTGGTACAGCCGGGGACTTGCACCCCGATTCTCCCA
>OIXV01001562.1_pt1 | contig 20033 bp, 16 predicted proteins | sample 1587771 | NCBI WGS metagenome assembly OIXV01 (sample SAMEA3888893, study PRJEB22519) | human gut metagenome | biome: human gut; feature: human-associated habitat; material: faeces | place: Denmark | collected 2010
TGACCTTGATTTTATGGCGTTGCAATTCTACACCCCATTCTTTCAAGTTTCCGATTGAAGATTTAAAGCCATAGTTGACAAATAAGTGATCAATCGGAATGAGTTCGGTTTTATCGGTTTTGACTTTTGTGATTTCAAGATGAGTGGCATGTCCATTTTCGCCAATCAAACGACTAGGAATAAATGGTGTTTTGATGTTGACAGAAGATTGTTTGAGTTCTTCTACACTATGTTCTAAAGCACGGAAGTTATCCCGACGATGAATGATCGTAGTTGGAGCAATCTTGTCAAAAGCAAGAGCCCAGTCTACAGCAGAGTCTCCACCGCCAAGGACGGTCACCTGCTGTCCTTCATATTGCTGGATGTTTGAAACATGGTAGTGGACGTTATCAAAGCCTTCGGCTCCCTCAATGTCAAGGGCGCGTGGCTTAAAGGCACCACCGCCCATGGCAATGATGACTGCTTTAGACTGATGCACTTGGCGAGAAGTAGTGATGGTGAAGAGGTCACCTTCTTTTCGAATATCCTCTACAGTTTCATTGAGAAAGATCGGTGTATCAAACCGTTTGACTTGCTCGATCAAGCGGTTGCTCAATTCTTCACCAGTCAAATTGGTAAAGCCAGGTACATCGAGGATACTCTTTTCTGGATAGAGAATAGCTGGTTGCCCTCCCAGTTGAGGTAAGGAATCAATCAGTTTGACTTTTACTTGGCGCATATTGCCATAAAAAGCAGCAAACAGACCAACTGGTCCGCCTCCAACAATTGTAATATCATAAATTTCTGACATAGTATCTCCTTCAGGGTTTTCTTTGTTTCCATTGTATCATAAAATGGGAAGAATGAAAAAGTTGGAAAAAGAAATGATATGAAGGCTAGGAGGGCTAGAAAAGTTTCAAAAGATCTTGACAGCGTCCTTAAAGTGTGATAAAATTATTAAGATTTTAGGCTTGAAGGGAGTGAAAAATATGTCAAAAACAGTAGTACGTAAGAATGAATCTCTTGACGATGCTCTTCGTCGTTTCAAACGTGCGGTTACTAAAGCTGGTACTCTTCAAGAAACACGCAAACGTGAATTCTATGAAAAACCTTCTGTAAAACGTAAACGTAAATCAGAAGCAGCTCGTAAACGTAAAAAATTCTAATTGAATACAGAAACAGACTTCGGTCTGTTTTTTGTTTTTTCTCATCCATCAAAGACAAAAAAACCGACCTTCCAGCTAGAAGATCGGATCTTTTTATCTGATTATTTGTTTGCAAGCAAGTCGCGGATTTCAGCAAGCAACTCTTCTTGAGTAGGAGCAGCAGCTTCTTCTTCAACAGCTTCTTCTTTTTTACCAAGGTTTTGTGCTTTTTCAGCAGCTTTAACGATAAAGAAGAGAACAGTTCCAATGACGATGAAGTTGATTACTGCGCTCAAGAAGCTACCGTAAGCAACACCGTTCCATGACAATTCAGCGATTTTATCAACACCAGCAGCTTTCAAAGCTGGGTTCAAAATAAGTGGTGTGATGATATCGTTAACAAGTGATGTCACGATGGCACCAAATGCAGCCCCGATAATCACTGCAACAGCAAGGTCAACAACGTTTCCACGAAGGAGGAAAGCTTTCAATTCTTTTAACATCCTATATATGTCCTTTCATAATAATTTTTTACTATGATAGTATAACGGAAAAATATGCGACTGACAAGAAATATGCCCAATTTTTTTAAAATTAGTGATAAAGGTTGAAAATCTTTTCTTTTCTGTGTGAAATCGGTAGGAAAAAATTTACTTTTACTAACTTTTAGTATAAAATATAAAGTGATAATTTATGGTAAAATGGAGGCACTGTTTATGGTTGATAAAGAGCTGATTGCAGAAATTAAAAACAGTGTAAACATTGTTGAAGTCATTGGAGAAGTTGTTTCTTTGACCAAGGCTGGCCGTAACTTTTTGGGCCTCTGTCCTTTTCATGGTGAAAAGACTCCTTCCTTTAATGTCGTTGAAGACAAGCAGTTTTACCATTGTTTCGGATGTGGTCGCTCTGGAGATGTCTTTAAGTTTATTGAGGACTACCGTGGAGTCGCCTTTATGGATGCGGTCCAGATCGTAGCAGACAAGGCTGGCATTGCGCTTCAGTACCAGGCAAGGCCTGCCCAACCAGCGTCTGTCAATCCAAACCAAGAACTTTATGAGATTCATCAGGAAGCTAGTAAATTTTATCAGGCGATTTTGATGACGACTAAGATGGGGGAAGAAGCGCGACACTATCTGCATGAACGTGGTCTGACGGATGAGGTGATCCGACATTTTCAATTGGGCTTAGCACCTGCAGAAGGAAATTATCTCTATCGAAATCTCTCTGAGAAATTCTCTGAGAAAGTGATTACCGATTCGGGTTTGTTTACAGTCTCAGATGCAGGAACGGTTTTTGATGCCTTTCAGGATCGGATCATGTTTCCCTTGACGGATGATAGTGGACGGGTCATTGCCTTTTCTGGTAGGCTGTGGAAAATGACGGAGGATGGCAGTCATCAAGCCAAGTATAAGAATAGTCGTAGTACCCGACTATTTAATAAAAGCTATGAACTCTATCATTTGGATCAAGCCAAGGCGAGTGCCAAAAAGCAACATGAAATGTATATCATGGAAGGCTTTATGGATGTCATTGCGGCTTATCGAGCTGGGATTGAAAATGCAGTCGCCTCTATGGGGACAGCCTTGACACCAGAGCACGTTCAGCACCTGTCTCATTTTACCAAAAAGGTCATCCTGACCTATGATGGGGATAAGGCAGGACTTGAAGCAACAGCTAAGGCCTTGGATGTCTTGCAGGATCTGGAGTTGGAGATCGTCCGTATCCCAGATCAGATGGACCCTGATGAGTACCTCAAAAAGACGTCCCCAGAAGATCTAGCTTCCCTCTTGAAGAATTCTCGGATCAGTAAGGTTGAGTTTTTGATGCACTACTGGAAACCCCAGTATATTGAGAACTTGCAAGCACAAATTGAGTTTGTCGAAAAGTTGGCACCGATGATCGCCCAGACGCGCTCCATTACAGCGCAAAACACTTATATTTATAAGTTGGCCGATTTATTGCCGGACTTTGATTACTTGCAGATTGAGCAGATTGTCAATAATAGTCGTTTGCAACAAAGGCAGGAAGCTCAAAGTAGTGGACAATCAAAAACGTCGAATTTTTCAGTGGAGCTCTTGCCGAATCGTGGGATGACGCGCTTGATCAAGGCAGAAAATCATTTGTTAAGTAGGATGAAGGATTTTCCAATGGTGCTCAATGATTACCGTTTGCGATCTGATTTTGCCTTTGACACGCCGGAGTTACAGATCTTGTATCAATTGCTCTGTCAAAATGGAGAAGTCACCTCTCAGGATTTATCTGAGCAGCCTGAAGGGGTCCAGCACGCCTGGTACCGCATGTTAGAAGAAGATTTACCAGATGAGATAGCAGATGGTGAGTTAGAAGAAGTAGAAGCGACACGGAATCGTGAGCTTCTTCGCAAAGAAAGTCAACAAATTGGAAATAAAGTGAAGGAAGCTTCCTCAATAGGGGATGCGGAAAAAGCTTTATTGGAACTCGAGCGTTTGATCGCTCAAAAAAGAAGAATGGAGTAGGAATGGCTAAAGAACAAAAAGATATTACAACATTGGACGTTCAAATTGCAGAGTTTATTCGCAGCCACAAGAAAAGTGGAACTGCAACAGATGATGAAATTAATGACAAGTTGGTTATTCCATTCACACTAGATGCAGATGGGATTGAAGATCTTTTGCAACGGATTCAAGATGCAGGAATTTCGATCACGGATAAAGATGGTAACCCAAGTGCGCGTGTGTTGAACAATGAAGAAGAGCCAGAATTGTCAGATGAGGAATTGCTTGGAAGCAACTCTGCCAAGGTCAACGACCCAGTACGGATGTACTTGAAAGAAATTGGGGTTGTTCCTCTTTTGACAAATGAAGAAGAACAAGAATTGGCTATCTTAGTGGAACAAGGTGACTTGGAAGCCAAGCAACGTCTTGCAGAAGCCAACCTTCGTTTGGTTGTATCCATTGCGAAACGTTACGTTGGTCGTGGAATGCAATTTTTGGATTTGATCCAAGAAGGAAATATGGGCTTGATGAAGGCCGTTGATAAGTTTGACTATACCAAAGGGTTCAAGTTCTCTACCTATGCTACTTGGTGGATTCGTCAGGCTATCACTCGTGCCATTGCAGACCAAGCACGGACCATTCGGATCCCTGTTCACATGGTGGAAACCATTAACAAGTTGGTTCGTGAACAACGCAATCTCTTGCAAGAATTGGGACAAGATCCAACACCTGAACAAATTGCTGAACGCATGGATATGACGCCAGACAAGGTGCGTGAAATCTTGAAAATTGCTCAAGAGCCTGTTTCTCTTGAAACTCCAATCGGGGAAGAAGATGATAGCCATTTGGGCGATTTTATCGAAGATGAAGTGATTGAAAATCCAGTAGACTACACCACTCGTGTGGTTCTACGCGAACAATTGGATGAAGTCCTTGATACCCTGACAGACCGGGAAGAAAATGTTTTGCGTCTTCGTTTTGGTCTCGATGATGGAAAAATGAGGACCTTGGAAGATGTGGGTAAAGTCTTCAATGTGACCCGTGAACGGATCCGTCAGATCGAAGCCAAAGCCCTCCGCAAACTCCGCCACCCAAGCAGAAGCAAACCATTGCGTGACTTTATAGAGGATTAAAAATGTCCAGGGGACATTTTTAACCCGAGCCCAGAAATTCGGAAGCGAGGAAGGTCCGGGGGACCTTTTTAACGGTCGCCTAGAAATGTAAAAGCGACCCAGGTCCGGGGGACCTTTTTAACCCGAGCCAAGAAATTCTATCGAGAGTAAATAGCAGAAAAAGGAAGTCATATGGCATATACAACTGAGCAAATTGAAGAAATTAAAAATAAAATTTTAAATGCTTTGGAAGAGGTAATCGATCCTGAGCTTGGGATTGACATTGTCAATTTAGGTCTTGTCTACGAGATCCATTTTGACGGTGAAACTGGAGCAACCATCATTGATATGACTCTAACGACCATGGGATGTCCATTAGCGGACCTTCTGACAGATCAGATTCATGATGTTTTAGCAGAAGTAGAAGAAGTGACATCTGTGGATGTGAAGTTGGTCTGGTACCCTGCTTGGACGGTTGAAAAGATGAGCCGTTATGCACGGATCGCACTTGGAATTAGTTAAACATTCTATGCATCAAAATAAATCAGAGGTTGGGGTTTCCCTAACCTCTGATTTATTTATCCCTGTTTTTTTGAACAAGCATTTACAAATTCTTAGCAAATTTTCAGATAAAGTTGCAATCATCAAAGCGACAAGGTATAATAACATAAATAGAAAAAAAAGGAGATTTACATGAATCAGTATCCTTTGGTCTACTTGGACCATGTGACAAAGAATTATGGGCATGAAGTTGCTCTCATGGATGTTAGTTTGAACATCCAACCTGGCCGTATTATTGGCCTTTTGGGGCCTAATGGTAGCGGGAAAACAACCATCATTAAATTGATTAATGGTTTGTTGCAACCAAGCCTTGGAAATATCTATATTCATGGGCAATTACCATCCCCAGCTTCTAAAAAAGTTGTTTCCTATTTGCCGGATACGACTTATCTGAATGAAAATATAAAAATTAGTGATGCTATTAGCTATTTCCAAGATTTTTATGCAGATTTTAATGTCCAACGAGCTTACCAATTGCTCAACGATTTGCATTTGCATCCAAATCAAAAATTGAACAGCCTTTCAAAAGGGAACAAGGAAAAAGTACAATTGATTTTGGTGATGAGTCGTGAAGCTGACTTGTATGTCCTTGATGAACCAATCGGTGGGGTCGACCCAGCAGCGCGTGATTATATTTTGCGGACCATTATTCAAAACAGACGTCCAAACTCTTCTGTCTTGATTTCTACTCACTTGATTGCGGATATTGAGCAAGTTTTGGATGAAGCGATTTTCATCAACCAAGGAAGAATCCTCTTGCATGAAAATACGACTGTTTTGCGCAATCAACACGGAAAATCTATCGATGAGATCTTCCGTGATCAATTCCGTGTTTATTAGGAGGACTCCATGTTAGGTAAATTATTAAAATACGAATTTAAGACAACAAGTAAATGGTATCTGTTGATTACTTTGATCGCACTTGGTTTGTCAGTGATTACAGGTGTTATTGGTGGAAGTGCTACAAACGGTTTTGTGAATATGGAAACCGATAGTATGCAAATCATAACGGGGACTCTTGGGATTCTCATTTTTGGAGGAGTCATTGGTCTTTATCTTAGTAACTACTATATTATTATTCGTCGTTTCTATTCCAACTTATACGGACGTGAAGGTTACTTGACCTGGACCCTTCCAGCTAGCCCTCATGCGATCATTTTGTCTAAATTTGTGGGAGCTTTAGTAGCGAGTCTTTACTGCCTATTCCTTCTATTTTTTAGTGGTTTTATCACAATGCTTGTGATGGGCGCTGTCATTGGACAAGACCTCTCTCCTGTATTTAGTATTATCGCTGAGGCTTTTAGTCATTCTATTGCTTATTGGATTATCATCTGGTGGATTTTTACCACAGCTTCAGGAATCTTACTATTTTATGTATCAATCGCACTTGGCCAACTGTTCCAAAATCGTCGTGGATTGAAGGCTATTCTGTTTTTCTTTCTCTTGTGTATTGTGTTAAGTATCATCGGTACAGCAGTCAATCCATTAAAAGATTCATATGCTGTCGGATATGCATTGGTTTATGGAAATATTGATGAATTTGGACCAAACTTCATCCCAGGTCTCATTTATGAAGTTATTAAGATTGTTTCTATGTACTTCACCATTCACTACATCAGCAAGTACAAGTTGAATCTTCAATAATAACAGCAAATTGAGCAAGGAGCTCCCCAGTGGAAGCCTTCTTGTTCAATTTTTTTCTTTTGCATTTTTAGCTACATTTTGATATACTAATTGTACTCGTTTTGGGGTCGTTAAGGATTCGACAGGCATTATGAGGTATATTTTGCAACTCATCTAGCGGATGTAAAACGCCAGTTAAATATAACTGCAAAAAATAATAATTCTTACGCTTTAGCTGCCTAAACACCAGCAGGCGTGACCCGATTCGAATCGCTCGTGTTTGATGACAGGTCTTTATTTTAGCGAGATACGATCTAGCTTTGTCTAGGAGTTAGATAAGAGATTGATAGACTCGCAGGTACAGGGCTTGAGTTATGTGTCATGTAGCTGTTAAAATAAGACATAACCTATGGTTGTAGACAAATATGCTGGCAGGTGTTTGGACGTGGGTTCGACTCCCACCGGCTCCATATTTTTATTCATGGAAGATTACTCAAGAGGCTTAAGAGGCCGTGTTGGAAACGCGGTAGGCGTGTAAAAGCGTGCGTGGGTTCGAATCCCATGTCTTCCGTTGTTGAGACATCATTGTGTAGCAGTGGTGTTTTTTTGTACAAAAAAGAGTCCCAAAAATAGACAAGTGAGGGAGGAGAAAACAGTGATTGCACAGCTAGATACCAAATCAGTCTATACTTTTATGGAAAGCCTTGTGAGCATAAAAGACTATGTCCAAGTGGCTAAAAGCATGGGGTATGACGCATTGGGAATCATGGATGTAGATAATTTGTATGGAGCTTATGAATTTATCGAAGCCTGTCAGGCCCACAAGCTCAGCCCCTTGGTCGGTTTAGAAATTGGACTAGAGGTAGACAATGAAACAATTCCGTTTCGGATGATCGCTCTGTCAACGAAGGGCTACCAGAATCTGATGAAGATGTCGACCGTCAAAATGATGGGGAAGAGCAATTGGGAGGATGTGAAGCACCTTACAGAAGGAGTAGCAGTCATTGTCCCTGCACCTTTTGCTAGTGGAGACTTGCCGCTTAGTCTAGATTACTTCATCGGAGTTTTTGCGGATACGCCGGTCCAAGAGTTTAGCCACCCTGTGCTCCCTCTTCATACTGTGCGTTTTTTTGAGGCGGGAGATATGGAAGCCATGCAGATGCTAGCAGCCATTAAGGACAATCAAAGCTTAACGGAAACAGGACCAATTGATCCGACAACAGTCCTAAAAGCCCCTCAGGATTTAAAGAATGATTTTGCAGAGCGATTTCCTCAAGCCATCACAAATCTGGAAAACCTTGTACATGGAATTCAATACGACATTGATACCCAGTTGAAATTGCCTCGCTTCAATCCTCAGAAACCAGCTGTTGAGGAACTGAGAGAATTAGCCCAAGCGGGTCTTCTTCGAAAGAACTTGACTAGTCCGGTCTATCAAGAACGTCTGGAGCATGAATTAGACATTATTCACCAAATGGGCTTTGATGATTATTTCTTGATTGTCTGGGATCTTCTTCGTTTCGGACGAAGTCAGGGATATTATATGGGAATGGGGCGTGGGTCTGCTGTAGGCTCACTGGTAGCTTATGCCCTGGAGATTACAGGGATTGATCCAGTGGAGAAGAACCTCCTCTTTGAACGCTTTTTAAATGTGGAGCGCTATACCATGCCGGATATTGATATTGATATTCCTGATATCTATCGTCCAGAATTTATCCGTTATGTGAGAGACCGTTATGGGAGTTACCATGCGGCTCAGATCGTGACCTTTTCAACCTTTGGGGCCAAACAGGCCATTCGAGATGTTTTTAAACGTTTTGGGGTACCAGAGTACGAATTAACCTCCATTACCAAGCGGATTGGCTTTAGGGATACGCTGACAACCGCGTATGAACAGAATCTAGCTTTTCGACAAGTGATTCATAGCCGAGCAGAATTTGAACGTGGCTTTGAAATTGCCAAAAGAATTGAGGGCCAACCTAGACAGACCTCGATCCATGCGGCGGGTGTTGTGATGAGTGATCAGGATTTGACGGATCACATTCCTCTCAAGTATGGAGAAGACATGTTTGTCACCCAGTACGATGCTCATGCGGTTGAAGCCAATGGTCTATTGAAGATGGACTTTTTGGGTCTGCGAAACTTAACCTTTGTTCAGAAAATGAAGGAAGCGGTCTATGAAAAGTACCAAGAAGAGATCGTGATTGAAGCCATTGATTTAGAAGATCCAGAAACCTTGGCCTTGTTTGCTGCTGGGGATACCAAGGGGATTTTCCAATTTGAACAGGCTGGAGCCATTCGCCTCTTGAGACGTGTGAGACCCAATCATTTCGAAGAAGTGGTAGCGACCACCTCTCTCAATCGTCCAGGGGCTAGTGATTACATTGATAATTTCGTCAAAAGAAAGCACGGCCAAGAAAAAGTTGAGATTTTAGATCCAGCTATTGAAGAAATCTTACGGCCCACTTATGGGATCATGCTCTACCAAGAACAGGTCATGCAGGTTGCCCAGCGTTTTGCAGGCTTTAGTCTAGGGAAAGCCGATATTTTACGTAGGGCTATGGGCAAAAAAAATGCAGCTGAAATGCATCAGATGGAAGACGATTTTGTCTCAGGTGCTCTTAAACTTGGGCATACGGAAGAAAAAGCCAAAGAGGTCTTTGCGATCATGGAAAAATTCGCAGGCTATGGGTTTAACCGTTCCCATGCCTATGCCTATTCTGCCTTGGCCTTTCAGATGGCCTATTTCAAGGTCCATTATCCAGATGTTTTCTTTGATGTCATGCTCAATTATTCGAGCAGCGATTATCTGACAGATGCTCTCCAGTTTGATTTTAAAGTCGCGCCATTATCCATCAATACCATCCCTTACAGAGATAAGTTCCAGGATCGAAAAATCTACTTGGGAATGAAAAATATCAAGGGACTCCCGAGAGATTTAGCGTATTGGATCATTGATAATCGTCCCTTTGAAAGTGTCGAAGATTTTATTTTACGACTCCCCAATCAGTATCATAAATTACCTCTGTTAACGCCTTTAGTAGAACTAGGGTTGTTTGATATCTTTGAGAAGAATAGACGCAAGGTACTTCACAATTTGCCGAATTTGTTTGTCTTTGCTGATGAGCTAGGTAGTTTATTTGCAGATTCTAACTATTCCTGGACAGAAGCAGAGGACTTTAGCCAGGCTGAAAAATATGAGAAGGAAGAGGCCATTATTGGGATCGGACTCAGTACCCACCCATTGGTTGCGATTGGGCAAACGAGTCCCTACGAGATCCAACCAATTTCTCAACTCATACAAGGAGAGCAGGTACGCATTCTCATTGAGGTACAAAACATTCGAACCATTCGAACCAAGTCAGGTGATCTCATGGCTTTCTTACAAGTCAGTGATACCAAGAAAAAATTGGATGTGACCCTTTTCCCTGAAACCTACAATCGATTTTCCTCCTTGATAAAAGAAGGTGGCTTTTATTACTTGACAGGGAAAATACAAGAGCGTGATGGGCGCTTGCAGATGATTCTAGCAGAGGCGCAACTGGCAACCAATGAAAAGTTCTGGATCCAGTTGCTCGATCATCGTCAGGATAAAACGATTCTTTCTATCTTGAAAAAATATCCGGGCCCATATCCTGTGATATTACGCTATGAAGACGAGAAAAAAACTCTTCAATTGAAGGGCTATACCGTCCAGAAAAACAAAGAATTGGAAGATGAATTAAAGAATCTCGTTATGAAAACGATTTATCGGTAAAAACTGCGAAAAATACGAGAATTTTAGTCTTCTTTGTGTTATAATTACGTAGAATGTAAAAGAAAAAAAGGAGCAAACAACGAAATGAAACGTATTGCTGTTTTAACTAGTGGTGGAGATGCCCCTGGTATGAATGCTGCCATCCGTGCAGTTGTTCGTCAAGCAATTTCAGAAGGAATGGAAGTTTTCGGTATCTATGATGGATATGCGGGAATGGTTGCTGGTAAAATTCAGCCCCTTGACGCCTCATCTGTTGGAGATATTATTTCCCGTGGTGGTACCTTCCTTCATTCAGCTCGTTACCCTGAATTCGCACAACGCGAAGGTCAATTAAAAGGGATCGAGCAATTGAAGAAACACGGGATCGAAGGTGTTGTCGTTATTGGTGGAGATGGTTCTTACCATGGTGCGATGCGCTTGACTGAGCTTGGATTCCCAGCTGTGGGTCTTCCTGGTACGATCGATAACGATATCGTAGGAACTGACTTTACAATTGGTTTTGATACGGCAGTCACAACTGCAATGGACGCGATCGATAAGATCCGTGATACTTCATCTAGTCACCACCGTACTTTCGTTATCGAAGTGATGGGACGTAACGCTGGAGATATCGCTCTTTGGGCAGGGATTGCATCTGGTGCAGATGAAATCATCATCCCTGAAGAAGGATTCAAGATCGAAGATGTTGTTGAGAGCATCAAAGAAGGTTACGCAAAAGGTCGTACCCACAACATCATCATCTTGGCTGAAGGTGTGATGTCTGCAGATGAATTTGGTAAAGCGTTGAAAGAAGCTGGTGATGAAAGTGACCTTCGTGTGACTGAGCTTGGCCACATCCAACGTGGTGGTTCACCTACTGCGCGTGACCGTGTTCTTGCTTCACGTATGGGAGCACACGCTGTTAAATTGTTGAAACAAGGAATCGGTGGTGTAGCCGTTGGTATCCGTAATGAAAAAATGGTTGAAAACCCAATCCTTGGTAAAGCAGAAGAAGGAGCCCTCTTTAGCTTGACAGAAGATGGTAAGATTGTGGTAAACAATCCACATAAAGCTGATCTTGGTCTTGCCGAGTTGAACCGTAGCTTGTCTTCAATCTAATTTTATTTCATAAATTCGTTAACCTTGTCTTAAAAAGACAGATATATTTAAAAAGGAGTCATATATATCATGAACAAACGTGTAAAAATCGTTGCAACTTTAGGTCCTGCGGTAGAAATCCGTGGTGGTAAAAAATTCGGTGAAGATGGATACTGGGCTGAAAAACTTGACGTTGAAGCTTCAGCACAAAACATTGCTAAATTGATCGAAGCTGGTGCTAACACTTTCCGTTTCAACTTCTCACACGGTGACCACCAAGAACAAGGTGAACGTATGGCGACTGTTAAACGTGCAGAAGAAATCGCTGGTAAAAAAGTTGGTTACCTTCTTGATACAAAAGGTCCTGAAATCCGTACTGAATTGTTCGAAGGCGAAGCTAAAGAATATTCATACAAGACTGGTGAACGTATCCGCGTTGCTACAAAACAAGGTATTAAATCAACTCGTGAAGTGATTGCTTTGAACGTTGCTGGTGCGCTTGACATCTTTGATGACGTTGAAGTTGGACACCAAGTATTGGTTGATGATGGTAAATTGGGTCTTCGCGTTGTAGAAAAAGACGCTGCAAAACGTGAATTTGTTGTTGAAGTTGAAAACGATGGTATCATCGCTAAACAAAAAGGTGTAAACATCCCTAACACTAAGATTCCTTTCCCAGCACTTGCTGAACGCGACAATGCTGACATCCGCTTCGGTTTGGAACAAGGTATCAACTTCATCGCGATTTCATTTGTACGTACTGCAAAAGACGTCAACGAAGTTCGTGCTATCTGTGAAGAAACTGGTAATGGTCACGTTCAATTGTTCGCTAAAATTGAAAACCAACAAGGTATCGATAACTTGGACGAAATCATTGAAGCGGCTGATGGTATCATGATTGCTCGTGGTGACATGGGTATTGAAGTACCATTTGAAATGGTTCCAGTTTACCAAAAGATGATCATCACTAAAGTAAATGCAGCTGGTAAAGTGGTTATCACAGCAACAAACATGCTTGAAACAATGACTGAAAAACCACGTGCAACTCGTTCAGAAGTATCAGACGTATTTAACGCTGTTATCGACGGAACTGATGCAACAATGCTTTCAGGTGAGTCTGCAAATGGTAAATACCCACTTGAGTCAGTAACTACAATGGCTACAATCGACAAGAACGCTCAAACTCTTCTTAACGAATACGGACGTTTGAACTCAGATTCATTTGAACGTAACTCTAAGACAGAAGTTATGGCTTCAGCTGTTAAAGATGCAGCAAGCTCAATGGATATTAAATTGATTGTAACTTTGACTAAGACTGGTCACACTGCACGTTTGATTTCTAAATACCGTCCAAATGCTGATATCTTGGCATTGACATTTGACGAATTGACAGAGCGTGGATTGATGTTGAACTGGGGTGTCATCCCAATGTTGACAGACACTCCATCATCAACTGATGACATGTTTGAAATTGCTGAACGTAAAGCAGTTGAAGCAGGTCTTGTACAATCTGGTGATGATATCGTTATCGTTGCTGGTGTACCAGTTGGAGAAGCTGTTCGTACAAATACAATGCGCATTCGTACAGTTCGCTAAAAAAATACATAAAACCAATGATTCTCTTGTAATCATTGGCTTTTTTTATTCTGTAAAAAATGGTATAATAGGGTGAAAAAGGAGAGATGATGGTTAAGAGAGATTTGATTCGTAATTTGCTGATCCTTGTGATAGCAATTTTCATTTTTGTTGCCTTGCGTCTATTAGTTTTTACTCCCTATACTATAAAATCACAAGATTCAAATCATTATCTTGCTGAGAATGATTTTGTTTTAGCGATTAGAGGAGAAAAGATTCAGAGGGAAGATTTCGTTCTTTATGAAGTAGATGGTAAAGAGTATTTAGGACGAGTGATTGCCCAAGAAAATGATTCATTCATCTATATGGATGACGTCTTATATCTGAACAATAAGATTAAAACCGAGAATTACTTATCTAGTTTAAAGGAAAAATACCTGGCAACACCTGGTAACTCAGGTTATTTTACGCATGACTTTAGCTTGCAGACGCTGACTGATTCAAAAACTCGTAAGATTCCGAAGGATTCCTACTTGATATTAAATGATAATCGGCAGAATACAAGAGATAGTCGAGAGTTTGGTTTAATTACTAGCAAGCAGATTAAGGGAGTCATCTCATTCAGAATTTCCCCATTGAAGAAGTTTGGATTTATTGAGAATAAGTAGTAAACAAAAAGGAAGAGACCTAGGTCTCTTCCTTTTTGAATATTTAAATCTTTTTCAAAACCAATCTGTATGTAATCTTAAGATTGAATCTTTTGATAAAGCATTAATCTTCTTTTCTGGTTTCTTGGTGGAAGACATTTTGCCAGCTTTCATGACGACGCCAGATGCTTGTGTGAAGAACGTCATCAATTTGATAACGGATAAGTTTGGTTTTGTGACTGATAGAAATCAGTTCAAAGTTTTTGATTGGTTTTTCTGAGGATTTTTCAGCTTGAAATTCAGTCTTATTTAGCTGACGACCATCTTGGGAAATATAGAAAAAATCTTCAGATAGTAGGTTGTCTAACTGGCTTCCTTGGTCAACTAGTTGTTCACGCATTAGGAGTTTTTTATAGACATTATCAAGAATTTCATCTTCTGGTATGGGAGCGGGCTCAATGTGAATATCAATGTCAAAAATCCCAAAGCGTTCCATTAGCATCTCTTCAACTTGATCCGCAATTTCGTGACTTTCATAGACGGAAAGGTCTGGATTCATTTCAAGAATAATATCTAGATAGATATTGCTTCCATAAGTGCGGCCTCGCTGGGACTTAACTTGTGTGATTTTAGGAATTTCAAGGATGGCTTGCTTATAATCTTGCAAGAGGCTTTCATCGAATCCATCAGAAAGACTGAAGGAGGATTCCATAAAAATATCATAAGCAGTTTTTAAGATGAAGAAAGTAATAATAATGGCTACCAGCTGGTCAACTAGGGGATAGTTCAAGGCGCTCGCTATAATAGCAATTGAAGTACCAAGGGAAGTGATAGCATCTGATAAATTGTCTTTTGCTGCTGCTTCTAGGGCTTTAGAGTTGGCTCTTTTTGCAAGTTTTTTATTAAAGAGATAAACCCCAGTCATGATGATGGCTGAGATAAAACCTACGATTGCACCTAGAGGATCGATGGCTGTGACTTGTTTGGAAATAATCTTTTGAACGGTTTCAAATAAGACGTCCAGTCCAACAAAAAACATGATTAGGGAAGTGATTAGACTTGCCAGATCTTCAATCTTCCAGTGACCAAACTTATGGTCCATATCAGCTGGTTTTCGAGCCATTCGTAGACCAATAAGAACTGCAATATTAGCGACGATGTCAGAAATGTTATTGAAACCATCAGCAGTCAAACTAGAAGAGTGGAGCATAGAGCCTGCAATCAGCTTAGCAGTAGAAAGAAGAATATAGGTGACAATAGCTAGTAAGGCACCCTGTTCTGCCAGTTTGAGGTTTTTTGAGGGATTGTTCATGCTTACTCCTTTCAGATAGTACATTATAGCCTTTTTTTGCTTTTTTTTCAAATAAACATTGGTAGGGGTAGCTTATATATAGGAGAATGTTGCAACTTTCTTGCTTATTTCTCTTTTTATTCTGCTGACTTTGTACACCCTTCGGAGGTATTTTTTGGTATAATAGTGACATTGACTTTGAAAGAGGAAGAAAAATGCATCCTTTATTAAACGGTATGAATGACCGTCAGGCTGAGGCGGTTCAAACAACAGAAGGGCCTTTGCTGATAATGGCGGGAGCTGGTTCGGGTAAGACCCGTGTCCTGACCCACCGTATTGCCTATTTGATTGATGAGAAGATGGTCAATCCTTGGAATATCCTCGCCATTACCTTTACCAATAAGGCGGCGCGGGAGATGAGAGAAAGGGCTGAAAAACTTAAAACAGAGGCCCAAGATTGCTTAATTGCTACTTTCCACTCCATGTGTGTGCGTATCCTGAGACGAGAAGCAGATCATATTGGCTACAACCGCAACTTTACGATCGTTGATCCAGGCGAACAGCGGACTCTGATGAAGCGAATTCTCAAAAATCTCAATCTGGACCCTAAAAAGTGGAACGAGCGCGCCATTCTGGGAACTATTTCCAATGCTAAGAATGACCTGATTGATGAGGTGGCCTATGCAAATCTAGCTGGTGATATGTACACGGAGATTGTGGCCAAGTGTTACACGGCCTATCAAAAGGAATTACGCCAGTCTGAGGCCATGGACTTTGATGATTTGATTATGCTGACCCTGCGACTTTTTGACCAAAATCCTGATGTCTTGACCTACTACCAGCAACGCTACCAGTACATCCATGTTGACGAGTATCAGGATACCAACCATGCCCAGTACCAGCTGGTCAAGCTCTTGGCTTCCCGCTTTAAAAATATCTGCGTGGTCGGAGATGCTGACCAGTCTATCTATGGTTGGCGGGGAGCCGATATGCAGAATATCCTGGACTTTGAAAAGGATTATCCTGAAGCTAAGGTAGTTCTGCTGGAGGAAAATTATCGCTCAACCAAGACCATTCTTCAGGCGGCTAATGAAGTCATCCGAAACAACCGCAACCGCCGTCCTAAAAATCTTTGGACTCAAAACGAAGACGGTGAAGAGATTGTCTATTATCGGGCTAACGACGAGCAGGACGAGGCTCTTTTTGTCGCCCGAACTATTGATCAGCTGAGCCGAGAAGGGTACAGTCATAAGGATTTTGCAGTTCTTTACCGGACCAATGCCCAGTCACGGACGGTGGAGGAAGCCCTGCTCAAGTCCAATATTCCCTATACCATGGTCGGTGGAACCAAGTTCTACAGCCGCAAGGAAATCCGCGATGTCATTTCTTATCTCAACCTCATCGCCAATCCTAGCGATAATATCAGCTATGAGCGCGTGGTCAATGAGCCCAAGCGTGGTGTCGGACCAGGGACGGTGGAGAAAATTCGGAATTTTGCGTCCAGTCAGGAAATCTCTTTGCTAGATGCGTCGGCCAATATCCTGCTGTCACCTGTCAAGGGCAAGGCTGCTCAGGCAGTCTATGATTTTGCTAATATGCTTCTGGATTTGCGGGAGCGCTTGGACGAGTTTACAGTGACGGAGCTGGTAGAGGCTGTATTGGAAAAGACAGGTTATTCTGCGGCCTTGGCAGCCCAGGCAATCTTGGAAAGCCAAGCTCGGATTGAAAATATCGAAGAATTCCTGTCTGTAACCAAGAACTTTGATGAAAATCCAGATAATCCAACTGATGAGTCTGGTCTTGATAAGCTCAGCCGTTTTCTCAATGACTTAGCCTTAATCGCTGACACAGATGACGGAGATCAGGAAAGTTCTGAAGTGACTTTGATGACCCTACATGCGGCCAAGGGATTGGAATTTCCAGTCGTCTTTCTGATTGGTATGGAGGAAAATGTCTTCCCTCTGAGCCGGGCATCAGAAGATGAGGATGAATTGGAAGAAGAGCGGCGTCTTGCTTACGTTGGCATCACCCGAGCAGAGAAGATTCTCTATCTGACCAATGCCAATTCCCGTATGCTTTATGGTAAAACCAACTATAATCATCCTACTCGCTTCTTGAGAGAAATCAGCTCAGACTTGCTAGACTATCAGGGACTAGCTCGACCGGCAAACAGCTCCTTTAAGGTCAGTTACACCAATAGCGATACAAGCAAATTCGGTCAGGGCATGAGTCTGGCCCAGGCTCTACAAGAGCGGAAGCGTCAGGCGGCACCAAGTTCCATTTCTACTGGCAGTCTGCCTTTTGGAAAGAGCAGTCAGAGCCAGCCATCTAAGCCAGAAGTTGCTTGGGCTATCGGAGATATTGCCCACCATGAGAAATGGGGAGATGGGACTGTTCTGGCAGTCTCTGGCAGTGGAAATAGTCAAGAGCTTAAGATTAATTTCCCAGAAGTCGGTCTGAAGAAAGTGCTGGCCAGCATAGCACCGATTGAGAAAAAATCATGATGAAACAGTCTATTGAAGCCTGGATCTATCATCCAGAGGATCGAGAAATCTTGCTCTTGAAAGTTGAGGATGAGCCAGTTTCCTTTTGGCAGCCCATTACTGGTGGGATTGAGAGTGGCGAGAGTCCAGAAGAGGCCTGCCTTCGAGAAATAAAAGAAGAGACCGGCTTGCTCTTAGCTTGTTCAAATCTGACTAGTCTTGGAGATTTCACAATAAAGATTGATGAAAATCTAACTATCCACAAAAATCTCTTTCTAGCTCTGACAGAGCAGAAGGTCATCCAGATTTCTGATGAGCATGTGGGAGCTCAGTGGATAGCTTTAGAAAAAGTTTCGTCGCAGTTGTACTGGCCCAGCAATCAAGCGACTTTTGAGATGATATCTGAGAAGCTATAAGATATAGCTTCTCTTTATTTCTTTTGATAAGGAAATTCTATTAGTCAAGCGAGGCGTTTAGTGGTAGACTTATCACATAACTATAGTGAGGTGACCTTATGACACGTGAATTCAAATTTGAAACTCTGCAGCTGCATGCTGGACAGACAGTTGACCCGACAACTAAGTCACGGGCTCTGCCTATTTACCAGACAACTTCCTTTGTGTTTGACGATACTCAGGAGGGAGAAGATCTTTTTGCCCTACGCAAACCAGGCAATATCTACACTCGGATTACCAATCCGACTCTGTCTGCTTTTGAGGAACGGATTGCGGCTTTGGAAGGTGGAGTCGGAGCTCTAGCAACAGCTTCTGGTATGGCAGCTGTTACCTACACCATTCTAGCTTTGGCCCATGCTGGCGACCATGTAGTAGCAGCCTCTACCATCTACGGTGGTACCTTTAATCTGCTCAAGGAAACCCTGCCTCGCTATGGCATTACCACGACTTTTGTTGATATTGAAAATCTGGCTGAAGTAGAAGCAGCCATTCAGGACAATACAAAGTTGGTTCTGATTGAAAGTTTGGGCAATCCGCTGATTAATATTCCTGACTTTGACGCTTTGGCAGAGCTGGTTCATGCTCATAAAATTCCGCTTATTTCCGACAATACCTTTGCAACACCTTATCTGATCAATGTCTTTTCTCATGGTGTGGATATTGCAGTCCATTCTGCAACTAAGTTTATCGGCGGTCACGGAACTAGTATAGGTGGTGTGATTGTGGACAGCGGTCGTTTTGACTGGGAAGCTTCTGGTAAGTTTCCGCAGTTTGTTGATCCTGACCCGAGCTATCATGATATCAGTTATACGCGCGATGTCGGAGCAGCAGCCTTTGTTACTGCTGTCCGGACTCAGCTCTTGCGTGATACGGGCGCAGCTATGTCTCCCTTCAATGCCTTTCTCTTCCTGCAGGGGTTGGAAACTCTCTCTTTGCGTGTAGAGCGCCATGTGTCCAATGCCGAGAAGATTGTTGATTTCCTAGCAGGGCATCCTAAGGTCGAGCAGGTCAATTATCCAAAGCTTGCTGACAGTCCGTATCATGCTTTGGCAGAAAAATATTTCCCTAAAGGCGTAGGCTCTATCTTCACCTTTAATGTCAAAGGCGGAGAGAAAGAAGCTCGTAAGGTTATTGACAGCTTGGAGATTTTCTCTGACTTAGCCAATGTAGCAGATGCCAAGTCCCTGGTCGTCCATCCAGCCACGACAACTCATGGTCAGATGTCACCAGATGCTCAGCTAGCAGCTGGCATTACACCAAATCAAATCCGACTCTCTATCGGCTTGGAGAATGTGGATGACTTGATAGAAGATCTCAAGCTAGCCTTGGATAAATTATAAGAATAGGTCAATCATGGTTTGAAGGAGGTGTTTGGTGTGATCCGTTATGTTTTTAATCCGAAGCTGGATTTTGTGGCAGTGCTAGATCTCTATGCTTCGGTTGGTTGGAGCAATTACACTAATCGACCTCAGCAGTTAGAGCAGGCCTTCCATCAGTCCTTGTTTGTCATGGCGGCCTATGATGAAGATAAGTTGGTTGGTTTGATTCGAGCGGTCGGAGATGGGCTTACCATTGTCTTTATTCAGGATTTGCTGGTGTATCCACACTACCAGCGTCAGGGGATTGGCCGGAGCCTTCTTGAGCAGATGTTGGAACGATTTAAGGATGTTTACCAAATCCAGCTGGTAACAGAGCAGTCAGATAAAAATCTAGCTTTTTATCGAGAGCTCGGCTTTCGCCGACAGGAAGATTTCGACTGTACTGGCATGATTTATGCACCTAATAAAAAATGAAATTCTAGAGAGAGTGGGACAGAAATCGGTAATTCGTTAGAATTCGATTTCGTCGTCCCAC
>OIXV01001570.1_pt1 | contig 19984 bp, 14 predicted proteins | sample 1587771 | NCBI WGS metagenome assembly OIXV01 (sample SAMEA3888893, study PRJEB22519) | human gut metagenome | biome: human gut; feature: human-associated habitat; material: faeces | place: Denmark | collected 2010
TGTAAGGGAGGGGTATCTCTTTTTCAAAAAGAGATACCCCTCCCTTATTATCGCACCCCTGCGCGGCGCAGGGAACAAATGCAGCGCTGTCGCGCTGCCATATTATTTTTTTACTCTGCGCTCGGCAGCTTTGCCGCGGGCTTGATGAGCAGCGCGCAGATGACGATTGCGAGGATGGTGTTCGGCAGCATATAGGTGCCGTTGTACAGCACGGAGTAGAACACGGGAGACGTCATGGTCATACCCATGAATTCCTCGGGCATGTACTGCGCGTAGACCGTCACGCCGGAGATAAAGTGAATGACGAAACGGCCGAAGCAGCCGATGAGTGCGGCGAGCGGGAGCTTGGAATAGTTGTTGTCCTTGGCGCGCAGCAGGCCCGCGAGGCCGACGGCGGCATAGGCGATGGAATAGTCAAAGATGATGGACACCCAGCTCACGGCGAAGCCCTCGGCAAAGAAGTACTTCAGCGTGCCGAACGCGAGACCGGCGAGCAGGCCCCAGGGAGCGCCCCAGCGCACGGCGAAGAGGATGAGCGGGATCATCACAAGGTTGATCGAGCCGCCGAAGCCGCCGAACGACAGGCCGATGGGAATTTTGATGTAGCTCAGAACGAGCGCAAGGGCGATGCAGATGCCGCCCTCTGCGAGGCGGCGGGTGGCAGAGTGGTTGGATGTGGTGCTCATGTGGGATTCCTCCTAAAATAAATGTGATCCCTGTCCGCGCCGCGGCATGAAAAAGCACCGCGGCGTCGACGTCACGGTGCAAAGTTAGGCAAGATGCTTTGCATTCCTACGCCGGCATTACCCGGATCAGGTCTGAGGGACCGCGACGGCGATACGCCGCATCACAGCCGGCTTGCGCCAGCGCCCCTTGCAGGTACGGCGACATCTTAGCGCGAACACCGAAATTTGTCAAGCTTTGATGGAAAAAAGCGTGATTTTTAAAATAGAATATCGGGATTTAGAATTTTAGTTGCATCTTGCTTGTGCTTGTAGTACAATAAAATTAGTTAGGGAACCAAAATAATTGTTATAATTGTGATTTTCATCGACAGAGGTGCTGAGATGGCAGTATTTGTTGTCAACGGAAAGCCGGTCACGGCGGAGAAAAATCAAAAGCTCATTCGCTTCCTGCGCGATGAGCTCCATCTGACGAGCGTGAAGGATGGCTGCAGCGAGGGTGCGTGCGGCACGTGTCATGTGCTCATCGACGGCAAGCCCACCAAGGCCTGCGTCCCGCAGACGGACAAGCTCGAAGGCAAGACCATCATCACCGTCGAGGGCCTTTCTGATTTTGAAAAGGAAGTCTACACCTACGCTTTCGGAGAAGCGGGGGCGGTCCAGTGCGGCTTCTGCATCCCCGGCATGGTCATTTCGGCCAAGGCGCTCCTGGATCAGAACCCGGACCCCACGCGGGAGGAGGCCGCCTTCGCCATCCGCAACAACATCTGCCGCTGCACGGGCTATGTCAAGATCATCGACGGGATACTCCTTGCGGCGAAGATTTTCCGCGAGGGAAATATCCCTGCGCCGAGCGAGAACGATTATCAGGTCGGCTCGCGCGTGCACCGTATCGACGTTGCCGAAAAGGTGCAGGGCTATGGAAAATATCCCGACGACGTCTATGTCGACGGCATGTGCTACGGCGGCGCCGTGCGCAGCAAGTACCCGCGCGCCCGCGTGCTCTACATCCGCACGAAGGAGGCGGAGGAGCTTCCCGGTGTCGTCTGCGTGCTGACGGCGAAGGACATCCCCGGCCAGCAGAATGTCGGCCACATTCAGAAGGATCAGCCAACGCTCGTCGGCGAGGGGGAGATCACGCAGTATCTCGGCGACGCGGTGGCGCTCGTCTGTGCGCGCGATCAGGAGACGCTCGAGCAGGCAAAAAAGCTCGTGCAGGTCGTCTACGAAGAGCTGCCAGCAGTTCACAGTCCGGAGGAGGCATCGGCCCCCGGCGCGCCGGAGGTCATCATGGGCAACCGCGGCAATCTGCAGGCGCACCGCCATGTCGCCCGCGGCAATGCCGAGGAAGCCATCAAAAATTCCAAATACGTCTTGCACGAAAAATTTCAGACGCCGTGGACGGAGCACGCCTTTTTAGAGCCTGAATGCTGTGTAGCAATTCCGCTTGACAACGGAGGCGTCAAGCTATTTACCACCGACCAGAGCGCTCACACCACCCAGCACGAGTGCTCGGCGATGCTCGGCGTCGACTTTGCCCACTGTCAGGTCGAAAATATGCTCGTCGGCGGCGGCTTCGGCGGGAAAGAGGATATGTCCGTGCAGCACCACGCCGCGCTCATCGCGTACATCGCGCGCGTGCCGGTGAAGGTGAAGCTCTCGCGGCAGGAATCCATCCTCGTCCACCCCAAGCGCCACCCGATGTGGATGGACTTCACGATGGGCTGCGACGAAAACGGCATCATTCAGGGCGTGAAGGCGAAGGTCGTGTCCGACACGGGCGGTTTCGCTTCCCTCGGCGGCCCGGTGCTCGAGCGCGCCTGTACACACGCCGCAGGCCCCTACCACTACGAAAACTTTGAGATCGAGGGTCATGCCTACTACACGAACAACCCGCCCGCGGGCGCGTTCCGCGGCTTCGGAGTGACGCAGACCTGCTTTGCGACCGAAACGCTCTTAAACGAGATGGCCGACCTTGTCGGCATCTCCCCGTGGGAGATCCGATACCGCAACGCCATCCGTCCCGGCGAGGTGCTGCCGAACGGCCAGATCGTCGGCCCCGAGACGGGCCTTGTCGAAACGCTCGAGACCATCAAGCCCTACTATGACGAAGCGGTCAAAAACGGCGAGCCGGTCGGCCTTGCCTGCGCGATGAAAAACGCGGGCGTCGGCGTCGGTCTTCCCGACTATGGGCGTTGCAAGCTCGTCATCGGCGATGATGGCAAGGTCCACATCCGCGCGGGCGCGTCCTGCATCGGACAGGGTCTCGGCACGGTGCTGGTGCAGCTCGTCGTGACAAACGCAAAGCTCACGCGCGATCAGGTCGTCTACGACGGCAACAGCACGCTCACGACGCCTGATAGCGGCGACACCTCCGGCTCGCGCCAGACGCTTGTCACCGGTGAGGCCTGCCGCCGCGCATGCCTGCTGCTGCGCGACGCGATGGAGTACCGCTCACTGAGCGACTTGAAAGGGCAGGAGTTTTACGGCGAATACTACGCCAAGACGAACCCGCTCGGCTCCGGTGTCCCCAACCCCGTGAGCCACGTGGCCTACGGCTACGCGACGCAAATGTGCATCGTGGACAAAGAGACCGGTCTGATCAAGAAGATGGTCGCCGCGCACGACGTCGGCAAGGCCATCAATCCGCTGTCCTGCGAGGGACAGATCGAAGGCGGCGTCGTGATGAGCATGGGCTACGCCCTGACGGAAAAATACCCGCTCGACCACGGCAAGCCCACGGCGAAATACGGTATGCTCGGTCTCTTTCGCGCGCATCAGATCCCGGAGATCAAGGCCATCGTCATCGATAAGCCGGGACTGAACCTTGCCAACGGTGCCATCGGCATCGGCGAGATCACGTCCATCCCCACGGCACCGGCCATCGCGCAGGCCTACTACCGCTATGACGGCGAGCGCCGCCGCAGCCTGCCGCTCGACCACACCCCTTATAAGAAATAGATCATCAGGAGAGACCGATGAAACACGTTCTCATCATCTATACCGGCGGGACCATCGGCATGACGCGCACGGAAAACGGCTACGCGCCGAGCGCGGGCTACTTTCGCGCCGCGCTCGACGCTATCTCGGACCTTCATTCCGAGGAGATGCCTGCGTGGGACTTTCTGGAGCTCTCGCCGCTGTTGGATTCGTCCAACATGACGGTGCATGAGTGGAACCGCATCGCCGAGTTCATCGCCGGAGAATATGACAGGTACGACGGCTTCGTCGTCCTGCATGGGACGGATACGATGGCCTACACGGCCTCGGCGCTGTCGTTCATGCTCGGCGGGATTGATAAGCCCGTCGTGCTCACCGGTTCGCAGATCCCGCTGTGCGAGATCCGCAGCGACGGACGCGACAACCTCATTACCGCCCTGCTCATCGCGGGGGAGGGCGTCGTGCGCGAGGTATGCCTTTACTTCGGCGGAAAGCTGCTGCGCGGCAACCGCGCGACGAAGTACTCTGCCGACGGGCTCATCGCCTTTGTTTCGCCCAATTACCCGAGCCTTGCCGAGGTCGGCATCGCCATCCGATACAATGAAGCCGCCCTCTTGCCGAGGCAGAAGGGCGGGCTGAAGCTCCAGACGCTCGACTCGATCCCCATTGGGGTCATCAAGGTCTTTCCCGGTATCCAGTTTTCGCTTTTTGAGTCCATCATGACTGAAGAGCTGCGCGGCATCGTCATCGAGACCTTCGGCGCGGGCAACATCCCAGGCGACGGGGACGCGCTGCTGCCCATCATCCGCAAGGCCTTCCAGAACGGCACGGTGCTCACGGTCTGCTCCCAGTGCCCGCAGGGCGCGGTGTCACTCGGCACTTACGAAACGTCGAGCGCGCTCAAGCGCGCGGGCGCGGTCAGCGGCCTTGACATGACGACCGAGGCCGCCGTTGCAAAGCTCTACTATCTCTTCTCCTGCGGTTACGACAAGGAGACGGTCAAGCAACTCATGGAGCGCGACCTTCGCGGCGAGATCACAAAGATGTGAGCGCCGCGAGCGCGTCCTTCGTGTCCGCGTCGCGCAGTTCCCGCTCGTCGGCAGGGAAGAGCAGCAGCGCATCTAAGTGCTTTCTGATGACCGCGCCGCCGCCCACATCACCCTCGAGCGCGAGAAGCTCAGGGAAGAAGCGGGCGGGGAAGAGGCAGGGATTACCCCGCACGCCGTTGTGCCCGAGCGCGACGATGTGCTCGCGGTGCGATGAAAAGAAATCGACCTCGCGCGTGAGCGTCTCGCGCCGCAGCAGCGGCTGGTCGGCAACCATGAAGCAGATGGCGCCGCAATCAGAAAGCGCGCGCGTGCCGAGGCGGATCGTTCCGCTCTGACCGCGCTCGGGATGCTCGTTTTGAAGCGTTTCAAAGCCTCGCTCCTTCGCAAGCGCTGTGATCTCCGGATACTGCGTGACGACGAGCACGCGCGCAAAGCATTCCTGCGGGATCGCATCCAGCGCATGCTCAATGAGCGATCTCCCGTCCCATGCCGCGCAGAGCAGTTTATTTTCGCCGAAGCGCTCGGCATTTCCGGCCGCCATGAGCAGGCAGCCGACTCTCAGTTCCTCCCGCACCGTGATCATCCCTTTCTGAGCGTTCGTTTTCTCCACTATAGCAAAGGAAAACGAGCAGAGCAAGCAGAAAAACATGGCACTTTCTCTAAATTGCGCGACTTGATGGCTGTACAAACTGTGCAAGTCGTGCTAAAATCTTAGGAAAAGCAGGCTGTGCGTCCGCCGCGCACGGCGGCGCTCTTTCATAGGAGGTAAGCAAGATGAGCAAAGTAGGAAAAAGTGAGATCCGCGTCGATGCGTTCGACAAGGTCACCGGACGCACCAAATACTACGAGGATTGGATGCCCGCCGGCGCGCTGTACGCGCGCATCAAACATTCCACCATCGCCCACGGCTTTGTCAAGTCAGTCGACAAGTCCGCGGCGGAGGCCATTCCAGGCATCGTGAAGGTGCTGACCTGCTTCGATGTGCCGGAGCACTGCTTTCCGACGGCGGGCCACCCCTGGTCGATGGACCCGGGACATCAGGACATTGCAGACCGCAACCTCTTGAACCGTCACGTGCGCTACTACGGCGACGACGTCGCAGTCGTCATCGCGGAGGACGAGGTCTCGGCCATGCAGGGCGTGCGCGCGCTGAAGGTCGAATACGACGAGCTTCCGTTTGTGCTCGACGTGCAGAAGGCCATGGAAGAAGGCGCACCGCTCCTCCACGAGAATTTCCCGGGGAATATCCTGAAGCACACCGACATCCGCAAGGGAAATTATCAGGAGGCCATCCAGGAGCCCGGACTCATCAAGGTCGAGGGCTGGTACGATACCCCCACCGTGCAGCACAGCCACATTGAAAACCACGGCTGCTACGCTTACGAGGAAAATGGCCGCATCGTCGTCGTTTCCTCCACGCAGATCCCGCACATCATCCGCCGCATCGTCGGTCAGGCGCTTGGGCGTCCATGGGCGGATGTGCGCATCATCAAGCCTTACATCGGCGGCGGCTTCGGCAACAAGCAGGACGCGCTCTACGAGCCGCTGTGCGCGTGGTGCTCCACGCAGGTCGCGGGGCGCTGCGTGCGTATCGACTGCTCGCGCGAGGAGACCTTCGTCTCTAACCGTGTGCGCCACGCCATCCGCTTCCATATCATCACATGGCTCAGAAAGGACGGCTCGATTGCCGCGCGCAAGGTCGAGTGCTTCTCCAATCAGGGCGCGTATGCCTCGCACGGCCATTCGATCGTCGCCAAGGCCATGGGCTCGTTCCCGCAGATCTATCCCTGCGACAATTTCGAGGGCGACGCTTACACCGTGTACACAAACCGCCCCGCCGCAGGCGCGATGCGCGGCTACGGCATGCCGCAGGCGTCGTTCGCGGACGACGCGAACATCGACGAGTGCGCGAAGGCCGTTGGCATGGAGCCGCTCGAATACCGCATGAAGTACATCATGCCCAAGGGCTTCCACGACGGTTTCTCGGGCAATACGAACTACTACGATTCCTTCCGCGACTGCCTTGAAAAGGGCAAGGCCTACATCGATTACGACCGCAAGGTGAAGGAATTTGCAAGCGACACCGGCCCCATCCGCCGCGGCATCGGCGTTGCGGCCTTCTGGTACAACACGGCGGTGTATCCCATCTCGCTGGAAACGTCCTCGAACCGCATGCTCCTGAATCTCGACGGCACGGTGACGATGCAGTGCGGTGAGACGGAAATCGGGCAGGGCGCGGACACGGCCTATGCGCAGATGACCGCCGAGGCCATCGGCCTTGCGAGCTACCGCGACGTGCGCGTTGTCTCCTGCCAGGATACCGACATTACGCCCACGGGTCTCGGCGCTTACGCAAGCCGCCAGACCTACGTTGCGGGCTTCTCCATCCGCCAGACGGCGGCGCTCCTGCGGCAGAAAATTCTCCAGTATGCGACGAAGCTCACCCGTCAGGCGGTCGACAACATGGATATCGTCGACGGCAACATCATCCGCAAGAACGACGGCATGGTGTTCATGTCGCTGAAAGAGCTCGCGATGACCGCACAGTACAACGCCGCGGACTCTGAGCACATCACCGCCGAGTCGACCTACACCATTCGCAACAATGCCTATTCCTTCGGCTGCACCTTTGCCGAGGTCGAGGTGGATATCCCGATGTGCAAGGTCACGCTCAAGGACATTATCAACGTCCACGACTGCGGAAATCTCATCAACCCCGCCCTTGCAGAAGCGCAGGTGCACGGCGGTATGTCCATGGCGATCGGCTTCGGCTTGAGCGAGCAGCTCCTTTTCGACGAAAAGACGGGCAAGCCCCTCAACAACAACCTGCTCGACTACAAGCTTTCGACCGTGATGGACCATCCGCACCTTGAGGCGCAGTTTGTCGAAAATCCGGAGCCGACCTCGCCGTTCGGCACGAAGGCGCTCGGCGAACCGCCCGCCTGTTCGGGCGCGCCCGCCATCCGCAACGCCATCTACAACGCCACCGGCGTTGCCATCGACACCATCCCCATTACGCCCCACGTCCTGTACGCCGAGTTCAGCCGTGCGGGACTCATCCACGACGGCTGGAAGGAGGAGAAGTGAGCTATGTATGACATGAAAGCACTCTATGAGGCGGAAAGCGTCGAAAACGCCGTCGCCCTCCGCTTGGAGCATCCCGAGGCGCAGATCATCGCCGGCGGCAGCGACGTGCTCGTGCAGATGCGCGAGGGCAAGCGCGCCGGGAAGGAGCTCATCTCGATCTACGGCCTTGATGAACTGCGCGGCGTGAGCGTCGACGAGGATGAAAACATCCGCATCGGCTCGCTCTCAAGCTTCTCGCACATCACGCGCGACCCGATCATCCAGAAGTACATCAATGTCCTCGGCGAGGCGGTCGACATGGTCGGCGGCCCGCAGATCCGAAACATCGGAACCATCGGCGGCAACACCTGCAACGGCGTGACGAGCGCGGACTCCGCCTCGACGCTGCACGCGTGGGAGGCCATCGTGGAGCTAACGGGGAAGGACGGCATCCGCCGCCTGCCCATCAAGGACTTTTACATCAAGGCCGGCCAGGTCGACATCCGCGTGGAGGATGGCGAGATCCAGACCGCCATCCTTATCCCAAAGGCGAGCTACGAAAACTGCTACGGCTACTACATCAAGTACGCCATGCGAAACGCGATGGACATTGCGACGCTCGGGTGCAGCGTGAACGTGCGCCTGTCGCCCGATAAGCAAAGCATCGAGCGCGCCCGCATCGCCTACGGCGTAGCCGGTCCTGTGCCGATGCGCTGCCCGAGCGCGGAGGCGGCTGCCAAGGATAAACCCTTGACACTTGCGACGGCGGAAGAATTTTCGCTCGCCGTGCTCAACGATATCCACGCGCGCGATAGCTGGCGAGCCTCCAAGGCGTTCCGCGAGCACATCGCGGTCGAAATGGCCAAGCGCTGCCTGATCGAGTCCATCAAACGGGCGGGAGGTGTCATTAAATGAGTCAGTACAAGCTGGTGCGATTCAACTTAAACGGCAAGGACGTTGAAAAGATGGTCGACGTGCGCGCGTCACTCACCGATATGCTGCGGAACGACTACCACATGACGTCCGTGAAGAAGGGCTGCGAGGTCGGCGAGTGCGGCGCTTGCAATGTCCTCATCGACGGCGAGGCCTTCAACTCCTGCATCTATCTTGCCGTCTGGGCGGAGGGAAAGCACATCCGCACGCTCGAGAGCCTGATGGGGGAGGACGGCGAGCTGAGCGACATTCAGCAGGCCTTTCTTGAGGAAGCGGCCGTGCAATGCGGGTTCTGCACGCCGGGCTTCATCATGACCGCGGTCGAGATCTTGGAGAGCGGCAAGCTCTATTCGGACGATGAGCTGCGCAAGCTTCTTTCCGGCCATCTCTGCCGCTGCACGGGCTATGAGAACATTTTCCGCGCCGTGAAAAAGACGATGTATCGCCGTCTTGGGCGGGAGATCGACTTTTGATCCATCCTTTTACGCAATTCTAACAACAAAAAATATTGCCTGATGCAAAAAGTGGTGCTATAATATCTGTAGCACCACTTTTGCCTTTGGCTTTATCGGCGCGAAAAAGGAGGAATCTTTATGGTCATTACAGTTGGAAGACAGTACGGCAGCGGCGGCCGCGAGATCGGCACGATGCTGGCCCAGCAGCTTGGCATTGCCTATTACGACGATATGCTGCTCAAGGAAGCGGCAGAGGAGAGCGGGCTTTGCGAGGAGCTGTTCCGTTCCTTTGACGAACGCCCCAAGAGCTTTCTCTATTCGATTGCAATGGACCCGTATTCCTTCTCGATGAATCACGTGACACCCAAGGGCTCCATCGAGCAGCAGGTCTACCTTGCGACCTACGATACGATCAAAAAGCTCGCCGACAAGGGTCCCTGTGTCCTGATCGGCCGCTGCGCGGACTACGCGCTCAAGGATCGCGACGATGTCATCAACCTCTTTATCACGGCCCCGCTCGAAAACCGCATCAAGCGTGTCGCCGCGCGCAACAATGTCAGCGAGAGCGAGGCCAGGGAGCGCATCAAAAAGACCGACAAGTCCCGCGCGTCCTACTATAACTACTATTCCGCCAAGGACTGGGGCGACGCCAAGAGCTATGACCTCTGTATCGATTCGAGCCTGCTCGGCATCGAGGGGACGGTCGAGCTTTTGAAGGACCTTATCCGTATCAAGGGCATCCGGTAAAAAGAAAATCTAAAAAGCAGCCGCATAGCGGCTGCTTTTTTCTGCTTTTGCAGGCGGTTCAACTTGACGAAAAAGGGAAGAGCGAATTTGTGAAAAAAGTTTACGCTTTCCCTCTATGCAAAAGAGCAAAAATACGCTAAAATAGTAGCTGTGAAAATTTGAACTGAATCCTGAAAGGGGAGATTATGAGCATGGCTCAACTCAAGTATAAGCGCGTGCTGCTCAAGATCAGCGGCGAGGCGCTGGCGGGCGACAAGCACTTCGGCTTCGACTTCGACGTCGTTTCCAAGGTGTGCGACGTCATCAAAAAGTGCACGGACATGGGTGTGCAGATGGGCGTCGTCATCGGCGGCGGCAACTTCTGGCGCGGCGTGAAAAACGGCGAGGGCTACATCGAGCGCACCCGCGCCGACCACATGGGTATGCTCGCCACGGCGATGAACTGCATGGCGGTCGCCGATGTGCTCGAGCAGAAGGGCGTCGACGTGCGCGTGCAGACGGCGCTGGAGATCAAAGAAGTCGCCGAACCCTACATCCGAGCCCGCGCCATCCGGCATTTGGAAAAGGGCCGCGTAGTGCTCTTTGGCTGCGGCATCGGCTCTCCGTTCTTCTCGACAGATACGGCGGCGGTGCTGCGTGCGGCGGAGATCAACGCCGACGTCATCCTGCTCGCCAAGAACATCGACGGCGTCTACAACGCCGACCCCGCCAAGGACGCGAACGCCGTTAAGTATGACGCCATCACGTATGAGGAGGTCCTTGCTCAGCATCTTGCGGTCATGGACTCCACGGCCACGTCCCTTTCGATGGACAACCATATTCCCGTGCTCGTCTTCGCGCTCAAGGACCCCGAGAACATCATCCGTGCGGTCGAGGGCGAGAAGATCGGCACCATCGTCGGCGAAAACTGAGTGACCCCGCACTTGCGGTTTTACGATAAAAATTTTTGAGGAGGTATCCCCATGAATAAAGAAGATTACAAGGTTTATTCCGACAAAATGAGAAAGAGCATCGACGCGGTGAACGCGGACTTTGCCTCTGTGCGCGCAGGCCGCGCCAACGCCTCTGTGCTCGACCGCATCAGTGTCGACTACTACGGCTCTCCCACGCCCATCCAGCAGATCGCGGCCATCGCTTCTCCTGATCCGCGCCAGCTCGTCATCACCCCGTGGGACGGCACGGCCCTCAAGCCCATCGAGCGCGCCATCCAGGAGTCTGACCTTGGCATCAACCCGCAGAACGACGGCAAGTCCATCCGCCTGAACTTCCCGCAGCTCACGGAGGAGCGCCGTAAGGAGCTCGTCAAGCAGATCCATAAGTATTCCGAGACCGGCAAGGTCGCCATCCGCAACATCCGCCGCGACGCGATGGAGGCATTCAAGAAAAAGCAGAAGGCCAGCGAGATCACCGAGGATGATCTGAAGGTCGCCGAAAAGGACCTGCAGAAGCTGACCGATGATATGTGCAAAGAGGTCGACGCCCTTCTCGAGAAGAAAGAGAAGGAGCTCATGGCGGTCTAATGGGCCTCTTTTCCAAAGAAAGCAGGGCGAGGCAGGTTGACTTGAACAACCTGCCTTGTCATGTTGCCGTCATTATGGATGGCAACGGCCGCTGGGCGCAAAAGCGCGGTCTCCCGCGCTCAGCCGGTCATAAGGCAGGGGCGGAGACATTCCGAAGGCTCGGCACCTACTGCAAAAACTTAGGCATCGACTATCTGACGGTCTACGCCTTTTCGACCGAAAACTGGAAGCGCCCGAAGGACGAGGTCGACGGCATCATGCGTCTTTTGAAGCAGTACCTGCACGAGTGCATCGACACGATGGAAAAGGACGGCAACCGTCTGCGCTTTTTGGGCGACCTCAGCGTGCTGACACCGGAGCTGAGAAAACTCATCGGCGAGACGAATGAGATATCCTCCCGCATCGAGGGCTTTCAAGCCAACGTCTGCCTCAACTACGGCGGGCGCGACGAGATCCTGCACGCCGCCCGCGCCTTCGCGCGCGACTGCGCGGCAGGGGAGCAGGACGCGGACGCTTTGACCGAGGAGGGCTTTTCGCGCTACCTCTATTCCAACGGCCTGCCCGATCCAGACCTTCTCATCCGTCCGGGCGGGGAGAAGCGCATCAGCAACTACCTTTTGTGGCAGTGCGCGTACAGCGAGTTTTACTTCTGCGACACGCTCTGGCCAGACTTTACGGAAAGAGAATTCGACAAGGCGCTCATTGCGTATCAGCAGCGCGAGCGGCGCTTCGGCGGACTGAAACAGGAGAAACAGAAATGAAACAAAGATGGTTGGTGGTGATCGTTGGATTGCCGGCGCTGCTCGCCGTGCTGCTTGCCTGCCCCGCATGGGCGACGATGCTCGTCGTCTGCGGCATCGCGGGCATCGCGGCCTATGAGCTGCTGCACACGGCGGGAGAGAACGTCCCGGCGAATTTCTACTGGGGACTTGTCACAACGGTCGTCATGCAGGAGATATGGCTCTTTAAGGAAGAGATGAGCGGCACATACGATCTTCCGATTTCGACCGTTACGATCTTCCGCTGGATCCTTGTGATGATGGCGTTCCTTTTTGCGGTTATCTCTTACGGAAAGGAAAAAACGTTCACGTTCCACGATGTAGCGGTGTCCATTGTCGGCGGCATCGTATTCCCGGCGATGTACAGCTGCATTTTCCTGCTGCGCATGGACGAAAACTATGGCAAGCTCTATGTGCTTGCGCCGTTCTGCGTCGCCTTTGTGGGCGATGCGCTGTCGATGTATTTCGGCATGTGGTTCGGCAAGCGCAAGATGGCGCCGCACGTCAGCCCGCACAAGACCTGGGCGGGCGCCATCGGCGGACCCATCGGCAGCGCGCTTGCGCTGGTGCTGCTCGGCGTTGTCGGCAAGGCATGGCTCGGCTATGCGCCGAACTACCTCATGCTGATTCTTGTCGGCGTGGTGGCCAATATCTTCGGCCAGCTCGGCGACCTCTCGATGTCGCTTGTCAAGCGCGAGGCAGGTATCAAGGACTACAGCCACCTCTTCCTGACGCACGGCGGTATGCTCGACCGTTTTGACTCCAGCATGTTCATCGCGCCCATCGTGTGGTTTGCGGTCAGTGGAGGCTTACTATGACAAGGAGTATTGCTTTACTCGGCTCTACCGGCTCCATCGGCCGCCAGACGCTCGAGGTGGCGCGCGAGCTGGGGCTTTCCGTCGCCGCGCTGACGGCGAACAGGAGCGTTGATCTCATCGAACAGCAGGCGCGGGAATTTTCCCCGCGCCTTGCCGTGCTTTATGACGAGGACGCGGCGCGCGAGCTTCGCGCACGCCTTTCGGATACGAAGATCCAGGTCCTCTCCGGCATGGAGGGACTTCTGGCCGCCGCCACGGCGGACGACGCCGACACGGTCGTGACCGCCGTGATGGGCATGATCGGCCTTAAGCCGACGATTGCCGCCATCGAGAAGAAAAAGCGCATCGCGCTTGCCAACAAGGAAACGCTCGTCTGCGCGGGCGAGCTTGTGGTGGACGCGGCGGAAAAATATGGCGCAGAGATCGTCCCCGTCGACAGCGAGCACAGCGCGATCTTCCAGTGCCTCCAGGGCTGCCGCGACCGCAGCGAGATCAAGCGTTTGATCCTGACCTGCTCGGGAGGCCCCTTCTACGGTTTGAGCGCGCAGGAGCTTGCAACGAAGACGAAGGCTGACGCGCTCAAACACCCGAACTGGACGATGGGCGCGAAGATCACCATCGACTCCGCGACCCTGATGAACAAAGGCCTTGAGATCATCGAGGCCATGCGCCTTTACCGTCTGCCGCTTTCTCAGGTCGATGCGGTCATTCATCGCCAGAGCATCGTACATTCGCTCGTCGAGTTCCACGACGGGGCGATGCTCGCCCAGCTCGGCACACCGGACATGAAGCTGCCCATCCGCTACGCGATGACGTACCCCAACAGGGCCGTTTCGCCCGCGGAACCGCTTGACCTTCTCAAGTGCCCGCCGCTGACGTTCGCTGAGCCCGATGAAGAGGTCTTTCGCTGCCTCAAGATCGCCAAGCAGTGCGCCGCCATCGGCAATGTCTACTGCGCGGCGATGAACGGCGCGAACGAAGAGGCTGTCGCGGCATTTCTGTGCGACGAGATCGGCATCTGTGCCATCCCTGACCTCATCGAAGCGGCGCTTGATAAAACCGAGACGGTATATCAGCCGCAGCTTTCGGATATTCTGGAAGCAGACCGGCTCGCGCGCGAGGTCGTGCGCGAAAAGCTCAACTGACCAAATTTAGGAGAGACCATGGTTTATATTCTCATTGCGATCCTGATTTTCGGCGTGCTCATCGCCGTGCACGAACTCGGCCACTTTTTGGCGGCCAAGGCCTGCGGCGTGCGCGTCAACGAATTTTCCATCGGCATGGGCCCGCAGCTCTTCCATAAGACGAAGGGGGACACCGAATACTCCCTGCGGCTCCTGCCCATCGGAGGCTACTGCGCCATGGAGGGCGAGGACGAGGATTCGGACGACGACCGCGCGCTGGGCCGCCAGGTCTGGTGGAAGAAGTTCATCATCTTCGTCGCGGGCGCGTTCATGAATTTTCTGACGGGCCTTCTCATCATCGTCTGCCTTTATGCCGGTGCGCACGCCTTCTACACCTCGGAGATCGTCGAGCTGAACCCCGATTTCCCGCAGCAGGGGGAGGACGGCCTGATGCTCGGCGACATGATCTACGCCATCAACGGCGAGCGCGTCTATTTGAAGAGCGACGTGTCGCTCATCATGAGCCTGCGCGGCGACAGCGGCACGCTCGAAATGACGGTGCTGCGCGACGGGAAGAAACTCGAGCGCACGCTCACAAAGCAAGTCTACACCGACGAAAACGGCAAGGAGTACGAGGCCTACGGCTTCACCTACGGCGGTATCGTCGAGGCGACGTTCTTCAATAAGCTTCAGTACAGCTGGTACCAGACGATCGACTATGTCCGCATCGTGAGACTGAGCCTGCAAATGCTGATCTCGGGCGCGGCAGGGGTGAACGATCTGAGCGGCCCGGTCGGCATCGTCTCGACCATCACGGAGGTCGGCAAGGAGACCGAGGCTGAGGCGGGCTTCGGCGCGGCACTCGAGAGCATTCTCTACTTCGCCGCGATGCTCGCGGTGAACCTCGCCGTGATGAACCTGCTGCCGCTGCCCGCGCTCGACGGCGGACACGTGCTGTTCCTGCTCGTCAACGGCATCGCCGTGGCGCTTTTCAAAAAGGAAATTCCGTCCAAGTACCTGAACGTCATCAACGGCATCGGCTTTGCGCTCTTAATGGCGCTGATGCTGTTCGTCACGTTCCATGACATTGTCAAGCTCCTGTGAGGAGGATGATCCTATGAGTAAGCAAATTATTGCGGGCGGCGTCGCCATCGGCGGTGGTGCGCCGGTCACGATCCAGTCGATGTGCAACACGCACACTGAGGATGCCAAGGCCACCGTCGCGCAGATCCACGAGCTCGAAGAGGCGGGCTGCGAGATCGTGCGCGTTACGGTGCCGAATATGGAGGCCGCGCACGCGCTGAGCGAAATTAAGGCGAACATTTCCGTCCCGCTTGTCGCAGACATTCACTTCGACTACCGTCTCGCCGTCGAAGCGGCGGCGCGCGGCGCGGACAAGATCCGCATCAACCCCGGCAACATCGGGGGAGATGACCGCGTTAAGGCGGTCGTCGATGCCTGCCGCGACCACAAGGTCCCCATCCGCATTGGCGTGAACGGCGGCTCGCTTGAAAAGGAGCTGCTTCAAAAATATGGCCGCGTGACGCCCGAGGCGCTCGTCGAGAGCGCGCTCAGACATGTGCGGCTGCTTGAAAAATTCGACTTCACCGACATCTGCATTTCGGTCAAGAGCTCCGATGTGCCGCTCAACATGGCGGCCTACCGCCTGCTGCACGAAAAGGTCGACTATCCGCTCCACCTCGGCGTGACCGAGGCGGGCACGCCCTCGATGGGGCTTTTGAAGTCCGCCATCGGCATCGGCGGCCTTCTGTGCGAGGGCATCGGCGACACGATGCGCGTCTCGCTCACAGCGGACCCCGTGGAGGAGGTCTACGCCGCCAAGCGCATCTTGCAGGCCTGTGGCATCCGCCGCAGCGGTGTGAACCTCGTCTCCTGCCCAACCTGCGGCCGCACGGCGTACAACATGATCCCTATTGCTGAGGAGCTGGAGCGCCGTTTGGCAGATTGTAAAAAGAACATCACCGTCGCCGTGATGGGCTGCATCGTCAATGGACCGGGCGAGGCTTCAGCCGCTGATATCGGCGTGGCCGGCGGCAAGGGCGAGGGTCTGATTTTCCGGAAAGGGAAAGTCCTTTACAAAGTGCCGCAGGAGAAGCTTGTGGACGCTTTGATGGAGGAAATCGACAAGCTCTGAGCGAACTGACAGAGAGACTGAGATAAGGTTGTTACTATGGCACAAAAGATTCCGTTTTTTGAATTATTCACCGACTTTTCGCCGGATTTTGACCTGCGCGTACCGCTCAACGCCGCAATGGTCACGAACATGGTGCTTGAGCCGGAAAAGCGCACGATGACGCTCGACATGACTGTGCGTGCGGAGATGACCGACGCGACACGCGAGACTGTCGAGCAGATGCTTGCGCGCAGCTACGACTTAAAGCGCGTCAACATCCGCGTCAAGTCGACGGCGGAAGCGTTTCCCGACATGATGAAAAACGCCGGGCGGAAGGTGAGCGGCAGCGGCAGTGTCATTTTAGGCCGTGAGATCGCCAAGGGCCGCGTGCTGCCCATCAGCGAACTGACGCCCAAGGCCGGTCATGTTGTGGTCGAGGGCAAGGTCTTCAAGTTCGACTGCCACGAGACGCGCCGCGCCGGTGTCTGGACGATGCTGCTCGAGATCACGGACTATGAGGGCTCGCTCATCATTCGCCGGAGTCTTCCGGAGCGCGAGGCGGTCGAGCTGAACGGCAAGATCGCCAACGGTATGTGGCTGCGCGTCAGCGGCCGTATGGAGCTCTCGTTCGACGGCAAGGATATGCAGCTCAACCCGCAGGACATCATGCAGATCGACCACGAAGAACGCATGGATAGGGCGGAAGAGAAGCGCGTCGAGCTGCACCTGCATACCCGTATGTCCAATATGGATGCTCTGACCGACACGACCACGGCCGTGAACCGGGCCATCAAGTGGGGGATGCCTGCCATCGCCATCACGGACCACGGCGTAGCGCAGAGCTTTCCGGATGCCTGGCACGCCGGAGAGGGTAAAATAAAAATACTTTACGGATGTGAAGGCTATTTCCTCAATAATATCGATGACCGCATCTGCGTGCATGGCACGCAGGACGGCGATTTCTCGACGGAGATATGCTGCTTTGATATTGAAACGACGGGCCTGAAGGTCGCGCACGATGCCATCACCGAGATCGGTGCGGTCATCCTGAAAAACGGTGAGATCGTCGATACGTTCCAGACCTTTGTCGACCCAGAGCGCCGGCTTTCGCCTGAGATCATCGGCCTGACCGGCATCACGGACGACATGCTGCGCGGCGCGCCGAAGCTGGAGGACGCGCTGCACGCGTTTTTGGCCTTTGCGGGCGGCCGCCCGCTCGCTGCGCACAATGCGGAGTTTGATATCAGCTTCATCCGCGCAGGCTGCAAAAAGTGCGGCATCCCGTTCGAGCCGACGTATCTCGACTCGCTGATCTTCGCGCAGGATCTCCTGCCCGAGCTCGGCAAGTACAAGCTCGACATCGTGGCCGACCACTTGCAGCTCCCGCAGTTCAACCACCACCGCGCGTCCGACGATGCGGTGCCGGTGGCGCAGATGCTCGCCAAGTTCTTTGTCATGCTCGAAGAGCGCGGCGTCACGCGCCTCCAGCAGATCAACGACGAGATGACCAAGCTCCGCCCACTGGGCGCAAAGCGCAGCCGCTTCCCGAAGCACATCATCCTCATCGCCAAGAACAAGGTGGGTCTCAAGAACCTCTACCAGCTCATTTCGGCGTCGAACCTCAAATACTTCAAGCGCGTGCCGATCATCCCGAAAAGCGAGCTCATCGAGCACCGCGAGGGCTTGATCATCGGCTCTGCGTGCGAGGCGGGCGAGCTGTTCCGCGCCATCGTCGACCACAAGGACTGGAACGAGCTCAAGCGCATCGCATCATTCTATGATTATCTCGAGATCCAGCCCCTCTGCAACAATCGCTTTATGGTGCGCGACGGCACGGTGCGCGACGACGAGGACCTCAAGGACTTCAACCGCACCGTCGTCCGCTTAGGTGAAGAGCTCGGCAAGCCCGTCTGCGCGACTGGTGACGTTCACTTCCTCGACCCCGAGGACGAGATATACCGCCACATCCTGCTCGCGTCGAAGAAATTTACCGACGCGAACGAGCCCGTCCCACTCTATTTCCGCACGACGGAGGAAATGCTGAAAGAATTCGACTACCTCGGCAAGGAGAAGGCCTACGAGGTCGTCGTGACGAACACCCGTGCCATCGCCGAGCAGGTGGAGGACATCGAGCTTCTGCCCAAGGGCAAACTCTTCCCGCCGCGCCTCGAAAACTCGGAGGAAGACCTCAACCGCATGGTGTGGGGAAAAGCGCATGAACTCTACGGCGAAGACCTGCCGCAGCTCATCGTCGACCGATTGAACGTCGAGCTTGGCAGCATTCTGGGCAAGTACGACGTCGTCTATATGTCGGCGCAGAAGCTCGTGCAGCGCTCGCTCGAGTGCGGCTATCTTGTCGGCTCGCGAGGGTCGGTCGGCTCATCGCTCGTCGCGTATATGGCTGGTATCACCGAGGTCAACGCCCTTCCGCCGCACTATCGCTGCCCCAAGTGCCGCAATGTGGAGTTCCACGCGGGTGAGTACGGCTGCGGCGCGGACATGCCCGACAAGATGTGTCCCGTCTGCGGCACGAAGTATGTCAAGGATGGCTTCGATATCCCGTTCGAGACCTTCCTCGGCTACGGCGGCGGCAAGGTGCCGGATATCGACCTGAACTTCTCGGGCGAATATCAGGCGCGCGCGCACGCGCACGCGGTCGAGATGTTCGGAAAGACCCAGGTCTTCCGCGCGGGTACCATCGGTACGCTCGCGGAGAAGACGGCCTACGGCTTTGTCAAAAAATACATTGAAGAAAACGGTATTGCTGCCGGTACGGCTGAGATCGACCGCCTGACGGCAGGCTGCGTCGGCGTGCGCCGCACGACGGGGCAGCACCCCGGCGGTCTCGTCGTCGTGCCGGACGACATGGATATTGAGGATTTCTGCCCTGTCCAGCACCCGGCGGACGACCCGGAGAGCGACACCATCACCACGCATTTTGAATATCACTGCATGGAGGACAACCTCCTGAAGCTCGATATGCTCGGCCACGATGACCCGACGATGATCCGTATGCTCGAGGATCTCACCGGCGTGAACGCCCGCACGATCCCGCTGGACGATCCGGATACGATGAGCATTTTCACCTCGTCGAAGGTGCTGGGCTTTGAGAACGACGATCTGCTCGGTCCGACCGGCGCGGTCGCCATTCCCGAGTTCAACACGCGCTTCACGCGCCAGATGCTCATTGACACGCAGCCAAAGGACTTCAACACCCTCGTGCGTCTTTCCGGCTTCTCGCACGGCACGGACGTGTGGCTCGGCAACGCGCGCGAGCTGATCGTCAGCGGCACGGCGAGCGTTCTGGAGACAGTCGGCTGCCGCGACGACATCATGCTCTACCTCATTTCCATGGGGCTTGACCCGAAGATGAGCTTCAAGATCATGGAGGCCGTGCGGAAGGGCAAGGTCAAAAAGGGCGGCTTTCAGGACGGCTGGGTAGAGGCGATGCAGGAGCACGATGTGCCGGAATGGTACATCGAGTCGCTCGCCAAGATCGGCTATCTGTTTCCGAAGGCGCACGCGGTCGCATATGTTATGATGGCGTTCCGTATCGCGTGGTTCAAGGTGCATGAGCCGCTGGCGTTCTACGCGACCTTCTTCACCGTGCGCGCGAAGGCGTTCGACGCGGAATACTGCTGCGCGGGACTGGACGCGGTCAAGCGGAAGATCCGCGAGATCGAGAACAACAAGGACGCGTCGGCGGTCGAGCAGGATCTGATGACCACGCTCGAGG
>OIXV01001573.1_pt1 | contig 19949 bp, 10 predicted proteins | sample 1587771 | NCBI WGS metagenome assembly OIXV01 (sample SAMEA3888893, study PRJEB22519) | human gut metagenome | biome: human gut; feature: human-associated habitat; material: faeces | place: Denmark | collected 2010
TTATTTGCGGCAGAGATTTACCGTATGTATCAGCATTATGCAGAGACAAAGAACTGGAAAACAGAGATCATGGAATGTGACGACACCGGGATCGGCGGCATGAAGAGTGTGACATTCATGATCACAGGAGCAGGAGCTTACTCTGTTATGAAATACGAATCCGGTGTACACCGTGTACAGCGTGTGCCTGAGACGGAATCCGGCGGACGTATCCATACCTCTACCATCACAGTAGCTGTGATGCCGGAGGCGGAAGATGTTGACGTACAGATTGATGAGAAAGATATCCGTATCGATGTCTGCCGTGCGTCAGGAGCAGGTGGACAGTGTGTCAACACCACAGACTCTGCGGTTCGTTTAACACATATTCCAACTGGAATCGTGATCTACAGCCAGACTGAAAAATCACAGATCCAGAACAAGGCAAAAGCGTTTGCGTTGCTCCGTACAAAGTTATTTGACTTAGAGCAGCAGAAAGCACATGATGCAGAAGCTGAACTTCGTAAGAGCCAGATCGGTACCGGTGACCGTTCTGAAAAGATCAGAACCTACAACTTCCCACAGGGACGTGTGACAGACCACCGTATCAACCTGACACTTTACAAATTAGATAAGATCATGAATGGTGATATTCAGGAGATCATCGATGCATGTATCGCAGCCGACCAGGCTGCGAAGCTGGCGAATATGAATCAGGAAGCGTAAAATTCCGGTTCATGAAGAATATCCTATAATTTTGAGGAACCAGAGAAAATCTCTGGTTCCTTTTTTGATGCTTTTGGGTTTTATTCTGAGATCAGCCAGTCGAGGAGGTTGATAGATTTTATTCCCTCATACGAAGAATCCATTCCTGTATTCAGGGAAAGAACAATCTTTTCATAGTTATCGTTGATTTTTTGGAGTGGTGCTAATTCTCTTTTGCGAACATCTTCACTTGTCATTGATTCCGTGACCTGGACATAAAGTTTATCATCTGCTTTTGTTGCAATAAAATCCACTTCAAGATTATCAATTTTACCAATAGAGACATCATAGCCGCGACGAAGCAGTTCAAAGTAAACGACATTCTCTATTGCATGACCGCTGTCACGGTCTCTGAACCCAAGCAGATAGTTTCTGAGTCCGATATCGACAATGTAGTATTTGCCAAGAGTGCGTAAAAATTCTTTTCCTTTAATATCGAATCTTTTGATGTCGTAGAAGAAATATGATTCTAACAGTGCATTTATATATGTCTGAACTGTGTGAGCACTTGGGGTTCCTTTTCGATTCTTGTTTTCCAGAAGTCCTTCATTTACTAAGGTGTTGCCGATAGAAGAAATAGAGATATTGTTTCCAATGTTATCAGCAAGGAACATAGTGATCTTTTTTAAGAGGATGGGGTCGGTGACCCGCTTTTGACCTCTGCGATTTTCTCGTTCGAGAATGTCTCGCATGATAACGGTGGAGTAGATACCATCGAGCAGCACAAGTGCTTTTTCCTGATCTAAACCTATGTCAGCGATACCCGGCATTCCGCCAAATCGCATGTATGCATCGAAAACTTCACGGAGTTCATAATGTTCTCCCATTTTATCATAAGCCTGTTTTCGTGTACCGCCTAAAGCACTTTTTGTTTCTCTTATTTCAAAATCATGGAATGTTAAAAATTCAAAGAAAGATAACGGCAGCATTTTTATTTCTATGCATCTTCCAGATAAGTAGGTGGCATATTCAGAGGAGAGCATATAGGCATTTGAGCCTGTGACATAAATATCGCAGTTGAAATCGACACGAAAAGAGTTAACAGCATCTTCCCAGTCAGGCACACGCTGAACTTCATCAAAAAAGAAGTACATTCTTTTATTTGGTACGATATGTTGTTTGACATATTCGTAGAAGGAATCGCTAGTCATATTTTTATAAGCGTAGGATTCAAAATTCATTTCCAGAATCTGATCGTCAGTAATACCAGTTTCTTTCAGATGAAGGGTCATTAACTTCAACAGACTGGATTTGCCGCATCTACGGATTCCGGTAACAACCTTCACTGGCTCGGTGTCTTGAAATGCTATGATCTTATTCAGGTATAAATCTCTTTTTTTGAGTTCGTGAGTATCAATCATTTGATATACCTCCTTATGACATGAGTATAGCATAAACTTCTGAAAAAATAAAGTTTATGCATTGAAATGCAAAAACTTTGAAAAATCGACAATTTTTGCAATGGCGCATTACATAGAAAATATTTCAAAATACTGATATAAATGTTAGTGAAATTTAAAAATTGTTGTGATAAAATAAGTTGTTGGTATTTACAGTGATGGTGAGTAAGAATGGCGATAACAACAAACATCACATGCTTTAAATAAAAAATTAGAATACAGGAGACAAAAAATGCAGGACGATTTAAGAGCAGAACTGATCAAACAGTTCCCATCAGAGGTAATAGAGACAAAGGATATGACAGGGAAAGAGTACTATGCCTGTCCGACATGCAAACGCGCAGTTGCAACCGGTACTGAAAAATGTCAGGGATGCGGACAGAAATTAAGCTGGGACAATATCAGGCATGAGAATGAGGCAAAAGGAAGTAAAAAAGCGAAAATTGAGTTTGATGTTCCGGCAGATTTTGCATTAGAGGATTGCAGAAAATGCCCATTGTCCTACATCGGAAGAAATGGGGACGAAAATGTTTACGAGTGTCCACTGCAGATGAGAGGAAGCTGCAGGCTGGAATTATCATAATGAAATATCAGTCAGAAAGGAAGCATACATGGCATCAAAATTCTACGCAGTAAAAAAAGGTAAAATTCCGGGAATCTACAACAGCTGGGATGATTGCAAAAAAATGGTAGACGGTTTTCCGGGTGCCGTATATAAAAGCTTCAAAACACTTGAGGAAGCGGAAGCCTTCGTGGGTGCAGAAGGCAGCTCCAGAAAGCGGAGCGAAAAAGCAGAAAAACCAGATACAGGGAAGCAGGAACAAAATCCGGCAGTCTACGCCTTTGTCGACGGTTCTTACAACATTGCCACCAAAGTCTACGGCTACGGCGGATTTTTCATTCATAATGGAGAGAAAGAAGTGCTGCAGGGAAGCGGAAACGATGCGGAGATGGCATCTATGCGCAATGTTTCAGGAGAAATATTAGGAGCGATGGCTGCAGTAGAACGTGCGATCGAGTTAAAACTTCCGGAAGTGACGATTTATTACGACTACATGGGAATCGAGATGTGGGCAGAGGGAGCCTGGAAACGAAACAGGCAGGGCACGATCGCCTACTATGAATATATGCAGTCTGCAAAAAATAAAATCAGGATTAAATTTGTGAAAGTAAAAGGCCATTCCGGTGTGGATGGCAATGAAGAAGCAGACCACCTTGCAAAGGAAGCGGTCGGAAATACAATTTAGAAACGTTTTCAAACAAATAATTGATAAAAAAGTTGTTTAAGGTTTGACAGACATAAAATATGAGACTATAATGTGAGAAACTAGAAGAAAATTGACAGATTTTTCAGGTGGAGGGTAGAAGAAAAAACAGATAAAAAGTGAAATAAAACGAGGCAATTAATACATTGTCAGACTGGAAAAATTAATATATCAGAGAAAGAAAAAAAGTATATTAGAATGGAAAGGAAAATACAATTTATGTTGTCACAAAAGAGTACAATGAAAACAAAACTTGAAAATATGTATCTGCAGAAAAGGATCAGTTACGGTTATAGAAAAGTCATTAACATGATGCTGCTGTCAGGAGTGATTTCTATTATTGCAATAGGCATTCTGTTTGCCAATATGATGAATTATGTCAATAATGTCAACGCAGCAGATCAGGCAGTAAAAACATGCAGAATTAATATAAATACAGCAGCAAGAAATATCCGTGAAATGGCGCTGAATGATGACGAATCCACTTACGACAGCTACGAGGAGAAGGTGAAAGAGCTTCTCGGGACCGTAGATACACAGATGAATGTTTTACACGGCACAGGTGTCATTACAGAGGATCTTTATACAGAATATAAAGGTGCATTTACGGACTGGGGAACGATCGGATATGAGATCATGGAAGAGATCAAGGCCGGTAAGGAAGATCAGGCTGTCGATGGTATCTTAAATAAGTGTACCCCTGCATTAAACAGCTTAGTAGAAATTTCAAAGAAATTAGATGCATTGACTGATAAACAGAGAAGTAAGGCTGTCCAGAGCACGATCTTCTGTGCAGTTGCCGGTATTGCAGTGATCATTATCTTCCTGCTCCTTGCATGGGCAATCGCAAAGAAAGTGAGCAGGATGGTACTTGAAACCATTCTGGAACCATTACATGCGATCGAGGACGTGGCGAAGGAACTTACGGAAGGAAATCTGCACAGCCAGCTGGAATACCACTCCGAGGACGAGATCGGAAGACTTGCACACAGCATGCGTAAGTCCATCCATATCCTTGGAACGTATGTCGATGATATTGACCGCTCCATGAAACAGTTCTCAGAGGGCAATTTTGATGTACAGCCAGAGGTAGAGTGGAGAGGGGACTTTGTTGGTATTTTACAATCCTTTATGGAGTTCCAGAACAGCATGTCTGATACGGTAAGAGGAATCCAGAGGGTTTCCGATGAGGTATCCAACGGAGCAGAACAGGTGGCATCCAGCTCGAACGAGCTTGCAGACGGCGCAACGAATCAGGCAGCAGTTGTCGAGGAACTGACCGCTACCGTTACCGGTGTTTCCGAACAGGTGGCAAACAATTCACAGGCAGCAAAGGAGATCAGCGGAAAAGTGGAACAGCTTGGACAGGCGCTGATCGAGAGCAACGGAAAGATGCAGGAGATGGTTGTCTCCATGAACGAGATCAATGATGCATCGCATGAGATTGACAAGATCATTGCGACGATCAATGAGATCGCATCCCAGACCAACCTGCTTGCCTTAAACGCATCTATTGAGGCTGCAAGAGCCGGTGAGGCAGGAAAAGGTTTCGCAGTAGTTGCAAATCAGGTAAATGTCCTGGCAGATCAGAGTGCAGAAGCGGCAAAGGAATCAGCGGCACTGATCGAGCGCTCTGTGAATGCTGTTGAAAAAGGTATGATAGTTGCAAAGGAAACAGCAGCACAGTTAGAGGAAGTGGCAGAGAATTCAAAAACGATCACAAGTGAAGTGACAAATATCGCAGACACCTTAGAGACACAGACAGCAGAGATCCATCAGATCAATGAAGGAATCGAGCAGATCAATGATGTGGTACAGACGAATTCAGCTACTTCAGAGGAATGTGCGGCTGCAAGTGAAGAGATGAGCAGCGAAGCAGACAATTTACGTACAATGATCCGCAGATTTAAAGTTGCAAAGACGGAAAAATAATATCAGACCAGATAAATTCAATTGGATGCGCAGGAGTATAAGCGCAAAAGAAAGAGGAAAGGTTCTCTGGTTATGAATAAGGATGTATATGGAATATTAGGAGATCTGACAGCAGAGATCTTATTGGAGATCATAGCGGAATGCATGGATGATTACCTGTACGTAATCGATCTCCAGAATAATAAGATGGAAATTTCCCAGTCTGCCCTGGATCGGTTTATGATTTCTGAGACACATGTGAGGAATGTAAAGCAGGAGATCATGTCCGTTGTCTACGAAGAAGACCGCACTATGTTTGCAAAGCATATGCAGGCTGTGATGGATGGAAAGGAAAAGGTGCATGATATCCATTACCGGTGGCTCGACAAAAACGGGCTTCCGGTGTGGGTCAACTGCCGCGGAGTAGTGATCGATGATGAAGATGGGAAGCCGGGGTATCTGGTGGGATGTCTAAATGAGACCGGAAACCAGCGGCGGGCTGATAATGTGACCGGGCTTTTAGGCGGAATGGAATTTTGTGCTTATCTGCGGTCACAGAAGAAACCTGTGACGACCGGATTTCTTATGCATATTGGAATTGATGATTTTGCAACGGTGAATGAAACACATGGCAGCAATTATGGCGATTATGTGTTAAAAAGTGTTGCAGACTGTATGAAAGAGTGTCTGTCCGGAAATCAGCGACTCTATCATCTGGTCGCAGATCAGTATGTGATCGTGGATCTTGACAGTACTTCCATGGATGATGCCATACAGCTCAAAAAAAAGATCGGTGAGAAAATAGACGAATTCATCATCTCTGAAAAATATGAAGTTGTATTTTCAGCTTCTGCAGGAGTGATCGATGCCTCGACTGTGGCAGAAGGCTACGAGGAATGCCGCAAAAAGTTTGAATTTTCCCTGAAAAAGGCAAAACGGATGGGAAAAAATAACATCTATTTTTACAGGCAGGAGGATTACGAGAAATTCCAGCGGAATGGAAGAATCATAAGTGCACTGAGAAGTTCCATCGCTAACGGGTGTGAAGGCTTTGAAGTATATTATCAGCCGATCGTGGATTGTGTTTCCGGGCGTGTGATCGGTGCAGAAGCACTCATGCGGTATACCATGGTGACAGAGGAAGGTAAGGAGTGGCTGTCTCCGGTCGAGTTTATACCGCTTCTGGAAAAGACAGGACTGATCATTCCGGCGGGAAGGTTTGTGTTAGATGAGGCAGCAAAAATGTGCCGTGAGATACAGCAATATATACCGGAATTCAGTGTGAACGTGAATATTTCCTGTTATCAGATCGAGCATGGAAAGATTGCAGACAAGATACTCACTGCGGTCAGGGACAATGGACTGACGCCGGATCGCATCTGCATAGAAATGACTGAAAGCGGCTTCATGGATATGACACCGGTCTTTTGTAAATTCAGGAAAGTGCTTGAGGAAAATGGGATTCAGTTCGTGATCGATGATTTTGGAACCGGATATTCCAATCTCCACTGCATCAGTGACATGAATCCGGGCTATGTGAAAATGGATAAGGATTTCACAGCAAAGGCAATGAGCTGCGAACGGGATTACGAGCTGTTTAAAAAGATCATTGAGATGGTTCACAGCATCGGCATCCGCATCTGTGTGGAAGGAATTGAAAAAGAAGACTGGCATCTTAAGATGAAAGAACTGCAGGCGGATTATCTTCAGGGGTATTTTTTTGGAAAACCCTGTGAAAAAAAGAAGTTTATGGAAGAGTTTGTTTGCAATCCGCATAATAATGGCGTATGGTGAGATAGTACCTCTCAGGAGGTGCTATTTTACTATACAGATTTTTATAGAAATTTCATATCTGCATGAAACGGAGTATAAAGAATGAACGAAATAGAAGTTATCTGGAAGTTTTTAGATAATCTGGATGAGTACGTGTACGCAACAGACATAGAGACAGATGAGCTTGTTTATATGAACCGCAAATTGTTAGAGGTGTATGGATTACAGTCCATAGATGATGTGAAAGGGATGAAGTGCTACGAGGTGCTGCAGAAATCTTCTGTTCCCTGTGGTATGTGCAATAATGACAGGCTTTGTGCCGGAAAGTTTGTCGAGTGGCGTTATTATAATCCGGTGATCGATAAATACATGATGTTGAAAGATACCCTGGTGGAAGATCCTGTCACAAATAAAAAGTACCGGATCGAGATCAGTATAGATATCAGCGAGGAGCGTTCACAGGACAAGATGATCCAGAAGTACAGGGATATGGAGTCCTTTGTCAACGAGGCATTGAAGGATGCGCTTTCTGTCGAGTCGCCGGACGAGACGATCCGTATTATTCTGGAATATCTCGGAAAAGTGCTGAACGGAGAGAGAACATATATTTTTGAGAAGAACAGAGATGGCAGGGATGATAATACATATGAATGGACGGCGCCGGGAGTGCCACCGGAGATTGACAATCTCCAGAATCTTCCGCCGGAGATCTGTGAGAACTGGTATCACATTTTTGAGGAGGGCAAATACGTCCAGATATCGGATATTGAGGAGATGCGCCTGAGCGACCCGTTACAATATGAGAATCTGAAGCGGCAGAATATCCATTCCATTGTTGCCATGCCAATTTACGATGCAGGAAAGACCATTGCTTTTTACGGAGTTGACAATCCTCCGGCATTTTCATTGGAATATACGTCGGATATGCTTCAGATCATGGGTTCTTTTCTCAAGTCCTGCATCAGACGCAGGAATCTGATGAGGCGTCTGGAAGATCTAAGCTATAAGGATGCGCTGACTCAGCTTGGAAACCGCTTTGCGATGGAAAAGTATGTGAGACAGATCGATCCGGAGCAGAGCGTTGGCGTAGTTTATTGTGACGTTACTGGTTTAAAGGGTGTGAATGACACACTGGGACATAAGGCAGGGGATGACCTGATCCTTAGAGCCGGTGCATGTCTGGAACAGGTGTTTGGCGATTACGGCGTATTCCGTATCGGGGGAGATGAGCTGCTTGTATTGTGCGCGCAGATCGATCAGGACACGTTGGCGGAACGCATAAGGCAGTTAGAGTGTCTGACAGCTGAGAAGGACGTAAATATCGCAGTGGGAGTGATCTGGCAGGACAGGGCGGACACACATCTGGATGAACTTCTGCAGGAAGCTGAGAAGCGCATGTATGAGGATAAGGCAGAATACTATAAGAAAACAGGGATTGAGCGGAGAGGTGCAGACAAAAAAGGCTGAATCTGCTCTCACTAAATGAGAATAGATAAAAAAGTGATAATAATTTTGTCTGAAAACGGTATTTTCCTAGGCGAAATGTAAAAAATTTTAAAATAGAAATAAAATGATTGTGATTTTGCCATGAGGTACAGTATAATAAGAAATGTCGGTTAAATGTAAAAATTATGTAAAAAGTATGTAAATAAAATTGCAGACAGGGATACGTTAGGATGTATAACGTGGTTAGGAGTACAAATGACAACATTTACTATTATTTTATCGCTGCTCAGCGGAGTGGCACTGTTCCTTTTTGGTATGTCCCTGATGGGAGACGGACTGAAGAAAGTAGCGGGTAATAAGCTGGAGCTGGTTCTTTATAAGCTGACGAACACACCGTTGAAAGGAGTGCTGCTTGGAACTGCTGTGACAGCGATCATCCAGTCCTCCTCCGCAACGACTGTTATGGTTGTCGGCTTCGTAAATTCCGGAATGATGAAGGTTGCGCAGGCGATCGGTATCATCATGGGAGCCAACATCGGAACGAGTGTGACAGGCTGGATTTTGTGTCTGTCGTACATTGACGGTTCGAACGGGATTGCACAGCTGCTGTCCACGGCGACTATCTCAGCGATCGTGGCGATCATTGGTATTATCTTTAAAATGTTTGTAAAAAAATCCGGCTTTAAAAATGTCGGTGACATTATGCTTGGGTTCTCCATCCTGATGGTGGGGATGCAGACCATGAGTGGGGCAGTTGCACCATTAAAAGATAATGAGCATTTTGTGAATGTATTGACAATGTTTAAAAATCCGGCGGCAGGTATACTGGCAGGTATTTTATTTACGGCGGTATTGCAGAGTGCATCCGCCTCAGTCGGTATCCTTCAGGCGTTGTCCATGAGTGGAACGATCACTTTTGCAGCGGCACTTCCTATCACCATGGGTATCGGTGTCGGCGCAGCCTGTCCGGTTCTGCTCTCCTCGATCGGAACGAACAAAAATGGTAAGAGAACAGCCCTGATCTATCTGTTTAACGATCTGTTCGGCATGCTGTTCTGGTCAATTGTATTCTATTCTGTCAATGCAGTGGTGCATTTCCCGTTTATGAATGCCACCATGAGCCCGGTACTGATCGCACTGTTAAACACGGTTTTCCGTGCGGCAACGATTTTAGTACTTCTTCCATTTATCAAATGGATTGAAAAAATTGTTTATCTTGTTGTAAAAGATTCGCCGGAGGACGAGGAGGATCAGGCAGACTTCGATCTGCTTGAGGAGCGTTTCCTTGCTTACCCGGATCTTGCAATCACACAGAGCCATCTTGCAATGAACGGCATGGCAAAGAAGGCAAGGAAGAATATTTTACGTGCGTTAAGCCTGTTCCTTGTGTATTCGACAGAAAAGTTTAATAAGGTACAGGAGAAGGAAACACTGATCGATAAATATGAGGATAAGCTGGGAACCTATCTGATGCAGATGTCCACGCATGAGATGAATGGAAGCCAGGCGAAGCAGGTATCCAAGTTTTTGCATACAGTGAGTGATTTCGAACGTCTGGGCGACCATGCGGTGAATATCTCAGAGGTTGCGGCGGAGCTGAACGAGAAGAAAATTGCATTTTCGGACGAGGCACAGTATGAGCTGGATGTGCTCGAGAATGCAGTAAAAGAGTGTGTCAGTCTTGCGGTGGATGCATTCTGTGCGGACGACCTTGAGATGGCGGCAAAAGTAGAACCACTCCGCGAACTGATCGGTATCCTCTGTGATGAACTGAAACTGCGTCATATCGCAAGACTCCGCACCGGAAAATGTGAGATGAAGCAGGGATTTGCGTTTAATGATCTGCTGACGAACCTGGAGCGAATCGCAGCACACTGCTCGAACATCGCAGTTGCCATGATCGAGCTTGAGGCGGCAGATTTTGATACCCATGAGTATTTAAAGAGTGTCCGCGAGTTAAAGAATGACACTTACATGGCATACTTTGATGAGTATGAAAGAAAATATGACATCAATGGTTACCGGAAGAAAAAGACAAAAGCACAGAAATAGAGATCAGTGATTACGGCTGTCGTACTGAAAGGAGAAATTCCCGGATTGTATGGCAGCTTTTTTGTTCCATTCTTTTGGAGAAATTTTCTGATGGAAAACATCATAAGCCGGGAACTTTATTCTAGTCAAAAAAGATAGAATGATGTACTATGAAAAGGAACAGAAAACGAAAATTAGAATTTGAAAAAAGTTAGGGAAAAACATGTCGCTGCAATTTATTTTCGGAAATTCAGGAAGTGGAAAATCATCCTATTTATATAGGAACATACTAAAAGAGGCGGCAGAGCATCCGGAGAAAAATTATCTGGTGCTTGTGCCGGAGCAGTTCACCATGCAGACACAGCGCGAGCTTGTGCGGCTTGAAAAGTCACATGCTATCATGAACGTGGATGTGTTAAGTTTTGCGCGCCTTGCATACCGTGTGTTTGACGAGCTTGGGAAACAGAACCTGCGCGTGTTGGAGGAGACCGGAAAGAATCTGGTGCTCCGCAAGCTTGCAGGGGAGCAGAAGAAAAACTTAAGTGTGCTGGGCGGTAACTTAAACCGGATGGGGTACATCAGTGAGGTGAAATCCCTCATTTCCGAGCTGACGCAGTATAACGTGTCACCAGAAAAATTGGATACATTTTTGGAGACGGAGGATGTCGGGGAGACATTGCGCCTGAAAATGCAGGATATCTCGGTCATGTATCACAGTTTTTCTGAATATCTGCAAGGGAAGTATATCACCTCTGAGGAAGTGTTATCGCTATTGTGCGATGTCGCAGAGGATTCGAATATTATAAAAGACAGCGTGATTGTGTTTGACGAATTTACCGGTTTTACACCGATACAGAATCAGCTTCTTAGAAAACTTTTAGTGTTATCAGAGCGTATCATTGTCTCCGTGACGATGGATGCAGGCGAGGATTTTTACCATTGCAGGGGCGAGCAGGAACTTTTTTCCATGAGTAAAAAGACGGTTTCGGTGCTGATGAAAATGGCAGAGGAACTTCATGTCACGGTGGAGGAGCCTGTTGTGTTATCCGATGGAAAAAATCACAGATATAAAAATGCTCCATCCCTGTACTTCATGGAGCAGAATCTGTTTCGACCGTATTATCATAAATGGCGGCAGAAGGAGGACGAACTTCGGATCGTAAGCCTTAAAAATCCAAGGGAAGAACTACACTTTGTGGCGCGCGAGATCACGAAATTTGTCCGTGAAAAGCATTACTGTTATAAGGATATCGCAGTGGTGACCGGGGATGTGGGGCTTTACGACAACTATGTGGACGAGATCTTTACGGCGTATGACATTCCATACTTTCTCGACCAGACGAGAACCATTTTATTTCATCCGTTTATCGAGTTTATCCGTGCGGTGCTTGAAGTGGTGGAACTTGATTTCTCTTATGAGAGCGTGTTCCGTTTCCTTCGCTGCGGACTGACCGGCATCACAGAACGGCAGATCGATCTGCTGGAAAACTACGTGCTTGCCAAGGGGATACGTGGCAGAAAAAAATGGGAAAAACAGTGGACGTTTGTGTTCGATGATACCGAAAAAGAGAACCTCACAGAAATGAATGAAGTGCGGGAAAAGATTTATGGCTTCTTTGCACCGTTATCGGAAGCGTTCACACAGGGAAAGACTGTGCGTGACGAGACCACTGTGTTGTATGAATTAATTGAAAAATTAGAAATAGAACAAAAATTAAAACAAAAAGAACTGGAATTTGAACGGCAGGGCAATCAGGTCAAGGCGAAAGAGTACGCCCAGATTTACAAAATTGTCATGGATCTGTTTGATAAGGTTGTGGACTTCCTGGGAGACGAAGTGCTTCCGGTCAAAGAGTATGCGGATATTTTAGACGCCGGATTTGAGGCTGCAAGAGTCGGCGTGATCCCGCCGGGAAATGATAAAGTGATGATCGGAGACATCGAGCGAACCAGATTGAACCATATCAAAATCTTATTTTTCATCGGTGTCAATGACGATGTTGTGCCGAAAGCGGGCAATGCCGGAGGTATCATCTCGCAGTTTGAACGTGAGAAAATGGTGGCATGTCATCTGGAACTTGCACCGGGTGCGCGTGAAAAAGTTTTTATCCAGCGGTTTTATCTATATCTGAATGTGACGAAGCCATCTGATTTTTTATATGTGACTTTTTCAAAAGTGAATGCGGACGGAAAAGCACTTAGAAGGTCGTATTTTGTTGGAACGCTCTTGAAAATGTTCCCGGAGAAAACGGTGGAGGAAATCGAGGAGACAACTTCTGCGGACTGCATCATGACGCCGAAGAGCAGCATGGCGTTTTTCCTGGAGGGACTGCAGGATAATGACAGGGCATCTGATTTTTCTCAGGTAGAAAAAAGAAAATTATGGAATGCTCTCTCAAAATTCTACCTCACAGATTCCGAGTGGAAGCCGGAAACGGAAAAACTTTTAAAAACTGCCTACGAAGTGCACAGCGATGAGCCAATCAGCCACGCAGTGACGCAGGCACTTTATGGAACCGTGTTGGAGAACAGCGTCACAAGACTGGAGCGTTTTGCGGCGTGTGCCTACGCGCATTATCTGAATTACGGTTTACGCCTAAAGGAGCGTCAGCTTTTAGAGTTTGCAAGCGTGGACATGGGAAATATTTACCATGATGCGCTTGAACATTTTTCCAGACGTGTGGAAAAATCAGAGTACACCTGGTTTAACATCCCGGAGGATGTGCAGGAGACATTTATAGAGGAGAGCATGAATGACGCGATTGCCGGGTGCAAAAATGCCGGAGCGTTTGAGAACGTGAGAAATCGTTACCTGACCGGTCGGATGCGCCAGACCATCAAGCGCACGGTGTGGGCACTTACCACCCAGATCCAGAAGGGAAAATTTGTGCCGAGTGATTTTGAGGTGTCCTTTTCGCGGGCAGATAAATTGGACGCCATCCGTTTTCAGCTGAGTGATGAGGAAAAAATGAACCTGCTCGGCAGGATTGACCGTGTGGACACTTACGAGACGTCGGATAAAGTTTATGTGAAGATTATTGATTATAAATCGGGAAACACGAGTTTTTCACTCGTCAATCTGTATCACGGACTGCAATTACAGCTTGTGGTCTATATGAATGCGGCATTGGAATTAGAGGAAAAACGCCATCCGGGCAAAAAAGCGGAACCGGCGGGTATTTTCTACTATCACATTCAAAATCCGATAGTAGACGGACTTGGAAATGAGACAGAGGCAGAAATACGAAACAGCGTTTTGGAGCAGTTAAAATTAAATGGTCTGGTGAACGATGATCCGGAAATCTATGAGGCGATGGATTCAGATTTTGCCGGAAATTCTTCGGTCATCCCAATCGGAAAAAAAACGGACGGAAGCTTAAAAGCAACTTCCAAGGTTGCCAGTACTTACGATTTTTCTGTGATGTCTGATTATGTACAGGAGAAAATCAAAGAGACCGGGAAAAAAATCTTTGCCGGAGATATTTCGATTCATCCATACTCGCTGGACGGAAAAAGTGGCTGTGATTACTGTCCATACCATACCGTCTGCGGTTTTGACACTCGGATGCCGGGTTATTCCTATCATAAACTGGAAAAATTTGACAGCGCGGACGAGATATTAAAGCGTATGGAAAACGAAAAGCAGGAACAGTAAATAACAGGAGTGAGAAATATGGGAGTTTCATGGACCACAGAGCAGCAGCAGGTCATTGACTTAAGAAATCGAAATATATTGGTATCTGCGGCAGCAGGTTCTGGAAAGACCGCTGTTTTAGTAGAGCGGATCGTGAAAATCATAACAGACAAAAATCATCCGGTCGACATTGACCATCTGCTGATCGTGACATTTACCAATGCGGCTGCGGCAGAGATGCGGGAGCGGATCGGAAATGCGATCGAGAAAGCGTTAGATGAACAGCCGGGGGATGAGCATCTGTTAAGACAGCTGACCCTGATTCACAATGCACAGATCACGACCATCGACAGCTTCTGTCTGTACGTGGTGCGCAATCATTTTCATGAGATCGATCTGGAACCGAATTTCCGTATCGGGGATGAGGGTGAGTTAAAATTGCTGCGCGAGGATGTCCTTGGCAAAGTTTTAGAGCAAAACTATGAAGAGCCTTCGGAAGCATTTTCCGATTTTGTGGAGGGCTATGCATCGGGGCGGACGGATGCAGCATTAAATGAGATGATCCTCCAGTTATATGAGTTTTCCAGAAGTTATCCGTGGCCGGAAAAATGGCTTGATTCCTTTGTGGGAATCTACCGCATCGAAAACAGGGAGGAGTTAGACCGCGCAGAATGGCTTGCTCCGCTCACGCAAAACATCCGCTTTGTCTTAAAAGACTGCGAACAGCTCCTAAAGCAGGCGCTTGCGGTCACACAGCAGGATGACGGACCGGATATGTATGAGAAAGCGGTGCGAAGCGATCTGGAAAAATATGAGAGTTTGTCAAAACTAACATCTTTCTGTGAACTGTCCGTGGCGCTTTCCGACATCAAATACGACAGACTTGCGAGCAGCAGAGGTTTTGAGGGAGATCCCGATAAATTGGAGCTGGTAAAAAGTCTCAGGGAGCAGGCGAAGGATGTAGTAAAGAAGTTATGTAAACAATATTTTTTCTGTTCGCCGGAGATGATGATAGAGCAGTTAGAGCGCACGGAGCCGATGTTAGAGGAGGTTGTCCGTCTCACAAAGCAGTTTGCAGATGAGTTTGCAGCCGCAAAACGCCGGAAAAATCTGGTGGATTTCCATGATGTGGAACATTTTGCATTGCAGATCCTTGTGGATGAGGAGACGGAGAAGGCGAAAAAGACTGCGGAAGAGTTCCGGGATACCTTTGAGGAGATCATGATCGACGAGTATCAGGACAGCAACGAAGTGCAGGAGACACTGCTTCGCTCCATTTCCAGAGAGGAGCGTGGGGAAAATAATATTTTCATGGTCGGGGATGTAAAGCAGAGTATTTACCGGTTCCGTCTCGCAAGACCGGAACTTTTCATGAAAAAATACGATTCCTATTCGCTGGAAGAGAGCACCACGCAGCGTATCGACCTGCACAAAAACTTCCGAAGCAGAGAGGAAGTCTTGACCTGCACAAACGATATTTTTTATAAAATTATGGCGCGGAGTCTTGGAAATGTGGAGTATGACGCGGAGGCTGCACTGTATCCGGGGGCAAGCTATCCTGTCAGCGCGGACTTCATCCCGGAGATCCTGCTTGCAGACAGCAACGACGAATTATTGGAGGACACCGAACTTACGGATAAAAAGACACTGGAAGCGAAAATTGTGGCAGAAGAAATCAAGCATCTGATGAAAACGCAGCAGGTCACGGACAAGGCAGCCGGAACACTTCGGGCGGCGCATTACTCCGATATTGTAATTTTGCTCCGTAGCCTGTCCGGCTGGGCGGATTCGCTTGTGGAAGTGCTGAACGGAAATGGAATCCCGGCGCACACGGTTTCTTCAACCGGTTATTTTTCCACGGTGGAAGTGCAGACGGTACTGTCCATGCTGAGGCTTTTGGATAACCCAAGGCAGGATATCCCGATGGCGGCAGTACTCCGCTCGCCGATGGCAGGGCTTACTGATGAGGAGCTTGCGGTGTTAAGGCTTGAAGATGGCAGTGTGCCTTTTCATGAAGCAGTGCTCGAACTGGCAGAAGGACTTTATGAAGAGGACGGGCAAAAAGAAATTTCAGATTCAGAGGCAGATTCAGAGGCAGATCAGAAGCAGGGAAGAAACGCGGACGGGAAAAAAGAAGATGATATAGAGACAACCGCTCACCGGAAATTGCTCAAATTTTACAAAAAATACAGGCAATTACGGCAGCTCGTCCCGGACACTCCGATCCATGAGCTGATCGAGATCATACTGCGCGAGACCGGATACGGTCATTATGTGGCGGCAATGCCGGCAGGAAGCAGAAGAACAGCGAATTTAAACATGCTTTTGGAAAAAGCCGCAGCCTACGAAAAGACGAGTTACAAAGGACTGTTTCATTTTGTGCGTTACATTGATGAACTGCAGAAATATGATGTGGATTTCGGTGAGGCAGACATGGTCGGGGAAAACGAGGACGTTGTCCGAATTATGAGTATCCATAAGAGCAAAGGTCTTGAGTTCCCAATTGTGATCGTGAGCGGTATGGGCAAAAATTTCAATAAACAGGACACACGGAGCAAAATGGTACTTCACCCGGAACTCGGCATCGGTCTTGACTACATGGACGGAAAAAAGCGTATCAAATCACCGACTATCGCAAAGAAGGCGATTGCAAAGCAGATCGAGCTGGAAAATCTCGGCGAGGAACTTCGTGTACTTTACGTTGCCTTAACCCGTGCAAAAGAAAAGCTCATTCTCACCGGAACCTTAAAAGATGCAGCCGAAAAAGTGGAATTTTACAGACAGCAGGCGAATCTTTCGAAAGCAGCAGACAGACCGCTTTCCTACCTTACAAGAGAAGGGGCTTCCGGTTATCTGGACTGGATACTTCCGGCAGTGCTTTCCTATGGGGACAAATACCCGGTTCGGATCGTGGAAGCGGCAGAGCTTGTCTTAGACGAAGTGGAAAACCAGTTAGAGCAAAATGAAGATCTGACAGAGCGGATCGGGGAGATCAAAGCGGCGGACCCACAGCTGGTCGGGCAGTTGAAGCAGCGGTTTTCGCAGCGTTATCCATATCAGGTTGACGTTTTGAGGAAAAACAAATATTCCGTATCTGAATTAAAGCATCGTGCAATGCGTGAAAAATTTGAGGCAGAGCAGGAGGAGACCATCCCGGCATTTTTGGAAGAACCTGTGACGCCAACGATTCCTCTTTTTATCCAGAGAGAGGAGAGTGTGGAACAGGAAACACCAAACCGTGGTGCACTAAGAGGAACCGCAGTGCACCGCGTCATGGAGTGCTACGATTTTGCCTCAGAAAAAAGTGTATATGAACAGATGGAAGCTATGGAAAAAGAGGAGAAAATCACTGCGGATATGCGTGCACTCGTGAAAGAGCAGATTGTGGCAGATTTTGTTTCCTCGGAAACAGGAAGGCGGATGGCTCTCGCACAGTGCGGGGGAGCACTTTACCGTGAGAAACCATTTGTCATGGGATTTACGGAAGAGGAAATGGAAAGATATGGCTTTGGGGCAGGTGCGCAGATGATAGAAAATGAAGCGCAGACTGAAAATGCACAGCAGGAAATCATGTCAGAAAATGTGTCGCAGGAAAATCATATGCATGAGGAAGATTTAACTTTAATTCAGGGAATCATTGATGTTTTCTGGATTGAGGATGACGGAATCACAGTCCTGGATTATAAGACAGATCGTGTGGATACTGCGCAGGAGCTGATTGACCGTTATGCGACACAGTTAAAGCTTTATGCGGATGCGTTGGAGCGGGTTTTTGCCACCCGGAAACTGAAGGTGAAGGAGATTCTGATCTACTCGTTCCGGTTAGAAAAGCTGATTTCAATTGAATAAATGTATGCACGAAGATCACTGGAGTCTTAATGATTCCGGTGATTTTCGTATAGAGCGATCGTATAGAGCAATCAGACGATATTTTCTTGTGTGCATAAGTGATTCATGGTATCATAGAAATCATGAGAACGGAGGAAGGAGTCGCAAAAATGAAAGCCTTAAACATCCCGGTTGGTATTTCTAATTTTGAAAAAATCCGCAATAATGGATTTTATTATGTTGATAAAACTGGTCTGATCGAGGAACTTCTCAAAACAGAAGCAGAAGTGACGTTGATCACCCGACCACGTCGATTTGGAAAAACACTCGGAATGAGTATGCTAGAAAGCTTTTTTGATATTCGAAAAAACAGTCGGAAACTATTTGAAGGTCTTGAGATTGCACGCCAGAGTGAATTATGCAGCAAGTGGATGAATCAATGTCCGACGGTTTCCGTATCATTCCGGCAGGTGGATGGTCTGAACTTTACAAGTGCATACGATATGCTGACAATGGTGTTTGCCGATCTGTATAACAAACATCTTTATCTGCTTGAAGACAGTCATGTAACGGAGTTTCAAAAGAAAACGTTTACAAATATTGCGCATGGATGTGGTTCGGAAAAAGAAGTGAAAAGCAGTCTTGTTCTTTTGACGACTATGATGCAGCAGCATTATGGTAAGGCAGTAGTACTTTTGATAGATGAGTATGATGTTCCGGTTGCAAAGGCAAATGCGCATGGTTACTACAACGAGATGTTAGATGTCATGAAAGGACTATTGCAGGCTTTGAAAGATAATCAGGCACTTTGTTTTGCTGTTGTCACAGGATGTCTGAAAATTGCTAAAGAAAGTATTTTTACAGGAACCAATAATTTTGTGTCTGACACTATCACAGATTCACGCCTGAATGAATACTTTGGCTTTGTCCAGAGCGAGGTGGATCAGATTTTAGCAGATGCAGAGACAGAAGATCAGGCGGAAAATATCCGAAAATGGTATGACGGATATCACTTTGGTGACTTTGATGTTTATTGTCCGTGGGATGTGATGAATTATCTGCTGGAGCTGCAGCACAATCCACAGGCTAAGCCGGTCAGTTATTGGAAAAATACCAGCGATAATGCAATTATCCGTTCTTTTATCGATCATTCAGGAAGCAGCATCACGAAGAAGCTGGAAAATTTAATGGCTGGAGAAACAATTGTTCAGCGTGTGGATGAAAATCTGACTTACGATTATTTACATTCTTCGGAGGATAACCTGTGGAGTATGCTGTATCTGACAGGATACCTCACAAAAGCGCGGAATGAACAAACGGATGAGGTGCTGCCTGACGGTGCGATTGCACTTATGATACCGAATGAAGAAATCAGGGATATATTTGAAACGACGGTTATACAGTGGTTTGATGACAGTACCAGAAAATGGAATCGGACTTTATTGTTTGATGCAGTGTGGAATGGTGACAGTGTGAATCTGACAAAAGAAATGAATATTCTTTTACGACGCACAATCAGTTATCACGATTATAAAGAGGATTTTTATCATGCGTTTCTTGCAGGAATCTTTACAGGTGCCGGATATATGGTGGATTCGAATAAGGAGCATGGCGAAGGGCGTAGTGATGTGGTCGTATATGATCCGGTTAATGGACGTGTTGCGATTTTTGAAGCAAAATACACGAAAAATCAGGAAAAACTGGAAAGTACATGTAATACTGCGTTGCAACAGATAGATGAACGTCTGTATGCAAAGGAGTATGAAGATGATTATGATCAGATTCTATGCTATGGCATTTCATTTTTCAAAAAACGGTGTCTTGTCAAGATAAAGTAAACGGTTAAGTGAGGAAATTTATGGGACAGATCATACTTGCCTCGGCATCGCCGAGAAGAAAAGAATTGTTAGAACAGAT
>OIXV01001585.1_pt1 | contig 19864 bp, 15 predicted proteins | sample 1587771 | NCBI WGS metagenome assembly OIXV01 (sample SAMEA3888893, study PRJEB22519) | human gut metagenome | biome: human gut; feature: human-associated habitat; material: faeces | place: Denmark | collected 2010
CCGCCACCTACACCAATCTCTTCAACGATATACGCAATCTTTTTGCCGCCACGCAGGAGGCTAAGGCCCGTGGCTACGGGCCGGGGCGCTTCTCCTTCAACACCCGTGGCGGCCGGTGCGAGGCTTGCTCCGGCGACGGTCTGCTGAAGATCGAGATGCACTTTCTGGCGGACGTGTACGTCCCCTGCGAGGTGTGCCACGGCAAGCGCTATAACCGGGAGACGCTGGAGGTGAAGTACAAGGGCAAGAGCATCGCTGACGTGCTGGATATGACGGCGGAGGAGGCGCTGGCCTTTTTTGCCCCGGTGCCGAGGATCGCCGAAAAGCTTCGAACCCTCTGCGATGTGGGACTGGGCTATGTGAAGCTGGGCCAGTCCTCCACCACCCTCTCCGGCGGCGAGGCCCAGCGGGTGAAGCTGGCCACGGAGCTGTCCCGCCGTGCCACGGGCCGCACCTTCTATATTCTGGACGAGCCCACCACGGGTCTACACTCCGACGATGTGAAGAAGCTGCTGGAGGTGCTGCAGCGGCTGGTGGACGCCGGGAACACGGTGCTGGTCATCGAGCACAATCTGGATGTCATCAAGTCCGCCGACTGGCTCATCGATCTGGGTCCGGAGGGCGGCGCCGGGGGAGGGACCCTCGTCTGCGCCGGTACTCCGGAGACAGTGGCGGCCTGCGAGACCTCGTACACCGGCCAGTACCTGAAAAAGTATCTGTCCTGAACGCCTGCCGCCGGTTGCGGCGGCGGAGGAAATGTGATAAGCTGACACCGAGACACCTGCCCTCCCGTCTTCTGCATACAATGGCATGAGGTGATGGCATGGAACTGATGGGAGACGGCCTCATTGCCTTTTTGGCGGCGGTGGGCGTGAGCACCATCCTCTGGCTGCTGGCGGAGACACTGCTGCGCCGCCATAGCCCGGTGGCGGAGGCCGTACTGGTGCTGCCGGTCCGGGGTGACGGGGCCACGCTGGAGCGGGCTCTGCACCTGACTATGGAGCAGCGCACGACAGGGGAGACCCCCATCCTGCTGGCGGACTGCGGGTTGGATGAGACGGGCCTGCGTCTGGCGCAGAGCCTGACGCAGCGATACAGCCGGGTGCAGCTTTGCCCGGCGGAGGAATTGGAAAATTATCTGAAGTGAGGAACGAGCTATGGGTGAGCGCTGCACGGTGGAGGGAACCGTCCAACACGTGATCTTCCAGAATGAGGAGAACGGCTATACGGTGCTGGGCCTGCTGACGGAGGAGGGGGAGCTGGTGACAGTGGTGGGATGTATCCCCTGCGTGGCCCCCGGTGAAAAGCTCACTGCCGACGGCCTGTGGGTCAGCCACCCCTCCTACGGTCAGCAGTTCGCCGCCGAGACGGTGGAGCGTCTGATGCCGGAGACGGAGGAGGAACTCATCAGCTACCTCTCCTCCGGCATCATCAAGGGCGTCGGCCCTGCCACGGCGGAGCGGCTGGTGGAGCGGTTCGGCGGCGAGACGCTGGCTGTTATCGAGGAGGAGCCGGAGCGGCTGAGCACCGTCAAGGGCATCACCTCCAAGCGGGCTATGGAGATCTCCGCCGCCTTCCGGGAGCTGACGGGACTGCGTCGGGTCATGGAGTTTCTGGCCCGGTACGAGCTGCCGGTGGAGCTGGCCATGCGGCTGTACCGCACCTACGGAGCCGATGCGCTGCCCCGTCTCCGGGCGGACCCCTATCTGCTGGCGGGGGAGCGCTACGGCGTAGCCTTTGCCGATGTGGACGAGATCGCTCTGAGTATGGGCTTCGGCGGCGACAGCCCCTGCCGCACGGAGGCAGCGGTGCTGTACGAGCTGGAGCACAATCTGGGAAACGGCCATGTGTTCCTGCCCCGGCCCAAGCTGCTGGCGGCCACGGAACAGCTCATCGGCGCCCCGCCGGAGCTGGTGGAGCAGGCGCTGGACACATTGGAGAGCCGTGGCGCCGTGGCGGAGGAGCGGATCGCACGGGTGGATGCCTGTTACCTGCGCCGGATGTATCTGGCAGAGAGCGAGACGGCCCGGCGGCTGCTGGCGCTGCGGGATGCCCCCCGGCCACAGGGCCGGGGCGTGGAGAAGCTGATCCGGGAGATAGAGGAGCAGCAGGGCATCGCCTATGCCCCTCAGCAGCGTCAGGCGGTGGAGCTGGCGGCCCGCACCGGCGTGCTGCTGCTGACCGGCGGCCCCGGCACCGGCAAGACCACCTCCACACGGGGCATCGTGGCCCTCTTCGAGGGCATGGGCCTTCAGGTGCTGCTGCTGGCCCCCACAGGCCGTGCCGCCAAGCGCATGAGCGAGCTGTGCCGCCGGGAGGCCCAAACCATCCACCGGGCGCTGGGTATGACCTATAACGAGCTTACCGGCGAGACGGTGTTCAAGAAAAACGGCAAGGAGCCGCTGGAGGCCGATGCCGTCATTGTAGACGAGATGAGCATGGTGGACCTGCCGTTGATACAGGCGCTGCTGGAGGCTATGAAGCCCGGCTGCCGTCTGGTGATGGTGGGGGACCCCGATCAGCTGCCCTCCGTTGGCCCCGGCAACGTGCTGGGGGATCTGCTGCGCTCCCACGCAGTGGCCGTCGTGTCCCTGACGGAGGTGTTCCGTCAGGCGGAGCGTTCCGCCATCATCCGCAATGCCCACGCCGTCAACAGCGGCCGTCCTCCGGAGCTTGGCAGCGGCCAGAACGACTTCTTTTTCCTGTGCCGCCGGGCCCCGGACCGTCTGGTGCAGACGGTGGTAGACCTGTGCCGCACCCGCCTGCCGGATAACATGGGTATCCCCGCCGATCAGATCCAGGTGCTGTCCCCCACCCGCCGGGGTCTTACTGGCACCGTGAGCCTGAACCGGGCGCTGCAGGCGGCTTTGAACCCGCCTGCCCCGGACAAGCGCCAGAAAACGTGGGGAGAGCTGACCTTCCGGGAGGGGGATCGGGTCATGCAGACCCGCAACAACTACGACGTCCTCTGGCAGAAGGATGACGGCGAGATGGGTACCGGCATCTTCAACGGCGACGTGGGGATCATTCAGGAAATTGACCCCAGCGGCGAGCTGGTGACCATCCGCTTCGACGACCGCACCAGTGTCTATACCCCGGATCTGCTGGGCCAGCTGGACATGGCCTACGCCATGACGGTACATAAGGCACAGGGCAGCGAGTACCGGGCCGTGGTGCTGGTCAGCACCCCTGCCGCCGCATCTCTCATGGTGCGGGGGGTGCTGTATACTGCCATCACACGGGCCAGAGAGCTGCTGGTAATGGTGGGGGACGATGTGATTCCCGGAAAAATGGCAGAAAACGACCGGCAGGCCCGGCGGTACAGCGGCCTGCGCCGCAGACTCATGCAGGGAGGTGGCAGCGATGGCGCTTCAGGATGATCTGAACCGGCTGCAAAAGCAGCTGGGGAATTTTCTCTTTCCCCGAAAATGTCCCTTCTGCGGGGCCGTCACCGGCGGCCGCCTGCTGTGCGGCAGCTGCGAAAGGACTCTGCCCTATACCGGGGAGGACGCCCTGCGTCAGGGGACCTTCGGGCGCTGCGCCTCGCCGCTGTACTATACCGCCCCCGTCCGGGAGGCTATCCTCCGCTTCAAGTTTCAGGGCCACACCGGCGGGCTGGACTGCTTCGGCCGTCTGCTGGCCGACTGCGCCGCCCGGTGGTATTCCGGCGAGTTTGATACCGTGACGTGGGTGCCGGTGAGCCGCAAGCGCCTGCGGCAGCGGGGCTTTGACCAGTCCCGTCTGCTGGCGGCCAGCCTGTGCGTGGATTGGCACGTGGCCCCGGTGGAGACCCTCCGCAAGGCGGTGGACAACCCTGCCCAGTCGGGGCTCACCGATGCCGAGCATCGCCGGGCCAACGTGCTGGGAGTCTACGAGGCCCTGCCGGAGAACGTCCGGGACAAGCGTCTCCTGCTCATCGACGATATCGTCACCACCGGCTCCACCCTCACCGAGTGCGTCCGGGTGCTGCGGGAGGCCGGGGCCGCCGACGTGGTGTGCCTGACGCTGGCCCGCACCGAGGAGGAGCACTGATTAAGGGGAACGCGGCCTGCGGCGAGACGCCGCCGGTATGGAAATGCCGCAAACGGCGCACAATAGCACCGGGACTTGTCTGCGGCGGGACGTGATTTCCTAAAAAACTGTGAACATTTGTTTACGAAGCCATAAAACCGGGAAAACACTCTTGCAAAATGCGGAAAGCGCCTTTATAATTGTAACTTAGAGAAGAATCGGCTGCCTGCAGCCGTGTCCCATAACAGAAGAAAACGAGGTGCAGCGTATGTGTTCATTGGCAAAGGATATCGGGATCGATCTGGGTACCGCATCGGTACTGGTCTATATTAAGGGTAAGGGCGTCGTGCTCAACGAGCCGTCTGTGGTGGCCATCGACAAGAATACCGGCCGCCTGCTGAAGGTGGGCGCCGAGGCTCAGGCCATGCTGGGCCGTACTCCCGGCAACATCGTGGCCATCCGCCCCCTGCGGGACGGCGTCATTTCCGACTACGATATGACGGAGCGGATGCTCAAGGAGTTCATCCGCAAGGTCACCGGCGGCTTCCACCTGTTCCCGCCCCGGATCATGGTGTGCGTCCCCTCCGGCATCACGGAGGTGGAAGAGCGTGCCGTCATCGACGCCGGCCGTCAGGCAGGCGCCCGCCGTGTCTACCTCATCGAGGAGCCCGTGGCGGCGGCCATCGGCGCCGGCATCGACATCACCAAGCCCGACGGCCACATGGTGGTGGATATCGGCGGCGGCACCAGCGACATCGCCGTCATCAGCCTCTCCGGCGTGGTGGAGTCCGCCTCCATCAAGGTGGCCGGCGACCAGTTCAACGAGTCCGTCGTCAAGTATATGCGCCGCAAGCACAATATCCTCATCGGTGAGCGCACAGCGGAGCAGATGAAGATGGAGATCGGTTGCGTCTATCCCAAGGAGGAGGAGGCTACCGTTGAGATCAAGGGCCGCTGCCTGATGACGGGCTTGCCCAAGACCATCACCGTCAACTCCACCGAGATGATGGAGGCCTTCGAGGAGCCGGTGGAGCGTATTCTGGAGGCGGTTCACAACGTGCTGGAGCGCACGCCCCCGGAGCTGGTGGCGGATATCTCCAACAACGGCATCGTCATGACCGGCGGCGGCAGTCTGGTGGACGGCTTCGACAAGCTGATTACCGCCCGCACCGGCATCCATACGGTGGTGGCGGAGGACGCCATCTCCTGCGTGGCGGAGGGTACCGGCAAGAGCCTGGACTCTCTGGGCGATATGCAGGACGGAACGGTGAATCTGTCCCGCAGAAGACAGATGAACTGAGAAGCATTGACTTTGCACCGAAAAGCAGAGCTTCGGCTCTGCTTTTCCTGTAACCGGGCCGGGAGCGGAACCCCTGTCCCGCAGCATCAGAAAAGGAGGAGTCCCCATGAAGTTTTCCAGCAAAGTGCAGAAATGCGGCCTGTCGCCCATGCGTAAATTCCACCCCTATGCGGTGGCCGCCGAGGCCAAGGGCCGGAACATCTATCACCTGAACATCGGTCAGCCGGATATCGAGACGCCCAAGGCGTTCTTCGATGCCGTCCGCAGCTTTGACCTGCCGGTGCTGGAGTACGCACCCTCTCCCGGCGTCCCCGCCCTCATCGAGGCCATCCGGGACTACTATGCTGCGCTGGATATGCACTTCGCCGCCGAGGATATCCTCATCACCAACGGCGGCTCCGAGGCTCTCCAGATCGCCATGAACTGCATTCTCGACGACGGCGACGAGATTCTCATCCCGGAGCCCTTCTACCCCAACTACAACACCATGGCCCGCACCTGCGGCGCCGTGATCCACCCGGTGTCCACCTCCCCGGAAGAGGGGTACTTCTACGCCGACCGCCGCCGCATCGAGGCAGAGATCACCCCCCGCACCCGTGCCATTCTGGTGACCAACCCCGGCAACCCAACCGGCACCGTCCTGACCCATGAGGAGATGGAGATGCTGGTGGACGTGGCCCGGCAGCACGACCTATTCCTCATCGGTGATGAGGCCTACCGGGAGTTTGTCTACGCCGGGGAGCCTCTCCAGTCCTTCGGTGAGTTCACCCATGCAGCGGAGAACGTCATCCTCATCGACACGGTGTCCAAGCGCTTCTCCGCCTGCGGCGCTCGCGTCGGCTGCCTCATCTCCCGCAACCGGGAGCTCATGGCCCACGCCATGAAGTATGCTCAGTGCCGTCTGGCGGTGCCGACGCTGGACCAGTTGGCCTCCGCCGCATTGTATCAGGTGGGCCCGGAGTATTTCGCCGCCGCCCGTGAGGAGTATAAGCGCCGCCGTGACACGGTGGTCCGCAAGCTCCAGCAGATTCCCGGCGTGGTCTGTAAATGTCCCAAGGGCGCCTTTTATCTGATGGCCGCTCTGCCGGTAGATGATGCCGACACCTTCCAGCAGTGGCTGCTGGAGGAGTTCGAGGATCACGGCGATACCGTCATGTTTGCCCCCGGCAAGCCCTTCTACGGCACTCCCGGCAAGGGCAAAAACGAGATCCGCATTGCCTACGTCCTGAAGCAGCAGGATCTGGAGCGTGCCATGGATCTGCTGGCGCTGGGTATCCGTGCCTATCAGCAGCGATAAAGAACCACAGCCGGAGCCGTCGCTCCGGCTGCCCTTCCGTCAGGAAAGCGAGGATATGATGATGTTTCAAGGCTATGACCAGCAGACGGTGGATTTTCTCTGGGGCATCCGCTTCAATAACGACCGCAGCTGGTTTCAGGAGCATAAAGAGCAGTACCAGACCCACCTGCTGGCCCCCACCCGTGCGCTGGGGGAGCAGCTCTACGACGGCCTTCATGCCATGCTGCCCCACGAACCGCTGATACTGAAGGTCAGCCGCATCTACCGGGATGCCCGCCGCCTCCATGGGCAGGGACCCTATAAGGATCACCTATGGCTCTGTGTCCGCACCGGCGATCAGGACTGGACCGGCCGCCCCACCTTCTACTTTGAAATTGCCCCGGACTATTACAGCTACGGCATGGGCTTCTGGTGTGCCGCCCCGGCCCTCATGGCCCTGTACCGCCAGCGCATCGACGCCGACCCCAAGCCGCTGGAGAAGCTGGTGCGCCGCTTTGACCGCCAGCAGACCTTCCGGCTCACCGGCCCGGAGTACGCCCGCAGCAAGGGACAGGTGTCCGACCTCCTGCGCCCGTGGTATCAGAAAAAATCCCTGTCCCTGCAATGCGAAGCCCCGCTGGACGAGCGTATTTTCAGCCCCCAGCTGCCGCAGGAGATTCTGGAGAGCTTCCGGGAGCTGCTGCCCTTCTACCGCTACTTTACAGATCTCTGCGCCGCTCTGTCCCGTCAGGTGGGGAAAGACAAATGAATAAAAGCCCGGCAGACCTTCGGCCTGCCGGGCTTTTATCGTTTCTTAGAAACGATAAGGGGTGTTCAAAGGGCGTGTCATTCTGAGAAGGGGCGCAGCCCCGACGTGAGAGTCCGCATTCTCCTTGCAGCGCCCCATTGCCCCACACGCAAAAAAATTAGGAGGAAGATACGATGACAAACCGAAAGTCCACCAAACGGGCCTTGCTGGGCAGCGTTATGGCCATGGTTCTGTGCCTGGCCATGCTGGTAGGCGCTACCTTCGCATGGTTCACCGACACCGCATCCACCGGTGTCAACAAGATCCAGGCCGGCAAGCTGGATATTGCTCTGGAGATGAAGGATGCCAGCGGCAGCTGGGTTTCCGCCGAGGGCAAGACGCTGGACTTCGTCAAGGCCGCTGCGGGCGAGCAGGTTCTGTGGGAGCCGGGCTGCACCTATACCCTGCCGGAGCTGCATGTCGTCAACAACGGCAATCTGGCCCTGAAGTACAAGGTGGCCATCACCGGTATCAACAGCAGCGCCAAGCTGAACGAGGCCATCGAGTGGACCATCGGCGATGTGGCGATGGGCGCTGAGCAGCATCTGGCGGCCGTGAGATCAATGAGTTCACCATCAAGGGTCATATGCAGGAGTCTGCCGGCAATGAGTACATGAACGAGTCCATCGACGGCATCGCCATCACCGTGGTGGCTACGCAGGACGCCGTGGAGAGCGACAGCTTCGGCAAGACCTACGACAAGGATGCTGAATATCCTATTACAGTTACAACGGGCGACGAACTGCAGACCATTGTGAACAATGCAACAGCTCCTGTCAATGTCGTGCTGATGAACAGCATTACGACCAACAACTTCGTCATCCCTGAGGATAAGGATGTAACCCTGGATTTGAATGGCCGCACTGTGACGAATGCTGGATCGCACACCATTCTGAATAAAGGCCATCTTACTCTGAAAGATTCAAGCGCAGATAAAAGCGGTCAGATCATCTCCCTCAAGGGCAACACTGCAGCACTTCGCAACGGAGATAACGCAGTCTGTGTAGTCGAGGGCGGAACCATTTCTCGTGACGGGGCCAGTGGAAATACATGGCATGTGGTTGAAAACTTTGGCAAGATGACCTTCAATGGTGGTAAGGTCGTCCTAAAGAACGGAAATGGCTTTGCTATCACCAATGGCTGGAATTATTTTGATCCCGGTGCTTCTACTACGCATGCAGTGATGGAAATCAACGCTTTGGAGCTTGATACCGATTCCAGTGGAATTAAGAATTGCAGATACGGCGATCTGACCGTAAATGATGTGAACGTGGCCTCCACCGGATATTGGGCCCTTTCCAACGACTATCTTGGAACAGCCGTAATCAACGGCGGAACCTTTACTTCCACTTCTTTCAAGGCAGTTTCCAACGGTGCTGCAATGACGGTGAATGGCGGAACCTTTGACGGAACAGCAGGGTTTTTCGTTCAGAGCTATGCCACATCCACAGTTCTCAACGGCGGAACCTATACAAACATGAACGTTGACGACCTCGCTGGCTATGTCGGTACGGGACACACCGCACAGCAAAGCGGCACATCCGTGATTATTAAGTAAAACCCTATTTCCACCCCCTCCGCCCTCGGGCGGAGGGGGCAATCAAAGGGCATATCGTCGACACAAGCTTTGTATCTTTCCGCCCGCCGTAAGCGGCAGGCGTCAATCACGGTGCTGTGTCTCCTCTCCCCAACAAAACCGCTTTGCTTGTTTTGTCGGGGACCCCGGATGAATATGCCTTTTGATTGCCTATACAAATTCCATCGAAAACTGAGCGCAATGTAATGAAGGTGTACCCTGTCTTCCTCCACCGGGTGAAGCACGCAGCAAAAGAGGTGCAGAAACCATGGGTTTCTGCCGGCGTTCTTTGGAAACCACCTCGGTGTATCCGCCTGTGGCGGATACACCGAGGCGGTTTCGGGGAAGTGTCCCGGTTTCCATGCCACAACGTGGCTGGAGATCGGCTGACACGACGGGGTAGACTTTCTGCCGCTATTGGCAGAAAGCTGCCCTCCGGAGGCACAACATAAAAACACCCCAACAAAATAGCAGCCCCTCCGCCGCAAGGCGGAGGGGCTGCTATTTCATAAGCTGCTTTCCAAGAGGAGCTTACTTCTGATCGCAGTTGGGGCAGTGGCCATTCTCATCCAGATGAGCGCCGCAGCGGGTGCAGAAGCTGGGCGCCACGGGAGCCGCCTGCTCAGCGGGCTGGAAGGGAGTCGACCGCTGGGCAGGAGCCGCAGGAGCCACGGGCGTCACCGGAGCAGCGGGCTGGGAGGGCTGGGTACGGTGCAGCTCCGGCACGGCGAACAGGTCGGCGTCGGCGCTGCGCTCGTTCTGGTTTTTCAGCTTGCGGTTGATGGAGATGACGTTCTTCAGCAGCAGGACCGCCATCATCAGCAGCTCATAGCACAGACGTACCGCAATGGGGCCCAGCACCATCAGCAGAATGCCGTAGCCGCCCAGCCAGTGACGGCCGGTCCAAGTCTCCGGAGCCATGAACAGCATGAAGAAGCCGCACAGAATGAGGTAGGCCGTCACGAAGATGTACAGAGCCTGCAGGATCTTCTCCACGATCAGGAACTTAAAGTTCACGGCGTCGTGGAGGAACTTGCCGAAGCGGCCCAGCTTCTCCCGCTTGCTCTCCGGTACCACCAGAATGAAGGCCGCCACCGTGGCGATGATGGCGAGGATCGTGGCGATGATGCCGAAAGCACCCATATTGGCGCTCAGAGCGCTCAGACTGGTCATAGGATTCATAAGTACCATTCCTTTCTCTATGTGTGTGATCTCTATCTCCATAGCTTTGCCGGATTTCGACAAAACTACGAGGATATCGTATTACGAAAGGGAAAGCTTGTCAACATCCGACCAAAGTGGACAGAAGCAGGACGAATATCCACTTGACAAATGGTCCCAAAATGGGTATATTATGTACCAGTCAAGTGAACATCTTCCACCTTGGGGGAGTAATTCCGCTTCGCAGCCTGCGGAGTAAGGCAGCTTCGTCAAACCGGCGTTCAGGCGCCCGGACTGCTTTGAAAGAATGAGACTCATGCGTGGGCTTCGGCCTGCGCATGAGTTTTTTGTTGTGCCGGGTGGGTAAAATGGAGATGGGGGAAGGACCCCCGAAGAAGGAGTGGTTGGATGCAAAAGGAATACACCCAAACAAAGGAACAGGTGCTGGAGGGCCTGCGGACGGATCGGCAGGGCCTTTCGGCGCAGGAGGCGGAGAAGCGCCTTCGGGAGCACGGGGAGAACCGTCTGAAGGAGGCGGAGAAGCTGACCTTGTTTCAGCGGTTCGTGCAGCAGCTGAAGGATCCCATGCTGCTGATCCTGCTGGCGGCGGCAGCGGTGTCCGCCGTGACCAATATCCTGTCCCATGAGAGCTTTACGGAGGTCATCATCATCCTACTGGTGGTGCTGCTGAACGCCGTTCTGGGCGTGGTGCAGGAGAGCAAGGCGGAGGCCGCCATTGAGGCTCTCCAGACCATGACCGCCGCCACCTGCAAGGTACTGCGGGACGGGCAGCAGGTGACCATGGAGAGCCGCCTGCTGGTACCCGGCGACGTGGTGCTGCTGGAGGCGGGCGATGCCGTCCCGGCGGACGGGCGCATTTTGGAGAGCGCCTCCATGAAGATCGAGGAGGCAGCCCTCACCGGTGAGAGTGTCCCCGTCAGCAAGTTTACGGAGCCCCTCGCCGGGGAACAGGTGTCGCTGGGCGACCGGAAGAACATGGCCTACATGGGCTCGGCGGTGGTATATGGCCGGGGCCGCATGGTGGTCACCGCCACGGGCATGGACACGGAGATGGGCAAGATCGCCGGTGTGTTGGCCCAGACGGAGCAGGAGGAGACGCCCCTGCAGCGCAAGCTGACCCAGCTGGGCAGCACCCTGTCCAAGATGGTGCTGGCCATCTGCGTGTTCATCTTTGTATTTGACCTGCTGGTGGCGGGTTCCCTGACGCTGGAGAGCGTGTTGGAGACCTTCATGGTGGCAGTGTCGCTGGCGGTGGCCGCCATTCCGGAGGGTCTTGCCACGGTGGTGACGGTGGTGCTCTCCATCGGTGTCACCAAGATGAGCCAGCACAACGCTGTGATCCGCCGTCTGACGGCGGTGGAGACGCTGGGCTGCACGCAGGTCATCTGCTCCGACAAGACCGGTACCCTCACACAGAATAAAATGACGGTGGTGGAGCACACCGGCCCGGAGGGACTGCTGGGTACCGCTATGACCCTCTGCAACGACGCCGTGGAGAATCCCGACGGCACGGTGCAGGGCGAGCCCACGGAGGCGGCGCTGGTGCGCTTCGGCGTGGACAGCGGGCTGGATAAGAACCGGCTGGAGCAGGAGCAGCCCCGTGTGGCGGAGGCTCCCTTTGACTCCTCCCGGAAGATGATGTCCACCATCCACCGCATGGATAACGGTTTCATTCAGTACACCAAGGGCGCACCGGATGAGGTGCTGCGCCGCTGCACCCGATATGAGGAGAGCGGCCGGATGCTGCCCATGACCGAGGAGAAGCGGCAGGAAATTCTGGCGCAGAACAAGGCCATGGCGGATAAGGCTCTGCGTGTGCTGGCGGCGGCCATCCGCCTGTGGGAGGGCGGCCTGCCCAAGGACGACAGCCCGGAGTATCTGGAGCAAGATTTGTGCTTCGTGGGTCTGGCGGGCATGATCGACCCGGTGCGTCCGGAGGTGAAGGCTGCCATCCAGCAGTGCCGCACGGCAGGCATCCGGCCGGTGATGATCACCGGCGACCACAAGGATACCGCCGTGGCCATCGCCAAGGAGTTGGGGATATTGGACGATCCCTCGCAGGCCGTTACCGGCAGCGCTCTGGACAGCCTCAGCGACGAGGAGCTGGCCAAGGAGGTGGAGAAGTACAGCGTGTACGCCCGCGTGCAGCCGGAGCATAAGGTCCGCATCGTTAACGCATGGCGCAAGCGGGGAGCCGTGACGGCTATGACCGGCGACGGCGTCAACGACGCCCCGTCTATCAAGTCCGCCGACATCGGTGTGGGCATGGGCATCACCGGCACCGACGTCACCAAGAATGTGGCGGATATGGTGCTGGCCGACGACAACTTTGCCACCATCGTGGGCGCCGTAGGCGAGGGCCGCCGGATCTACGACAATATCCGCAAGGCCATTCAGTTCCTGCTGGCCTCCAATATGAGCGAGGTGCTGGGCGTGTTCGTGGCTACGCTGCTGGGCTTTACCCTGATGAACCCGGTGCATCTGCTGTTCATCAACCTCATCACCGACTGCTTCCCGGCGCTGGCGCTGGGTCTGGAGAAGGGGGAGCCGGACGTGATGGAGCGGCCGCCCCGCCCCTCTGATGACGGCATTTTCGCCGGTGGTCTGGGCTGGGATATCGCCTATCAGGGCATCCTCATTACCGTTATCACGTTGGTCTCCTATATCATTGGCCACTGCATAGAGGTGGGGTATTTCGAAATGCCCAAGGGTGTCTCCGACGACGGCATGACCATGGCCTTCCTGACTATGAGTATGTGCGAGATCTTCCACAGCTTCAATATGCGCTCTCAGCGGCGCAGCGTGTTCAGCCTGACCAGTCACAACAAGGTGCTGTGGTTGGCCATGATCGGCAGTCTGCTGCTGACCACCGTGGTGCTGGAGGTGCCCTTCATCGCCAACGCCTTCGGATTTACGCCGGTGAGCTGGACGGAGTACGGGATTGCGCTGGGTCTGGCGGTGCTGGTGATCCCCGTGGTGGAGATCGTAAAAGCCTGCCAGCGGGCCCATGGCCGGAGAAAGAAACAGCTTTAAGCCTGTCGGATCACATCCGCCGGGGCGGCTTTTGCCGCCCCGGCGCTCTGTCAGAACCCTATAAAATGCCGGGTCACCGCCCGGCGTTTTTCTTTCTGCGGGAATTTGCGTGGCGGCGGAAAGTGTGGTACAATCATCTATTATGACAAATTCCTCGGAAGGAGGCGTATCTATATGAGCGATGAACGGATGGAGCAAAACCGGCAGCCGGAAAAGACAGATGTGGTGTTCTTTTCCCCGGAGATGCTGCGGTTGGCGGATCAGCACCGGCGGGAGCAGCAGGAGCGGTTGGAGAACTGCCGCCAGGCGGCCCAAAACGGCGATTGCGCCGCAGCGGTGCAGATGGGACTGCATTATTTTTACGGCACCGGCGGCGTGAAGAAGGACCCGGACAAGGCCTTTGCATGGTTCAGCCGCACGGAACCGGATGACCCTACGGCCCTTTACTGGCTGGCGGTGTGCCACGACAACGGCACCGGCGTGGAGCGTGACCCGGTGCGGGCCTTTGAACTGTTTCAGGAGAGCGCCAAGCTGGGCTATCTGCCGGCGGTGTGCGATCTGGGCGTGTGCTACGAAAACGGGCAGGGAACGGAGAAGGATCTGGACCGGGCCATCCAGTGTTATCGCCATGCGGCGGAGGAGGGCTATGCGCAGGGACAGTGCAATCTGGGGGCCATGTATTACTTCGGCGTGGGAGTGGAGAAGGACTATGGGCAGGCGGCCCGGCTCTTCACCCAAGCGGCGGAGCAGCGGCATCCACGGGCGCAGTTCCTGCTGGGTCTGTGCTATGAGTTCGGCAACGGCGTGGAGCAGGATGCCAAAAAGGCGGCGCTTCTGTATCAGGAGGCCGGGAAGGGCGGCAGCGCTGAGGGCCTGTGTGCTCTGGGCGTGCTGCACCACGCCGGAAAGGGCGTGGAGAAGGACGATCGCCGTGCGGCAGAGCTGTTTCGTCAGGCAGCGGAGCTGGGTCTGCCCAGAGCGCAGCTGTTTCTGGGTCACTGCTACGACGACGGCATGGGGGTGGATCAGTCGCCGCCTCAGGCGGTGGAGTGGTTCCGTCAGGCGGCGCAGACGGGCTATCCCGACGCCGTGATGCAGCTGGGGCTGTGCTATCTGTACGGTCACGGGACAGCGACCGACGAGAAGCAGGCGGCGGAGCTCTTTCAGCAGGCCGCCTCGGAGGGGAACATCCGGGCTATGAGCGAGCTGGGGCTGTGCTATGAGGCGGGCCGTGGCGTGGAGAAGGACATCCACCGTGCGGCGGAGCTGTACCGTCAGGCGGCGCAGTCCGGTATGGCGGCGGCGCAGTGTAATCTGGGCGTGCTGTACCGGGAGGGACTCGGCGTAGAGCAGGACGACCGCAAGGCGGCGGCCCTGTTCCGGGCATCGGCAGGGCAAGGCTTTGCCCGTGGACAGTTCCTGCTGGGGCTGCACTTGGAGGACGGCCGGGGCATCGACCGGAATGAAAAGCAGGCGGCGCAGGAGTACCGCCGTGCGGCAGGGCAGAGTTACCCCAATGGCATGGCAGCGCTGGCCCGGTGCTATGAGCACGGCGTCGGGCTGGAGCGCAACCCCTATCTGGCGGCGGATCTCTATGACCGGGCAGCCCGCCGGGGCCATGTGGGGGCGGCCTATGCCCTGGGGAATATGCTGCTCTCCGGCGACGCCATCGGGCAGGATCCGGCCCGTGCGCTGGAGCTCTACCAGCAGGCGGCACAGGCCGGACACATGGGCGCTCTGCGGCAGGTGGGCCGGTGCTATCAGAAGGGGAAGGGCTGCCAAAAGGACGAGGCCAAGGCCTTTGACTGCTTCCGGCGCAGCGCCGAGGGCGGAGACGGTCCGGCGGCGGTGTCGCTGGGGTACTGCTATGAAAAGGGCAGCGGCTGCCCGGCGGATGCCGCCCAAGCGGCTCACTGGTACGAGGAGGCGGCCCGCCGGGGCCTGCCGCTGGGGCAGTACGATCTGGGCTGCCTGTATGAGGCAGGACAGGGTGTCCCACGGGACCGGAGGAAGGCACTGGAGCTGTTTCGGCAGGCGGCGCAGGAGGTCCCGGAGGCCCGACAGGCGGTCCGGCGGCTGGAAAAAGCCGGCAGAGCCCAACAGATCGTGGGCTGGTTGCTGGTGGCCTGTGCCATGCTCATGGGAACAGGACTATGGGAGGGCAGCGCCGGTGACCGGGTCATCTGGCTGGCGGCAATGGCCTTTCCGGCGGTGGCCGGAGGGTGCTGCCTGCACTATGGCCGCCGTCAGGCACCGCCGCTGGGCAGGACGGGAAGAATCGTCCTGACGGTCTTAGGGGCCGTGCTGGCCTTCTTCTTTGTGGTGGGGATCGTGGTGCTGCTGGACCCGGCGGAGGCAGTGGACGGCGCCGGTGTGTGGCTCACCGGCTGCGCCGGCGTCGGTGCGGCGACCATGCTGCTGGGCGGCCTGCGGAAGCCCCGTACATAAAATCGCAGCGGGGGCGTGTACCAAACGGTACACGCCCCCGCTGCATATGAGAAAGAGAGACTCGAAGAAAGCTTCGTTATTTCATCGATCAATGACGGCCGAAGAAGTAGTCGTACAGATCGCTGTACCCGTTCCCGTTATAGCCGTTACTGTCGTTATTGTAGCCGTTGCCGCTGCTCTGGCTGCTGTCCGTGGTGTCGTCGGTGGTCTGGGGCTGTGCGTCGAAGGTCAGCTGGGTGGTGATCTCCTGACCGTCCCGCAGAACGGTGAGGGTCACGGTGTCCCCAGCTTTGAAGCCCTTCTTGGCGGCGGACAGATCCTCCATAGAGGTGATCTGAGTATCGTTGAGCTTGGTGATGACATCGCCCAGCTTCAGGCCCGCCTTATCCCCGGCGCCGCCGTCCTCCACGGAGTAAACGAACACGCCCTCGGTGGCATTGATCTTATACTGCGCCGCCATCTGCTGGGTCATAGTGCCGGCGGTGATGGCCATATAGGCCTTGTCGGTGACGGAGCCGTTCTCCATGATGTCGCTGATGATGGACTGCACGTCATTGATGGGAATGGCAAAGCCCAGACCCTCCACCGAGGTATCGGCGTAGCTGGAGTACTTGGCGGACACGATGCCCACCACCTCGCCGTACAGGTTCATCAGGGGGCCGCCGGAGTTGCCGGGGTTGATGGAGGCGTCCACCTGGATCATATTGAAGGGAGTGCCCTCCACGTTGATGGCACGGTTCACGCAGGAGACGATGCCGGAGCTCATGGAGAAGGTCAGCTCACCCAGCGGGTTACCGATGGCCAGCACGGTGTCGCCCACGTTGACATCGGTGGAGTTGCCCAGAGTCACAGCCGGCAGATCCTTGGCGTCGATCTTCAGCACAGCTACATCGTAATCGCTGTCGCTGCCCACAAGCGTGGCGGGATAGGTGTCGCCGTTATAGAGGGTGACGTTGATGGAGCTGGCGTTGGCTATCACGTGCTGGTTGGTGACGATGTAGCCGTCGGCGGTGTAGATGAAGCCGCTGCCGGAGGAGGCGGACTCGGTCTGCTGGCCGAAGATGTTGGTGGACACGGCGGAGCAGTTGATGGAGACCACACTGTTGACCGTGGAGGCGTACACCTCGGCGGGACTCATCAGCGTCTGTCCGTCTACCTTCTTGACGTTGACGGTAGTGGCGGTGCGGTTGCTCTGCTGCACGGTGGTCTTACCGGTGCGGCTGCTGTTCTGGGCCAGAATGGCGCCGCCGAAGCCGCAGGCTGCACTGATGACGGCACAGCTGAGGAGCAGGGCCACCACACGGCCTGCACCGCGGTGGTGCTTCTTGGGCTGCGCCGGGGTGTTTGTCACCACCGGATCGGCGGCGGGCTCCACGATGGACCCGGCCGCAGACTCTGCGTGAGATTCTGCGTTGGGATCACGATAGCTGAAGTGATACAGGTTGTTCTCGTCATGAAACTCGTTGGACATATGAAAAACCTCCTTTTGGGATATTGCCCATGGCGGGGAACTGTGCTATGATGTTTAGCACCGTTCCGTTTCTTTGTCTATTATCATACCCGGAAAGCTTAATGTAAGCTTTAAGAAACGGATTTTTCTTTGAACATTTTGTAAAGGAGGTGCCGCCGTGCTGAAGCTGGAGGGCCTGAAGCTGGCCCCGGAGGAGAAGGAGGCGGCCCTGCACCGGAAAGCAGCCCGGTTGCTGCGCATCCCGGAGGAGGACGTGCTGTCGGTGCAGGTGCTGCGCCGCTCCATCGACGCACGGGAGGAGCTGCATCTGGTGTACACCGTGGCGGCGGAGGTGCGGCAGGAGAAGCAGGTGCTGCGCCGCTGTCGGGATCGGCGGGTCAGCCGCTTCGTCCCGGAGTGGTATGCTCTGCCGGAGGTGCTGTCTTCGCCGGAGGTGCCGCCGGTGGTGGTGGGCGCCGGGCCGGGTGGCCTGTTTGCGGCGCTGGTGCTGGCCCGATGCGGCCTGCGCCCCATTCTGCTGGAGCGGGGGCGGGACACCACCGCCCGCCAGAGGGACGTGGAGACCTTCTGGCGCACCGGCGTGCTGGATCCGGAGTCCAACGTACAATTCGGAGAGGGGGGAGCCGGAGCCTTCTCCGACGGGAAGCTGAACACCGGCACCAAGGACCTGCGCCACCGGTGGATCTTAGAGGAGCTGGTGCGCTGCGGTGCGCCAGAGAGTATTCTGACGGATGCCAAGCCCCATGTGGGGACGGATATGCTGCACATTGCCCTGCAAAACCTGCGGCAGGAGCTGCTGTCGCTGGGGGCGCAGGTGCGCTTCGGCCACCGGCTGGAAGGACTGGAGAGCCGGGATGGCGTTCTGACGGGGCTGCACGTCCGGACAGGAGAGGGGACGTACCGTCTGCCGGTGCGGGCGGTGGTGCTGGCGCCGGGCCACAGCGCACGGGATACCTTCCAAATGCTGTACGAGGCCGGGGTCCCCATGGAGGCCAAGCCCTTCGCCGTGGGGGTCCGCATCGAGCACCGGCAGCGGGACATGGACGCCGCCCAGTACCGGCAGTATGCGGGGCATCCGTGCCTGCCGGCCTCCACATATAAATTGTCGTGCCATACAGCGGCGGGCCGGGGCGTGTTCTCCTTCTGCGTTTGCCCCGGCGGACAGGTGGTGGCGGCGGCCTCGGAGCCGGGGCGTGTGGTGACCAACGGCATGAGCCACTACGCCCGCAGCGGCGAAAACATCAACGGCGGGATGCTGGTGGGCGTCACACCGGAGGACTTCGGCACGGATCATCCCCTGGCGGGGGTGGCGTGGCAGCGGCAGCTGGAGGAGGCGGCCTTCCGGCTGGGGGGCGGCGGATTTCTGGCTCCCTGCCAACGGGTGGAGGACTTTCTGGCCCACCGCCCCTCCACGGGGCCGGGAGCGGTGCTGCCCAGCTATCGCCCCGGCGTCACGTGGTGCGACCTCCATGGCTGTTTGCCGTCGTTTCTCACGGGGGCCATGGAGGAGGCGCTGCCTCTGCTGGAGCGGAAGCTCCGGGGCTATGCCCAGCCGGATGCCCTTTTGACGGCGGTGGAGACCCGCTCCTCCTCGCCGGTACGCATCCTGCGGGATGAGAGCGGACAAAGTGCGCTGCGGGGGCTGTACCCCTGCGGCGAAGGGGCAGGCTATGCCGGAGGCATCCTGTCCGCCGCAGCGGACGGTATGCGCTGCGCAGAAAAAATCTGGGAGGTATATTCATGATGAGAAAGCTTGCAGTGGTGGCGGATTACCTGAACGACAGCCACCGTGCTCATATCGAGAAGATGGCCGGGGACGCCGGCTTCACTGTGGACTATTTCACCGAGGGCCATCTGCCCCAGGACCGGGCGGGGGAGTATGAGGTGATCTACGGCACCGTCCCTCCCAAGGAGCTGAAGGCTGCCACGGCCCTGCGGTGGTTCTGCTGCGCCTATGCCGGCATGGATCAGTGGAAGGACGATGCCCTGTACCACAGCCCGGAGGTGATGCTCTCCAACTCCTCCGGAGCCTACGGCGTGACCATCAGTGAGCACATGGTCATGGTGACGCTGATGCTGCTGCGGCAGATGCCCACCGTGCAGGAGTGGATGCACCGCCACGATTGGAGCAACGAGAAGCCCCCCATGCGCTCCGTCTGCGGCAGCCGCATCACGGTGCTGGGTACCGGTGACATCGGCACGTCCTTTGCCCGCCGGGTGAAGGCCATGGGGGCCAAGACCGTGACGGGTGTCTCCCGCAGCGGCCGCCATGTGGACGATGCCTACGACGCCATGTATACCACGGCGCAGCTGGATCAGGTGCTGCCGGAGACGGAAATTCTGGCCATGGCCCTGCCCGGCACGGCGGAGACAGAGGGCATCCTCTCCCGCAGCCGCATCGCCCTGCTGCCCAAGGAGGCGGTGGTGGTGAACGTGGGCCGTGGCACCGCCATCGATCAGGACGCCCTGATGGAGGCTCTGAACGCCGGACGGCTGGCCGGTGCGGCGCTGGATGTGGTGCGCCCGGAGCCTCTGCCTCCGGAGCATCCCCTGTGGAACACCAAAAACCTCCTGTTGACGCCTCATCTCTCCGGCTTCATGTCGCTGGGCATCACACGGGATACGGCGGTGGCCCTCTTCTGCGAGGATTTCGAGAACTACATCGCCGGCCGGCCCCTGAAGCGGCTGGTGGACCGCCGCAAGGGCTATTGATAACGGGATATAGAAGTATATAGGAACAGGGCCTGCCGCTATGCGGC
>OIXV01001586.1_pt1 | contig 19864 bp, 13 predicted proteins | sample 1587771 | NCBI WGS metagenome assembly OIXV01 (sample SAMEA3888893, study PRJEB22519) | human gut metagenome | biome: human gut; feature: human-associated habitat; material: faeces | place: Denmark | collected 2010
TTTTTAAAGGAGAAAAAGGTAGAAGTTAAGAGTCATATGAGTACATTGGAAGAAAAAGATGAAAAAATGGTCCGGGATGCATTCACCGGAAAAAATGAAGGAAAAGAAGAGAAAAAAGAAGCAGCTGACCGCCCGAAAAAGAAATCAAATCTGATTCAGGTATTCCGTCCGCAGAACGCACAGACCCAGGAAGGTAAGAATTTCAGAAGAAACAAACCGCAGTCTGACAGAAACGGACAGGACAGACCGGCAAGAGGAAACGGTGAAGGAAGCCGCAGTGGATATCAGAACCGTGACAATCAGAACCGAGACGGCCAGGAGAGAAGATTCAACGGTCAGGGAAGAAGAGACAATCAGAACCGTGACGGCCAGAGCAGAGATGGTCAGGAGAGAAGATTCAACGGTCAGGGAAGAAGAGACAATCAGAATCGTGATGGCCAGAGCAGAGATAACCAGGGTGGACGTCGCTATGATAACAGAAACGGCCAGAATAATAACCGTTATCAGGGACAGAACAACCGTCAGGATGGCGGAAACGGAAGCCGTCGCTTCGATGGAAACAGAGACGGACAAAACAGAGACAATCAGAACAGAGACAATCAGGGTGGCCGTCGTTTTGATAACAACAGAAACGGTATGAACCGTGATAACAGAGACCGCGACGGAAGAGAAAACAACGGACGCAGAAATGAACGCAGAGATTCCAGACCTGCTATGGACAGTATGGATCTGGGCCTGGCAAGAAAACCGGTCAGAGACGTAAAGAACAAAGAAAAAGATAAAGAAAAAGAACGCGAAAGAGAAGAGAAAAAGACCCAGGACAGAAGAAACGGACAGGGATCCAACCGTCCGAACCAGGGACGTTTTCAGAAGAGCAGACTGCCGAAAGCACTGCAGAAACCTGCCCGTCCTCAGCCGAAGGAAGAAAAGAAAGAAGTAGTGAAAGAAATCACACTTCCGGAGAAAATGACGATTCGCGAACTGGCAGAAAAGATGAAGATGCAGCCGGCAGTGATCGTTAAGAAACTGTTTATGGAAGGAACTATGGTTACGGTAAACCATGAGATCGATTTTGAAAAGGCACAGGAGATCGCACTTGACTATGATATTATCGCAGAACAGGAAGAAAAAGTGGATGTGATCGAGGAACTGTTAAAAGAGGAAGAGGAAGATCCGAAGGATCTCGTTCCAAGACCACCGGTTGTCTGTGTTATGGGACACGTTGACCATGGTAAAACTTCACTGCTGGATGCGATTCGTAAGACAAATGTAACCGACCGTGAGGCCGGTGGTATCACACAGCACATCGGTGCATATGTGGTATCAATCAAGGGACAGAAGATCACATTCCTGGATACTCCGGGACATGAGGCATTCACCGCTATGCGTATGCGTGGAGCAAACTCCACCGATATCGCTGTTCTGGTAGTTGCAGCAGACGATGGTGTGATGCCGCAGACGGTAGAAGCAATCAACCATGCAAAAGCAGCAGGTGTTGAGATCATTGTTGCAATTAACAAAGTAGATAAACCGAGTGCCAACATCGAGAGAGTAAAACAGGAACTTTCCGAGTACGAACTGATTCCGGAAGACTGGGGTGGAAGCACTATTTTCGTCCCGGTGTCCGCAAAGACTCACCAGGGTATCGAGGAACTGCTGGAGATGATCCTGCTGACTTCCGAGGTATGCGAACTGAAAGCCAACCCGAAGAGAAAAGCACGTGGTCTGGTTATCGAGGCGCAGCTTGACAAAGGAAAAGGTCCGGTTGCTACTATCCTGGTACAGAAAGGTACGCTGCATGTGGGTGACTTTATCGCAGCCGGAGCTTCCTCAGGTAAAGTACGTGCGATGATGGATGATAAGGGACGCCGTGTCAAAGAAGCAGGCCCGTCTACGCCGGTAGAGATTCTTGGTCTGTCAGATGTACCGAACGCAGGTGAAGTTCTGGTGGCTACCGAAAACGATAAAGAAGCAAAGAACTTTGCAGCAACCTTTATTTCTGAAAATAAGAACCGTCTGCTGGAAGAAACAAAAGCGAAGATGTCTCTGGATGATCTGTTCAGCCAGATTCAGGAAGGTAACCTGAAAGAACTGAATCTTATCGTAAAAGCTGATGTGCAGGGATCTGTGGAAGCTGTAAAGCAGAGTCTTGTGAAGCTGTCTAATGATGAAGTTGTCGTTAAGGTCATCCATGGTGGTGTAGGTGCTATCAACGAATCGGACGTAACACTGGCTTCCGCCTCCAACGCGATCATCATTGGTTTCAACGTTCGTCCGGACGCGACAGCAAAAGCAACCGCAGAACAGGAAGGTGTAGACCTGCGTCTGTACCGTGTCATCTATCAGGCAATCGAAGATGTGGAAGCTGCCATGAAGGGTATGCTTGATCCTGTCTTCGAAGAAAAAGTCATCGGTCATGCAGAAGTTCGTCAGATCTTCAAAGCATCCGGTGTCGGTAACATCGCCGGAAGTTATGTTCTGGATGGTGTATTCCAGAGAGGCTGTACGGTAAGAATCTCCAGAGAAGGAAAACAGATCTTCGAAGGCCCACTGGCATCTCTGAAACGATTCAAAGATGATGTGAAAGAAGTAAAAGCTGGATATGAATGTGGTCTGGTATTCGAAGGATTCAACGATATCCAGGAATTGGATCAGGTAGAAGCATACATCATGGTAGAAGTACCGAGATAGGCTTTCATACCGGATTGAGGTGATAGATAATGAGAAAAAACAGCATAAAAAATACAAGGATTAACGGCGAAGTGATGAAAGAATTAAGCCTCATCATCCGTCAGGAGATCAAAGATCCCAGAATTCATATGATGACATCCGTCACTTCTGTGGAAGTGGCACCGGATCTGAAAACCTGCAAGGCATACATCAGTGTGATGGGTTCCGATGAAGAAAAGAAAGATACCATTGCCGGTCTTCGCAGTGCGGAAGGTTATGTACGCCGCCAGCTGGCAAAACGTCTGAATCTTCGTAACACACCGGAGATTCAGTTTGTACTGGATCAGTCGATTGAATATGGTGTGCATATGTCCAGATTAATTGACGAGGTAAATAAAGAGACCCCGGAAAGGGATGAGGAAGATGATAAATAATATTGCATCTGTACTTGAGGGTGTAACCACAGCAGCCATCGCCGGTCACGTAAGACCGGATGGTGACTGCGTGGGCTCCTGCATGGGAATGTACCTGTATCTGAAAGAAAATTACCCACAGATCCAGGCAGATGTTTATCTGGAGGAGGTACCGGAAGTATTTCATTTTATTCAGGACATCGATCAGGCGAAACAGGAATGGGAAGAGAAAGAATATGACCTGTTCCTGGAATTCGATGTCAGCAGCACAGACCGGATCGGCGTTGCCGGTCAGGCAGTGAATACGGCGAAAATAACCGCGTGCATCGATCATCACATCACGAATAAAGGAATTGCACAGGAGAATCAGATCGTTCCGGACGCAAGCTCTACCTGTGAAGTGCTTTATGAACTTCTGGAGCCGGAAAAGATCAACAAAGCCTGTGCGGAAGCACTGTATACCGGGATCGTTCACGATACCGGTGTGTTCCAGTACAGCTGTACCGGAACCAGAACCATGGAGATCGCAGGTCAGCTGATGGCAAAAGGCATTGATTTTACCAGTATCATCAAGGATTCTTTCTATACAAAATCCTATGCACAGAATCAGATTATGGGACGCACGATCATGGAGAGCATCATGCTTTTGGATCAGCGGTGTATCGTGGGTTATGTGAGAAAGAAAGACATGGATTTTTACGGTGTGACACCGAAAGATATGGATGGTATTGTCAACCAGTTACAGAATACCCGTGGCGTGGAGGTTGCCATCTTTTTATATGAAATCGGTGTGCAGGAGTATAAAGTCAGTATGCGTTCCAACGGCAAAGTGGATGTGGCAAGAGTGGCTTCTTATTTTGGCGGTGGAGGCCATGTGAAAGCAGCCGGATGTACTATGCAGGGATCAGTGTTCGATGTGGTAAACAGTCTGACACTGGATATAGAAAGACAGCTTCAGGAGTAAAGAAAACATATGGAAAGAAGCGGTGTAATCAATATATACAAAGAAGCAGGCTATACATCTCATGATGTGGTGGCGAAGCTTCGTGGAATCTTAAAACAAAAAAAGATCGGTCATACGGGAACCCTGGATCCTCAGGCACAGGGTGTCCTGCCGGTCTGCCTTGGAAAAGGAACAAAACTGTGTGATCTGCTGGCAGATCATGATAAGGAATACGAGGCAGTGCTACGGTTGGGAATCACCACCGATACCCAGGATATGGAAGGAACGATCCTGAAGGAGTCGTCAGTGCAGGTGTCGGAAGAAGAAGTCCGCACCTGCATTCTTTCATTTCAGGGTGAGCAGCAGCAGGTTCCACCGATGTATTCCGCACTGAAAGTGAATGGAAAAAAACTGTACGAACTGGCACGGGAAGGTAAAGTCGTGGAGCGAAAAGCCAGACCGGTTACCTTTCATAACATTGAGGTTCTGTGGATGGAGCTTCCGAAAGTAAAGATTCGGGTGCAGTGTTCCAAGGGAACGTATATCCGGACCTTATGTAACGATATCGGTGAAAAACTGGGATGTGGCGGTTGCATGGAAGAACTTCTGCGTACCCGGGTAGAGCGGTTTGGATTAACAGACGCGGTAAAACTGGACGAAGTACAAAAAGTCATGGAAGAAGGTAATATAGAACGTTTGATTCTTCCGGTAGACAGGATGTTCGATCAGTATCCGGTTGCGAAAACAACACCGCAAGGTGATCTTCTGGTACACAACGGAAACCGGATTTTTCCGGAACTGTTACAGGAGGAGCTCAAGGTGGATGGAGGTTATGTCAGAGTATATGACAGCCGGGAGACATTTATAGGACTGTATGAGAAAAAGACAGATCAGATGATACCGGTGAAAATGTTTTATCGAAAAGAAAATGAGGCGTAACGATTCTGCAGGCAATATTCTGTGAGATGTTTTGTCCCGTAAAAGCAATTGGAAAAACAGTTGCGACAGAGAGAAGAATGGAAAGAGACATGAAATATATTACAAAAAATCTGGATTTTCAATTGGATAAGAGAAGTGTGGTAACACTTGGAAAATTTGACGGCGTCCATAAGGGGCACAGTAAACTGATCAACCGGGTTCTGGAAATCGGCAAAGAAGGATATGAAACGGTAGTATTTACCTTTGATGTTTCTCCTCTTGTCAGACTGGGAACCAGGATCAAGCGGACAATTCTTACGAATGAAGAGCGCAGGATCCTTCTGGAACGCCGGGGAGTGGAATGTCTGGTGGAGTGTCCGTTCGTTCCGGAAATCATCCGGATGGAGCCGGAGGATTTTATCAGGGAGATTCTGGTTAAACAGCTGCGTGCCGCATATGTAGTGGTGGGGCCGGATTTTCACTTTGGACATAACAGAAAAGGAAATCCGGAACTGTTACGGCAGGCGGGTATCCAATATGGATTTGAGGTGGAAATTTTAAGCAAGGAGACGCGGGAAGAACGCCCGATCAGCAGCACCTGGATCCGTGAGGTACTTCAGGAAGGAAATATCGAGAAAGTCAATGAGCTCCTCGGCTACCGGTATTTTGTGCTGGGAGAAGTGGTACATGGAAGACAGCTGGGGCGTACCTGGGGACTTCCGACGATTAATCAGGTGCCGGAAGACGGAAAACTTCTACCACCCTTTGGTGTCTATGCATCGAAAACTTTTATCAAAGGTAAAACGTTCTATGGAATCTCCAATGTGGGGGTGAAACCCACCGTGGAAGTGCCGTTTGCAGGTGTAGAGACGTATTTGTTTGACTGCGACGAGGATCTGTACGGGGAAGAGGCTCGGGTGGAATTCTATCACTTTGTGCGTCCGGAGTGCAAGTTTGATTCGGTGGAAGAACTGAAAGCACAAATTCAGAGAGATGCCGGTTCAGGAAAGCAATATTTCGAAAAAAGAGGTTTACATTACTGAAAGTATATGGTATACTATCCAAGTATGAGTTAGCCCATATTCAGATATCGGATACTCCGACCATTTCTTAATATGTGGCGATTGAAAAAACAGGAGGAAAACAAAATGATTTCTAAAGAAAAGAAACAGGCTATTATGGCTGAATACGCAAGAACAGAAGGCGACACAGGTTCACCGGAAGTACAGGTAGCTGTACTGACAGCAAGAATCCAGGAGCTGACAGAGCATCTGAAAACACACCACAAAGATCATCATTCCAGAAGAGGTCTGCTGAAAATGGTAGGTCAGAGAAGAGGTCTGCTGGATTACCTGAAGAAAACAGATATCGAAAGATATCGTGCACTGATTGAAAAATTAGGAATCAGAAAGTAATTCAACTGCACAGAGAAAAGAATGGCGAGGGGTGGAAGGTATTCTTCCATCCCTCTTATCTTAATCTGTACAAGACAGCGGAAAAAGGGAAAATATATCCCAACGGATACTGTCGATTACCGGAAGATGTCGGAAAGGATGCCGAGACCACTGAAAAGCATATTGCCAAAGCAGGATAAGGACAGCGGGGAGTGTGTTTTTCAGTTGTTTCGGAGCATATCCGCCGGCAGAATGTTGCTGAGAATGAAGCGAACAGTAACGAAAAAATCGCCCAGAGGGCAGAAAAAGGAGAAAATGTATGTACAAAAGTTATTCTATGGAACTGGCAGGAAGAACACTGACAGTTGACATCGACCGCGTGGCAAAACAGGCTAATGGCGCAGCATTTATGCATTATGGTGATACCGTTGTACTTTCTACCGCAACCGCATCAGAAAAGCCAAGAGAAGGAATTGATTTTTTCCCGTTAAGTGTAGAATATGAAGAGAAAATGTATGCAGTAGGAAAAATCCCGGGTGGATTTAACAAGAGAGAAGGAAAAGCATCCGAGCATGCGATTCTGACCTCCCGAGTAATTGACCGTCCGATGCGTCCGCTGTTCCCGAAGGATTACCGTAATGATGTTACACTGAATAACATGGTAATGTCTGTAGATCCACAGTGTAATCCGGAAGTTGTGGCAATGCTTGGTTCCTCTATCGCAACCTGCATCTCAGATATTCCTTTTGACGGACCGTGTGCAGCAACACAGGTAGGTATGATCGATGGTGAACTGATCATTAACCCGACACTGGAGCAGAATGCAAAATCTGACCTGAAACTGACTGTTGCTTCCACAAGAGAAAAAGTCATCATGATTGAAGCCGGAGCAAACGAAGTTCCGGAAGCAAAGATGATTGAAGCTATTTTTGAAGCTGATAAGGTCAACAAAGAGATCATCGCATTTATCGACAAAATCGTAGCTGACTGCGGAAAAGCAAAACACAGCTATGAATCCTGTGCGGTTCCGGAAGAACTGTTCGCAGCGATGAAAGAGATCGTAACACCGGAAGAGATGGAAGTAGCTGTATTCTCCGATGACAAACAGACAAGAGAAGAAAATATCCGTCAGGTGACAGCAAAACTGGAAGAAGCATTTGCTGATAATGAGGAATGGCTGGCTGTTCTGGGTGAAGCCGTGTACCAGTATCAGAAAAAGACCGTTCGTAAGATGATCCTGAAAGATCACAAACGTCCGGATGGTCGTGCGATCACACAGATCCGTCCGCTGGCTGCAGAAACGGATATCGTACCGCGTGTTCACGGTTCTGCCATGTTTACAAGAGGACAGACACAGATCTGTACCATCACCACCCTGGCTCCTCTGTCCGAGGGACAGCGTCTGGATGGCTTGGATGAGTTCGAGGTTGGAAAACGTTACATGCATCACTATAACTTCCCGTCCTACTCTGTAGGTGAGACAAAACCGAGCCGTGGACCGGGACGTCGTGAGATCGGTCATGGCGCACTGGCTGAGAAAGCTCTGGTTCCGGTACTGCCAAGTGAGGAAGAATTCCCATATGCGATCCGTACCGTATCTGAGACATTCGAATCCAACGGATCTACTTCTCAGGCAAGTATCTGTGCATCTACCATGTCTCTGATGGCAGCAGGTGTACCGATCAAAAAACCGGTAGCAGGTATCTCCTGTGGTCTGGTAACCGGCGAGACCGATGATGATTATATCGTTCTGACCGATATCCAGGGTCTGGAGGATTTCTTCGGCGATATGGATTTCAAGGTGGCAGGTACACATGATGGTATCACAGCGATCCAGATGGATATCAAGATCCATGGTCTGACCCGTCCGATCATTGAAGAGGCTATTGCAAAGACCAAACAGGCAAGAGAGTATATTCTGACTGAAGTTATGGAAAAATGTATCGCAGGCCCGAGAGAGCATGTGAATGAATACGCACCGAAGATCGTTCAGATCAAGATCGATCCGGAAAAGATCGGCGATGTGGTAGGTCAGAGAGGAAAAACCATTAATGCGATCATCGATGAGACCGGTGTAAAAATCGATATCACAGATGACGGAGCAGTTTCTATCTGCGGAACAGATCAGAAGATGATGGATAAAGCGATTCACTATATCCAGACCATCGTAACAGATTACAAAGAAGGCCAGATTTTCACCGGTAAAGTAGTAAGCATCAAAGAATTCGGCGCATTTATCGAATTTGCACCAGGAAAAGAGGGTATGGTTCATATCTCCAAGATCGCAAAAGAGCGTATCAACCGGGTAGAGGATGTTCTGACACTGGGCGATGAAGTCAAAGTGATCTGTATGGGCAAGGATAAGATGGGAAGAATGAGCTTCAGCATCAAAGACGTACCGGCAGATGAAAAATAAAATAAACAGAAAATGAGAGGTTGGAGAACTGTTCTGCAGTTCTCCGGCTTTTTTGGTTTTATGGGGAATTGCTTTCCTGTAAAGTGAAAAGTGCCTCGCGAGGATGTGCCAGTGAACAGTAACGACAGTAACATCCTGTGGGCAGAAATAAAGAGAAATAATAGACACTGCATCGAAAATAGAGTATAATATAATCGGTATACTAACGAAAGAAGCAGCAGGGAAGTGGCTGTTAACATTTGTTTGGAGAACACATAAATGAAACAGACGAGAAAAAGACGTATTCTGATCGTGGATGATTCCGAGATGAATCGTGAGATTCTGACCGGGATTTTGGAAGATGAATATGATATTGTGGAAGCGGAAGATGGGAAAAAAGCCATAGCAATCATGGAGGAAGGACTTTATAGTTTCTCTATCGTACTTCTGGATATTACCATGCCGGAGCTAGATGGATTCGGCGTGCTGCAGGTGATGCAGCAGCGTAACTGGCTGAAAGAACTTCCGGTTATTATTATATCTGCAGAGACATCCAGTGAATATATTGGTCACGCTTATGAAATGGGGGTCAGTGATTATTTCAGCAGACCTTTTGATGCAAGGATTGTTAACACCAGAGTGCGCAACACGATTGCACTTTTTGAACGAGATTATATTGATCAGGTAACGGGGGGATGTAACAGAAAGGAATTTATCCGCCGTGTGTCAAGATCATTAAAAGAGATGCCCGCAAAAACAGATTATGTGCTTCTGTTTTTTAATATTAAGAATTTCAAGGCAGTCAATGAACTCCTCGGCGTAGGTGGCGGAGATAAATTGCTGTGCTGGTTTTACCAGAGAATCATATATTCAAGATTTGATCCCATCGATACTTCGCGGATTGAATCGGATCATTTTGCGTGTCTGATCGAAGCAAGGAATCTGGATTATGACTATCTGACAGAATTTTGTAATTTCAATTACGGAAAAGAAAAAAGAAAGATGCATATTTACAGTACCTGTGGTATTTATTATATCCAGGAAAACGATGTGTCGGTCACCGGTATGATAGACAGAGCAAAACTTGCAAAGGGATATATCACAGACGAGTATCTGAAACCCTATGCTATCTTTAAAAGCGATATGAAAGATACCTATGTGGATGAGATGGAAATCTGTTCGGAATTCGAAGAGGGGATTGAAAAACAGGAATTTCAGGTGTTTTATCAGCCGGTCGTGGATGCAAGAACCGGAAAAATCGTATCGGCTGAGGCACTGGTGCGCTGGCTTCATGAGCAAAAAGGATTTATTTCTCCCGGACATTTTATTCCGGCGCTGGAAAAGGGAGGCTATATCTCGCAACTGGATCGCTATATGATTGAGAAAGTGACAGGCTGTCTGAATCAGCGAAGAACAGAGGGAAAACGGTTTGTACCCGTATCCGTCAATCTTTCCTGGATGGACTTCTACGATGAAAATATGCTGGAATGGATCGTGCGTGGACTGAAAAAAAACAATCAGAATGAACAGAAGATCCGCTTTGAAATTACCGAGACTTCTCTGGCAGCAATAGGCGAGAATCACACCCGTATGCTGACGCATCTGAAAGAAAACGGTGCAGAGATCCTGCTGGATGATTTCGGAAACGGATATTCGTCTTTTGGAATGCTGCAGGATTATGATTTTGATATTCTGAAGATGGATATCAGTTTTGTACGAAATATCGGAGTGAATAAAAAGTCAGAGAGTATCCTGCGGGCAATCATCGATATGGCACATCAGCTGGAGATTCGACTGGTAGCGGAAGGTGCAGAGACCGAAGAACAGGTAGCATTCCTGCGGGCTAACGGATGTGATTATATCCAGGGATATTATTACTATAAACCGATGCCGGAAAATGAATTTTTACAGTTGCTGGATGAAGGAAAATAGAGAAAGCAAAAGGAAGGTTGCATGCTAAAGCATGAAAACAGCCTTCCTTTTTTTAGTTACTCGTTATGCCTGCACATCGGCAAATTGCTCACGATATTGCTCCGGTGACAGTCCGATTTTCTTTTTGAAAATCCGGAAAAAATATTTTGTATTGTCGTAGCCTACATTTTTGGCAATTTGATACATCTTACGGTCAGAATGTATCAGCAGCTCTTTGGCTTTGTTCATACGAATATCATTCAGATAGTCGACAAATTTTTGTCCGGTCTGCTTTTTGAAAAGCTGGCTGAGATAGCTTCGGTTCAGGTAAAAGAGGGAAGCGATGAATTCCTGGGTGATATTTTTCTGATAGTTTCGCTGGATATAAAGCTGAATCTGATCAATCAGTTCGCCGGTATTGTAGACACTTTGTTTCTTCAACAGGGATGTAATATTCAGGAAAAACTGCATATAATACGCTTTTACTTCATCAGAAGAAAATAAGGTGTTTACGATTGCCTGCATATTGGGAGAAGCTTTCCAGGAATCGTCAGTTTTTTTCAGATAGTAATTTAAAACCGTATGACAATGATACGTCAGCTGTTCGCAATGGCATTTCACATCCCAGAGTGTACAGGGAGTGAGTGTAAGATAGTAAGAAAACAGTTCTTCGACCATCTCCCGGACAACCTCGCCTTCGCCGGATTCGATACGAAAAAGGAATTCGTCCTGTTTTTCCCAGCTGATAGAAGAAGGTGGATCGGAAGGCTGATAAAAGAAAGAACTGTCTGTATGGGAAATACCTACAGGCTGCATATTCAGTGCTTCCCGGCACTCCGTATAAGCAGTGTGCAGTTCCGAAAGATCTTTGTGAACTGCACTGATCCCCACCAGTGGATAGGCAGGAAAATGTTCCAGCCACGGAAGAAAATCGTTTAAAAACTGACGCAGTAAACGGTTGGAGACAGCACTGTCTGCGGAGGTCTCAGGAAGAAATACAATCAGAAAATGAAAAGAAGGCGTATTTCCGTCCGGAAGATAAAGGGCAAGATCTGTAAACCCATTTCGCTCCAGCCAGTTCTGTACCGGGAGTGGATCTTGTTCCGGAAGAGAATAAAGTGTCAGTAACACAAAGTGATGCATTTCATTGATAAAAGATAGTTTCTGAGAGCTGACAGACGAGTGTGCGGTATCTGTATAGCCAAGCAGAAAATCTGTCAGCAGCTTCAGATCAAGAGAATAGAAGGCCTCTTCTTTTTCCTGAACCATAGAAGTCAGATGATGGTCTTCCACTTCTTTATCTTTCAGAGAGTCAATGGTTTTTAAGACAGTCTGCTGAATCTCATCTTTGCTGAATGGCTTTAAGATGTAGTCAATGACTTTGGAAGAAATCGCCTGTTTCATATAGTCAAAATTTTGGAAGCCACTGATAACGATCAAAGCGGTGGAAGGAAATTCCTCAGAAAGAGCGGGAAGTAGTTCCGTACCGTCCATAACCGGCATCTGCATATCCAGGATTACGATGTCGGGTTTTAACTGTCGGACCAGTTCCAGACCTTCCCTTCCATCAGAAGCTTCCCCACAGCAGGTGAGCAGATGAGATAAAGGTTCCAGTTTTTTCTTCGTTCCTCTTCGAATCAGTGGTTCATCGTCTATAATCACATAAGTATACATACAATCAGTCCTCCTTCGATTGAAAAACAGGGATCTTGATTTCAATCTCGGTGCCCTGCGTCAGCTGACTGTGGATGGTCAGTCCATAGCCTTTTCCATAATATAATTCAATCCGCGACTGGATATTTTTCAGGCCGATACTCTGTTTGTTTCTGTGTCCGAGTTCGGTAAAGACAGCTTCTTCATTCAGATGCTGCCGGATCCGTTCCAGTTCTTCCAGCGAGATGCCACAGCCGTTATCCGATACAAATATATGAAGAATACGATCTGCTACATATCCGTGAATCGTAATCTGATCACCACTGGTGCAATAATGAAGACCGTGGCAAAGTGCATTTTCCACCAGCGGCTGCAGAATTAGTTTCAAGACCTTTAGCTCATACAATTCTTCTGGAATCGTAACCGATAAATGGAAACGGTTATCAAACCGGATAGATTGAATTGCCACATAGTCCTGTACATGACGAAGTTCCTGCTCCAGCGTTACCAGTTCGCTTTCTGTCTTAATAGCGTAGCGAAACATATTGCCAAGAGCCAGTGACATGGTGGCTATATCTTCGTTTTCGTCGATTTCAGCCAGGCTGTTAATGGATTCCAGCGTGTTAAAAAGAAAGTGTGAATTAATCCGTGCCTCCAGGGATTTCATCTGTGCATCAAGAACGATCAGTTTGTCCTGATAATCTTTTTTTATCGATGCATTTAACTTTTCCAGCATCATGTCGTACTGACGGTAAAGAGTTCCGATTTCATCTTTCCGACAGGTATAATCCTTTTTCGAGTGGACAACGGGATCGGACTGATGGAGCATCTGTTCACTGAGTTCTTCGATCGGAAGGAGCATACTGTTCGAAAAATAAAAAGTAAACAGTAATACACATAAAATACAGAGCGCAGAGACGATAACCAGAAGAAATGCAATTCTGGTGTAATCTTCCCGCAAAGAGGAATAATCCAGAGTGAGTGCGAGAAGAAGAGGCGTATGATCAATCTCAGTATAAAGAGTATTGGATGCATCTGGCTTTATAGAAAAAGAACCATCTGAATCGTTGGTATAGTAGACTGATTGATTGTTTGTATTGGTCAGAGTGATCAGGTTCATATTACCAAGGGCATTGACCGAATCCAGATTGAAAAGCTCCGGAGAACAGTCGATAATGAGTACACCGAGAAACTTACCGGTATCCGGATCGATAATGGTCTGAGAAAAAAAGATACTTTTATTCTTGGACTCAAACATAGGATGTTCATCCAGAGAGCTGTAATACATTTTTCCACCCGGTTCAATGGTGCGATTATACCAGTCATCATTTTTGGGATTGTAGGTCTGAGCAATGGTTCCGTTCTTACTTGTTTCATAGGAAATCAGATTTCCGGAAGGCGTATAGACATAGACACCGTTCAGAAAATCGTAAGTATAAAAAATATTCTGATTCGCATTGCGAAGTTGAAGACAGGCACGGTAGATCTCCATATTCGTCATATGAATTTTCGGGTCTGCGTAAGGCCGCAGAATTTTGATAATCGAAGAATCTGTGTTACTTGCAAAGGTCAACAGCATGAAAACCTGACGGATGGAAGTATACGAAGCATCGATAGCATCTGATAGATTTTCCTGCTGCTCATGGGAAATATCTTCCATACGATTATCAATCATATGAGTATACTGGACAACCGTATAGGTAGTCAGGAAAATCATCGGAATCACGGCGACCAGAGAAAAAATCAGAAAAATCTTTCGTTTTAATTTCATAAAAATACCTCAAGAATCATTGAAAAACTAACAAAAGTGCACTAAAATTTATAACCAAAGTATACCATCGACCTGTTAAAATGTAAAGCAACAAGACAGATGTGAGCGAACACATCACAAAAGGAGGATTTTACATGAAGAGAAAAGTTTTGGCAGTATTGCTGGCAGCAAGCATGATGGGAACCCTTGGAGCGTGCGGTTCCTCAGATTCCGGAAAACAGACGGATGCAAAGACAGATGACAGCAGCAGTACAGAGACAACAGACAGCGGCGAAGCATCTGCAGACAGTTCCGACGGATCTTTTGATGGCGTTAAGATCGAAGTAGACATTGAAGATTCTATCCAGGGTGATCAGAATACGCTGGATTGCTTCAACAAACTGATCGACGAGTTCAGCCAGCAGACAGGAGCAGAGGTTGAGGTCGTTCAAAACGGAAGTGACCATGAAAATATCATGAAGACCCGTATGGCATCTCAGGATATGCCGGATATGTTTGTAACTCACGGCTGGTCAACCCTTCGTTACAACGATTTCTGTGAAGATCTGAGCGGAGAAGAATGGGTAAGCCGTCTGGATGACGCAGTAAAAGCGGTTATCACAGATGAAAATGGAAAAGTTTGTACCGCACCGTTAACACAGTGGGTATATGGAATGGTTTACAATGCAGATGTGCTGGAAGCAAATGATATTGATCCTTGTGCGATCAAGACATGGGATGATTTCAAGGCTGCCTGTGAGAAACTGGAAGCAAACGGAACAACTCCATTGGTTATCTCAGGAAAGAACGGAAGTACACTGACCGGTACCATGGAACAGTTAAACTCTTTCTATACGATCGATGGAGCACCGTATGAGAGCAGAGAAGCACTGAAAGACGGAAGCTTTGATTTTACAAAGAATACCCAGTTCCTGGATCTGTATGCAGAACTGTATGATAACGGATGGTTCAACGAAGACATCTTCACAGCAGACCAGACGACTCAGTTCAAATATCTGGGAAGCGGAGATTATGGATTTATTCCGTGGGGTTCACCGGCGAATATTCAGACAATGAAGACATATACACCGGATGTCAACTTTGGAATCATCCCGGTTCCGGCAGTAGAAGAAGGTGGAAATGCAGCATATACCGTTGGTGAAGGTAGTTGCCTGGCAATTTCCAACACTTCCGAAAACATTGACTGCTGCAAAGCTCTGCTGAACTTCCTTCTGGAAAAAGACAATCTGACAGAGTACTGCACAGCCAATGGTGGAATGCCTGGTCTGAGTGATGTAACACCGGAAGACAGCGAAAGCCTGGAACTCTACAAAAAATCTGTAGAAGCTGCTGGGGATAACATTACATATTCCAACTTCTTTGACCGTGAATATCTTCCAAGCGGAATGTGGAACGTTATGCAGGAAACCATGGCAAAATTATATAATGGAGAAGTAGGAACAGCAAAAGATCGTGTAGCGGAGGCAGCATCCTATTTTCAGGAAAACTATAAAACATTGTTAGGAACAAATGGCTGATAATAAAAAAGCTGCTGCTTTGCATAGTAAGGCAGCAGCTTTTTTCGGAGGTAACATATGACAAAAAGAAATAGACGAATGAATTTATTATATCTGCCTGCGCTTGGACTGGTGTTGCTGTTTGTGTTATTACCGCTGGTTACATCCGTAAAGACATCCTTTTATAACTGGAACGGATATTCACCGGTGAAGAAGTTTGTGGGCATGAAGAATTATCTGGATCTGTTCAAGGATGAAAACTTTAAGATGGCATTTCTGAACACGATCCTGTATGGCTTTGGAAGTACGATTTTACAAAATGTCCTTGGACTGGCGCTGGCCCTGTTTTTAAATACCAAGTTTGCAGGACATAAAGTTGTCCGTACTATCGTATATCTTCCGGTTATGATTTCTGGACTGATCATGGGATATATTATGTACTTTGTGGTTCAGAATACCGGTGCAATCAATGAAATCCTTGGCTGGTTCGGACTTCAGGGACGTGACTGGATGGCTTCCGGAGCAGTGGGAAGAGTATTTATCACATTGATCAACTCCTGGCAGTACTGTGGAATCTGTATGGTCATCTACATGGCAGGTCTGCAGAATATCTCCCGTATGTATTATGAAGCAGCAGCTATAGACGGTGCGGGAACTTTCCAGATCTTCCGTTCTATTACACTGCCTCTCCTGATTCCGGCAATGTCTTCAGCATTTGTCATCAATCTGATCGGTGGACTGAAACTTTACGATGTAGTAGTATCTCTGTCCGGCGGTGGTCCTGGATTTGAAACTTCATCGTTGTCCTGGTATATCGATAACAGGTACTTTAAAGCGGAGCAGGCTGGTTACGCTTCCGCGGTCGGTGTAGTGATGTTCCTGTTTATCCTGCTTTGTTCCCTGATATTGAATGGATACTTCCGGAAGAAGGAGGTGGAGATGTAATGAAAACAAGAGAAAAAGTGAAAAAAAATATAGAAGAGGGTACCCACTACTATGCGGGACAGAAAAAAGGATACTGGTGGAAGTATCTGCTGGCATTTTTGATCATTGCTATTTATCTGATTCCGTTGTATGTTTTATTTATGCAGTCTTTTAAAAGCATGTCAGATGGATCCACAGCACTGGGATTTCCGGAGGTGTGGAGAATAGATAATTATACTTCCGTAATTAAAGATGGAACTATCTTAAGAGCATTTAAAAATTCGGCGATTATTGCAGTCTTTACCATCGTGATCGAGGTAGTTCTGGCATGCATGGCAGCTTATCCACTTTCCAGAAATGACTCAAAATTCAACGGATTTATCCGGAACGTATTCATGGGGGTTATGATGATCCCGCCACTGACGATCCTGGTTGGTGTGTATACCTTCCTGGTTGATCTGAAAGCAATCAACAGTTACTGGGGACTGATTCTTACGCTGGTAGCGTTTGGATTACCAATGTCCGTGTTTATGTTTACGAACTTTATTTCATCCATACCAAGGGCATTGGATGAAGCAAGCATCATAGATGGGGCTAATATTATACAGACATTTTTCTATATTATTCTGCCACAGCTGAAGCCGATCATTGCGACGGTTGTAATTCTCCACGGTGTTGCTGCATGGAATGAATATGCATACTCCATGTATATTATGCAGAAGCCGGAATTATTAACGATCACACTGACGATTAAAAAATATTTTTCAAGTGTAGGTAATAACTACGGAGGTGCGGCAGCGTCTGCAGTTTTAGCTATTTTACCGTTAACCATTATCTATCTGCTCCTGCAGGATGCATTTGTACAGGGTCAGGTAGACAGTGCCATCAAATAATAGAAAGCAGGTGAAGTAACGTGGCATTGATTCATGTTGATTTTTTCTCAGAAGTTCTGGGGATGAGCTCTCAGATGGAGGTAATCCTTCCTCAGCAGACGGAAGGGCAGATCGGAATCGGACATGTGGAAAAACAGAATAAATATCCGGTATTGTATCTGCTTCATGGGATGACAGATAACCAGACCATATGGACAAGAAACACTTCCATTGAACGATATGCAGCAGAACATGGCATAGCAGTTGTGATGCCGAATGCTCATCTTGGATGGTATACCGATATGCAATATGGTTTTGATTACTTTACATTTTTCTCGGAAGAATTACCGACATTGTGTGAAAGATTTTTCCCATGTATATCCAATGATCCGAAAGACCGCTTTGTGGCAGGCAATTCTATGGGCGGATACGGTGCCTTCAAACTGGGACTTACCTGTCCGGAAAAATATGCAGGAATTGCCAGTCTGTCCGGTGGATTTGGAGTAGATATCTGTGCCAGATTGAATAATGAGAATTTTTATCCCACACTGGGGGAGGACATCTTTGGAGATCCGGAGAAATTCAAAGGAAGTAAACACGATTTGTTTGCACTGGCAAAAAAACGAAAAGAAGAATATACGCCGATGCCAAAATTTTATATGTGGTGTGGCGTAGATGATTTTCTGATCGAACAAAACCGTGAGATGAACCAGACACTGAAGGAACTGGATTATGATTATGTATATAAAGAAGCAGAGGGAGATCACAGCTGGAAATACTGGGATGTCTGGATCCAGGATATTCTGAACTGGATAGATCAGATCCGAAAGGAGGCAGATTGATATGGCATATATGCAGGTAGAAATGTTCAGTCAGGCACTTCATATGGCAGTGGGCGTGGATGTGATCTTACCGCAGCCGGTAAAGAATGAGATCGGACTGGAATCCGGAGAAAAAACGGATCAGAAATATCCGACACTGTGGCTGCTTCATGGAGCAACCGATGACCAGACAACGTGGCAGAGGCGGACATCCATCGAACGATATGTGGCACCTCTTGGACTGGCAGTTGTGATGCCGAGTGCCCATCTGAGCTCTTATACAGATATGGCTCATGGCGGTGCATTTTATACTTATATTGTAGAAGAACTGCCGGTTCTGATGCGACAGTTTTTCCCACTGTCAGAAAAGAGAGAGGACAACTTTATTGCAGGCAATTCCATGGGTGGATATGGTGCAATGAAGATAGGAATCAACAATCCGGATCGATATGCTGCAATCGGCTGCTTTTCAGCCGGAGCAAATGGCGGAAAACCTATGCCGAATAACAGCGGTATGTTTGATGATCAGAAATGGAATATGATGAACTTCACAAAATATGGCAGAAAAGACTGGAGAGGAACAGAAGAAGATACCTTCTATATGGCAGAAAAGCAGAAAAACCGTCCGGTATTGCCAGAGATTTTTCATACTTGTGGATCAGAGGATTTTCTGATTGAAAAGGCCAGAGAGACCAGAGACTTTTTCCAGGGGATGGAAGGAAATCCATATCATTATGTATATGAGGAACATGAAGGAATTCATGGATGGGATTATTGGGATGAACACATCACGGATTTTCTGAATTACTTAGAAAAAATTCTAAAGAAATAGCATACATTTATAAGATGTGCTTATTAAAACGCGATTTTTAAACTATAAGTGAAAACCGGTCAAATACTTGACAATCACCGGCTGATAGTGGTAGCCTTTTCCTGTACTAAAAATACATCAGACATTGTCAAAGAAAAGGATGAGGTGTGAAAAAATGCAGGAAATGAAACCTATTAAAGAAGGAAAAGTACGTGAGATTTATGACAACGGTGACAGCCTGATCATGGTAGCTACAGATCGTATCAGCTGTTTTGATGTGATTCTGAACAATGAAGTGACCAAAAAAGGAGCTGTCCTGACACAGATGTCCAAGTTCTGGTTTGATATGACAGAAGATATTATTCCGAACCATATGATTTCCGTAGATGTGAAAGATATGCCGGAGTTCTTCCAGCAGGAGAAGTTTGACGGAAACAGTATGATGTGCCGGAAACTTGAGATGCTGCCGATCGAATGTATCGTTCGTGGCTACATCACAGGAAGCGGCTGGGAAAGCTACAAGAAAACCGGAAAAGTCTGCGGTATCGAACTTCCGGAAGGACTGAAAGAATCCGATAAACTGCCGGAACCTATTTACACCCCGTCTACCAAAGCAGAGATCGGTGATCACGATGAAAATATTTCTTTTGAACAGAGCGTAACGCACCTGGAAAAATACTTCCCGGGAAGAGGACAGGAACTGGCTGAGAAACTTCGTGACAACACCATTGCACTGTATAAAAAATGTGCAGAATACGCACTGAGCAAAGGTATTATTATTGCAGATACCAAATTTGAATTTGGTCTGGATGAAGAAGGAAACATGGTGATCGGTGATGAGATGCTCACACCGGACAGCTCCCGTTTCTGGC
>OIXV01001588.1_pt1 | contig 19839 bp, 14 predicted proteins | sample 1587771 | NCBI WGS metagenome assembly OIXV01 (sample SAMEA3888893, study PRJEB22519) | human gut metagenome | biome: human gut; feature: human-associated habitat; material: faeces | place: Denmark | collected 2010
TCGAAACGTAACCCTTGATACCGTATGAACCGTCATCAGTGGTCACATAAACATCACCACAAGCCTTGAGTTTGCCCTCCAAGATGACGGCATCCTTATTGGCAAAACCAATCACAGAAACGACTTCCACACCTTTAGCCTTCAACTGCTTAGCCGTCTCAACCAAAGGTGGCACACCGATACCTCCACCAACGAGGAGAGCTTTTTGCCCAGCCTCAATAACGGAAATATCAAAACCATTTCCCTGAGGGCCCATGGTATCAATAGTTTGACCGGCTACCATCTTAGAAAGGATAGCTGTCCCTTCACGCTCCACACGATAGACAATAGTTGCCTCTTTCTTGTCGTAGTCAATCTCTGAGATGGAAATTGGACGACGAAGGAGCTTACTTGGGTCTGGCACCTTGAGGTGGACGAACTGACCAACCTGCATATCCGCAACCATCTCTCCCTTAAGCACCATCTCGAAAATACGAGGTGCAATCTCACGCTGACTCACAATGGTTAAATCTTCAACTAAAATCATGACAACCCTTTCTAAACTGCAAAATGTCATCAAAAAAACCTCGCCACATGGCAAGGTCGCACAAAAAATCACAGGAGAACCCTGCTGTTTCAAACTGTCCGACCTTTTAAGTCTCTCTGGACTCATTTAAAGGTTATTTTGTGATAATTATAACCGTTTTCATAACAGATGTCAAAGGAGAAAAGAAAAAACCAAAGCTTATAAAATTAAGCTAAGGTCTCTCTTATCTATGCTTAGGGCATTTGTTTGATAAGTGCTCTATCATCTCATAGGGAAACATAAATTGTCAACATTCCTGACAAGAGGTGCTAGAGTTCTTGAACAAGAGCCATAAAAAATATTATTTAAACAATCTGTCGTAAACCATGGTATGAGCTAACTGCTGACCATCGCCACCCAGCAAATCAACCAAGGCATAGGCAAATGCTAATGCTGTGCCGGCACCACGGCTAGTGATGATATTGCCATCCACAACCACCAAGTCCGTTTGATGCTCACCAGCTGTAATTTGTTCCTCTACACCTGGAAAACAAGTGAATTTACGACCTTCAAGCAAGCCTGCACGGTTCAAAACAATCGGTGCGGCACAGATAGCAGCAATATATTTTCCTGCTTTATTTCTTGCTTGGAGAGAAGCAATCAAGCCTTCGTGATCACGCAAGTTAGTGGAACCAGGCATGCCTCCAGGGAGAACCACCAAATCATACGCATCAAGATTACCGTCAAATACGCCATCCATGGCTACTTGAATCCCATGTGAGCCAGTCACTGACGCACTTTCGAGTCCAAGCATGCTACAGTCAAATCCTGCTCGACGGAAGACATCCACTGGGCTCAAGGCTTCAATTTCTTCAAAGCCTTCCGCAAATACTACTGCTACTTTTGTCATGATATACCTCCAATTTAGTTATCACTAGCTTATATTTCACCTTAAATTATAGCAGTTTTAAAAGCAGGAAACAAACCATAACAATGCGCTTAAATAAGGAAAAAAGACAGCGCAAGGACTGTCTTTGTCATTTTATCTGAAAAAACTTGCTAGAATCCACAAGAGATAAATATGGGTTGGGTAGAAAATATAGAAAAAATTCTTGTTACCACTACCACGCTCACCATTGTAGAAATACATAGGAATTGCCGCAAAAACCATCATCCACTGAACGCCTGTCGGGTCAAAAAGATGGGCAATCACTGAAATAACAGCCAAGACAATGATTTGAGCCATGCGATTGGTACGGAAAATATAGAAGAGCAAACCAAGGATAACCATGACAAAGCCACCCTCAACCATGATAACGCTTGGAACCAGTGACAAGAGAAAAGCCACACTATGTGCCAGAAATGGATTTCCATTAGGTGTTTCAAAAATCCCTCCTAGTACAGCAACTGGAATCGCTGAAAGGATTGGCAAGAGAAAGACACCCATACCCTGAATCAATTCCCTATAAGACTTGTCACGAAGGCCCTTAAACAATAAATCCCAAGAGTAAATAAAAATCCCAGTAATAAAGAAAGTTGAGAAGGCATTATTGGTTAAACCGATACTACCATTATGAAAAATACTACCAATGATGGCGTCGCCAATAATCATAAACCAACTCATGTAAAGCAACCGCCTGAGAAAAGCCATACGATCGTGTGTATAGTGAAAACTATCAGCAGCAAGAAAGAGGAAAATCGGGAAAGCCAGGCGTCCCAACATCGTCAACCATATAGGTGCTCCCATACTCCCGAACATCTGATAGATTTGGTCCAAAAACATAAGTGCAACAGCTAGGTATTTTAAATTAGTCGCATTGCTAATCTTTTTTATATCGTTCATTTAATGCTCCTTTAATTTTCAGCATATTAAATGATACCATAACTAGAACATAAATTCAAAAGAATATTTGAAGAAATTTGATATGATTTTTAACTCTTTATGTCATACATTTTTTTATGACAATTTATATTACATTAAGATAATAAGTTTAGATTCACAGCCCTCCCCAAGCATTTCTACTCCCTTTATGCTATAATGGTTAGGCATTTTATGCTTTATCACAACTAAAAATATTATTAACAATATAAAGAAAGGAAGTACATCATGTCTTTTGACGGCTTTTTTCTTCATCATATGACAGCTGAGCTACGTGAGCAGGTACTTTACGGGCGTATCCAGAAGGTTAATCAGCCTTTTGAACGTGAGTTGGTCCTGACCATTCGTAACAATCGTCAGAATTACAAGCTTCTGCTTTCGGCTCACCCTGTCTTTGGTCGTATTCAGACCACCAAGGCTGACTTGCCAAATCCACAGAATCCAAATACCTATACCATGATTATGAGGAAATACCTTCAGGGAGCAGTTATCGAGGATATCCAGCAGCTAGAAAATGACCGTGTTCTGGAGATTTCCGTATCAAACAAAAACGAAATCGGTGACAGCGTTAAGGTTACTCTAGTTATGGAAATCATGGGGAAACACTCCAATATTATTCTGATTGACAAAAACGAGAGCAAAATCATCGAGTCTATCAAGCATGTCGGTTTCTCCCAAAATAGTTACCGTACTATTCTGCCTGGTTCAACCTACATCGTACCGCCTAAGACAGATGCTAAGAATCCATTTGACATTGCAGACGAAAAGCTCTTTGAAATCCTACAAACCGAGGATTTGTCGGCTAGAAACCTTCAAAAACTTTTCCAAGGATTGGGGCGTGACACGGCCAATGAATTATCAGCTTTACTTGAGACTGATAAGCTCAAGAATTTCCGTGCCTTTTTCAATCGTGAAGTAGAGCCAAACTTAACGGCAAAAGCATTTTCAGCTGTAAAATTTGCTGACAGCCAGGACCAACCTGAGTTCGAAACCTTGTCAGCGCTTTTGGACTACTACTATTTGGACAAGGCGGCGCGTGACCGTGTGGCTCAACAAGCTAGTGATTTGATCCACCGTGTGCAAAATGAACTGGAAAAAAACAAGAAGAAACTTGTTAAACAGGAAAAAGAGATTGCGGCGACTGAAAATGCTGAGGAGTTCCGTCAAAAAGGGGAACTGTTGACCACCTATCTCAACATGGTGCCAAATGACAAGGATAGTGTCGAGCTAGACAACTACTACACTGGTGAAAAGATTACCATTTCTCTAAATGTGGCTCTAACTCCTAACCAAAATGCGCAACGTTACTTCAAGAAATACCAGAAACTCAAGGAAGCTGTTAAGCACTTGACTGGATTGATTGAGGAAACCAAGCAGACCATTGATTATTTGGAAAGTGTCGAATTCAGCCTTTCTCAAGCCAATATGGATGAAATCGGAGATATTCGTGAGGAGCTTGTTCAAGCTGGCTTTATGAAGCGTCGTTCAACTGACAAGCGCCAGAAACGCAAGAAACCTGAACAATATCTGGCTTCTGATGGCAAGACCATTATCATGGTTGGTCGTAACAACCTGCAAAATGAAGAGTTGACCTTCAAGATGGCTAAAAAGGGTGAGCTCTGGTTCCACGCCAAGGATATTCCTGGTAGTCACGTGGTCATCAAGGATAATCTTAACCCAACTGACGAGGTCAAAACGGATGCGGCTGAATTGGCTGCCTACTACTCTAAGGCTCGTCTGTCAAACTTGGTTCAAGTGGATATGATTGATGTGAAGAAGCTTAATAAACCAACGGCCGGTAAACCTGGATTTGTAACTTATACTGGACAAAAGACCTTACGTGTCACACCGACTGAAGAAAAAATCGATAGCATGCGGATGAAGTAAATTGTTCGTATCACTACCACCAGTTCAACTATCTGGTGGTTTTTTATTATTCTTGTCTCAAGAGCAAGAAGTTGCTTAAACATTACTTCATAAAAAGGAGTGAGACAGAATCAATCATTCTATCTCACTCCTATAGGTTTGCAGTCACACATTAAGAACATTTTTGTGCTTTATGAGTGACAAATATTTATTTCAGGGCATTGCCTTAAGGTGACAGACTTAAGCCCTTGTTTTTATTTATCTGAAGAAGGTGTGGTTTCTTTAAGTGGGGCCTCTATCAATTGGAAGTCTGCTTTCTCAGCAGGTTCTGTGTCTCCATCGGACTCTTGAATCACATATGGTTTGAAAGCCTCATACTTAGACCAAAATTCATCTTCGTTATAGCTGTGACCGTCAACACTATATGTCACCTCAGAAACTTTCGTTGATTCGCTTGGGGAATAAACAGTATAATCAAGAAGCTTATCTAGTCCCATTCGTGAATAATTGATACGGTAAGTCATTTCAGATGAAATATAGGCACTGGAACCCCAGTGAACTTGCAAGGTTCCGTCTTTAAAAATCGTAAGACCAGGTCGGAGACCGAACGGAATTTTATTATTAAAGAGATTGACAGCCTTCTTTCCGTCAAATGTGTAGACGACGTTGACGTAGTTATCTTGACTACCAATCAGTAATTCATCAACGCCATCATCATTCAGGTCAGTTACCAAATAGTTAACCTTGTTATTATTTTGATTTTTTAGGACCATTACAGGATCGTAATCAACACCTGAGCCTTGTTGGTAATTGGGATCACTGACTTTCAAGACATAATCTTTCACGATTTCCTTGTAAGCTGAATGAGCTGTTTCGTTTATGTTCGTTCCTTTAAAGATGTTTGAATCCCTTTGAGAAAGTTTAAAGTTTTCAAGGTCATCCACTAGGGGCTGGTGTTTGTCTTCAAGATCAACATCATAAGCCTTTTTAAAATCATAAAGTTTCGTTCTGGTTGAATCTTTTCCATCTTTCAAGAGACAGACACCTGTTTTGAGGTTATAAACCACATAGAGTTGGCAATCATTTTTCAAACAAGGACAAACAATTGTTAGTTTGATGACATGCCCTTCTTGTCTTATATCCTTGTAGAGAAAGGCCTCATAAGAATAGCCTGTCGCAATGGCGATACGAATGAGCAATTCTTGAAGACTAGGATTCTGACCGATATTCTGATAACGTTTCAGACTTGCTAAGAGATTATCTTTAGTGTTATTAGAGACCAACCAAGCTGGTTTATCATCTGATTGGAGGGCATCTCCGAGTTTACTATCTTCCGTTGATGCGATGAAATAATAGCAAAGCATCCGAATATAGTTTAAAGCTTCCTTTTCTTTAGTTGATGGCGAGCCTAAGAGATGTTCAACCGCAAAACTATTAGTATAGATAAGCTTAACTTGCTTCAAATCCTTATCCTGGATAGCTTTTAAAAGTTTATTATATAGGGCAGCTATGATTTCATGATAGCCATTTTTCTCACTATAGTCCTGTTTGTCTAGGGCAAGAATCTCATCCCTACTTAAGACTTTGTCCAACTTAGACAAGACTTCTGACCAATCAGAGGTCAGCAAACTTTGATCTAATTGATTCACACTTTGTTTAGACTTTGCGGTATCTGTATAAGAAAATTCTTTCAACCAGGTAATGATATCTGATTTTAAGCCATCACTTAGTGTTATGCCGTAGCCGTCACAGGCCTTCTTTAATATATCTTGTAACCAACTATCGTCAATCTTTTCTTTGTCAGTTACCTTTTTAATAATCTGCTTCTTGAGTTCGGCTAAAAATTTATTGGCATCATCGTCTGAGAGGTGCGATTCTTCCTTGATTTTATCAATAAGACCAATTTCGTCTTGACTGGTTTTGATAGTTTTTTTGTCTACCGAAAAGCCAACCTTGTCAAGCAGAGCATAGACACCAGCTAAGGCTCCCTCCCCACTTACTTCATTAACTGAAGCAATGCGGATAAGAACATCAGATACGCCAGATGTAATGGCTGCATTTTGATATGTTGTTGAGGAAACTTTGGTAATTTTTGTTGGTGTCACAATCTCAACCTGAACACCAGAACCTTCGGACAATGGTTTAATATAAGCGCTTGAATAAACCTTGGAATTGGTATCAACATCGTCCAAGTATTTGGCAATTGTCTTACCATCAACGGCTATCACCTGGTCTTCAGAGATATTCGTGTCACCCAACAGTCGCTTGGTATCCGCTTTTTCCGATGAGGATAGGGAAGAACCTAATGACATCAAAGGCTGTGTCAGAACTTTTTTAAGATTTTTTTCTTTCTTACTATCTATTTGCGTATTCTTATTGGATAAGGCAGTTAGATTAGGTGATTTTGGGGAAGAGGAGGTCTCTGATTTAGTGATGTTATTAGCAAAAACAAGACCATTTGGGGATATAAAAGGGGAAGCAAGTGGTTGAACTGTTAAAAGAAGGATAAGACTTGCTACTAACCCATTAAACAATTTCTTTTTCATAGGATTTCCTGATATGTTCTCGTATTAAAGGTTATCAAAGCTAATGATATAAAATGACGAACCGTGCTTTTTACAAACATAATGACGGGTTTTTGATGAGGTTGCCGGAGCCTTACCGTCTGTAAAGTAAGTCGTCGTCGTAAAATCTATGGTAAAGGTTACCTGATCACCATTTTCTTTAATGTCATAGATATTATCAGTCTTTGATTCAAAGTGATCATAGTGGTCAGGATTTTGCAAGTAGATGTCAATAATACTCTTATAAGTAGCGTTATCTTTAGACTCAAAGTATGAATAAACATAATCTGAAGATTCTTTGATGGTACGATTGATGTCACTTCTAAAGTTAGTCATAAAGGTCTCAATATTCTTCTTGGTATCTTGCTCACTAGAAGTATTTTGTGAAGAAGAGTTGCTTGAAGAATGGTTTGATGAGTTTTTCGAAGATGCCTTACCATCAGAGCCTAAATTTGAGACAACGAAATAATGATAGGAAGTCCCTGTAACAGTTAAGCCCAATTCGCTGGCCTTGTCTTCATCTAAAGTTATCTCAACATCAACAGTGTCCCCATCTGAGAGTCCAGTTTCCTTAGAAACTGTAATTTGGGGATTTTCCAAAAATTCCTTTATTTCACTGCTACTACTTGATACACTTGGGGTCGCATCGATATGTACACTGGCAACCCCTGAGCCATTTTCACCATCAACGTTCAAACTAACTTCGTATTGAGACAAATCAACTGTTTGGCCATCATAGTAAGAGCTGTCATGAGAATGGTCGTTATTATTGAAATTATTGACATTAAGTACCAAAATGAGAGGCATAACAATCCCTAAAAAGATTAAACAACCTCCAAAAAAGCCTCCCAATGATTTTCTTTGAGGTAATTCTAAATTAGGCAGTGCTGGTGACTGAGCACGATTTCTATAGAAGAATGACTCACCATTTTGAAGGAAATGATCTGACTTCTGACAAAGCGCATAGAGGGAAAAGATTGAACTAATAATATTTACAAAGGGAACCAAAGTAAAGAGATAAAGTACAAAAATTCCTCGTCCACGTAACCCTGCATCTCTCAGTCTTCTCGTTTTAAGCGTCAATCCTGGCAATATTAGAACCAAATAGGGTAACCAAAGAATACTATAAATTGAAAGACCTAATAAGGGATTAAAAAACAAATAATCAAGCAAGTAGATATTGGTCTTATTAATGAGTAAAAAGCTGAGAACAGCGTAAAAACTTCCCCAAGCCACTAAATTAAAGAATACGATTGACCAATAACCTTTTCGAGACGTAAAGCCATTAAAAGACCAGTAACCTCTGAAATAATCAGCAAGACCTCTTCCAAAGGTAATCTCTTGTCCACGTTGATCGACGAGAAAAGGGGAGGCATATTGATCTTTTGAAGTATTGTAATAATTGGGAATTGCATCTCCTTGATAATCTTGTTTAGGAGCTTCTCCTACCATGTTTGTCTGCGTATTATAATAGTTTGGAGTTGCCGCTTCCTGATAATCCTGTTTAGGACCTTCTCCTACTATGTTTGTTTGCTCATGCAAGTGTTCTGATGTAAACCGATCGTTAAAATCAGATGTCTCTGCTACATCATACTGCTCTACGCCTGGTGCCACTTGAGGCGAACGTTGCCCTTGAACGCTTTGACCAGTATCTTCTGGACTACTATCAAATTTACCAGCATTTTTTGCTTCAAGATACTCATCAGCATTTGGCTTTCGCCCATGAAGGAGTTCAAAATAATCAATCCAATCGTCTCTTTTACTCATAACACTAAAATAACCTTTCTAAATTTTCAATTATACCCATGTCTATTCTAATCGTTTATTTACCGTCGTCGGCTGTCAACAAGCTTACCCTAGCTTCATGACGAGGTCACTCCTTATCATTAGCGACATCAAAGTTTTTCACGTCTGTCGGTGTGCTGCTCCTCTTGTTTACGATGTGCAGTGGCATTCATCATACTGTCTTCAATACTATCCTTAACTTTAAAAACACCAACTTCTATCAAGTGCATTACAAAATAAATACCCACTACGATAGCTACAAAAATTAAAAAAAATGAAATTTCCATATTATCCTACTTTCTTGAAGATGAATAGTCGATTACCTTACGTTCGACCTCAATATTATCATCTAACTGCTTTAAAATAGTTTCTATACGTGTCAATATAAAATTGTAAACAAAGGCTGTCTCTTTAAAACCTCGTTTCTTCAACGTTTCCAATGAAAATTGATAGATGTATTCTCCATTATATTCACCTAAACTTTTAAACGAGAAAATGGCTTTTCTACTCACATTTTTAACGGTTATAATAATAAGGTCAGGATAAATTTCTTGCTCAATTTTTGTAGTATTTTGAAAGGGACCGCCAGGTGTTTTGGGCAGGATAAAGGGCTGCTCTACCAATTTCTCTGAAATAGCATTTAAGGATGTGATTTTCCTTGAATAAAAAGAATGGGTTTGTTGCATGAATAATTGTGGGTCACGATGTTTAATGACGCCTTGCTCAATCAAAGCATTATTAAATCGTGAATCTGCTGGTCTAACCGCATAAAAATAGAAAAGAGGAAAAAGCACCAAAGACACTATCATTCCAATCCAAGTTTCGTAGTACATTTATTTTTCCCCTTTCTTGAGATAAGTCACATAAACTCTGTTTTGAAAGTCTTGATCCTCATGCAACACAAAGGCAGCGACTCCCATAACAAAAACAGAAATCCCCATTGGCAATAAATTTTTATAACGCTCATTTGCGACATTTTTATTGATCTGTTTATAGAATTCTCTAGTCGTGTCGAGACTGCTGGAGCCATAATAGTCAGTACTGTATTTTGTAGGTAGAAAAACACTTCCCGATTCATAGATATAACCGTTAGCATTTGTACCCTCTGCCGGCTTCAAACCGTAAAAGACAAAGAAGAGATTGGCAATCAGCATAAGAGCCAACAAAGACTTATGTTTGGTGGTGATATTAGACCAGAATGAGTCCGTCATCGCATAAGTATTTAGAGGTGCTGTCTGTCCTGTATTAGTATAGTTAGTCTGAGAATAAGGATTTGACTGGCTTGTCCCAGACCATTGAGGTGTATCTTGTGAAGGTGATATTGGTCCACTGCTGAATGGATGCGTTTGTGGAATAGAATTGACATCACTTTGGGATTGGTTATTGGTAATGGACTGATCAACTTGATTACTAAAACCAAAGTTTGTCTGATTAAGGCCTGTATTGATAGGTTGAGTACTCACAGTCTGATGTACAGGATTTGTAGCTGGCTGTTTAAGTGCTTCAACTCCTTCAAAAAACTCTTCAAAGCTAGGCTTACGTCCATGATTTAATTCAAAATTCTTCACCCAGTTTTCTCTTACTTGTTTTGGAGATAAAGGCGTCTCTTGTTGAGGATGCGTTGGTTTTTCCTCTTTTTCTGATTCTTTCTTTTTTTCAAAAAATCCTGATGCTTTGGCTTTACTGAATTCTTCTAGAGTGGGCTTTCTACCATTGACTGCTTCGAAGTACACAAACCATTCTTGCTTTTCCATAATAATTTCTCCTAATGACCAGATTGAGGTGAAGACAGATTATCTCAGAACTCTTTCACCTCATTGTTCACCAAAATGAAGCTATGATATATCGTGTGACAATAGCTTTCGTTAGAGTATACTGATATTATCAAATAATTCATAGCAAATACTTTTAAACTTTTAGAATTATTATAACTAATTCCTCAGAATCAAACGTAAAAAAGCAAAAATATTTTCATATTGCTGGATTCTAAGAATATATATTTTTTTTTGAAAATATTTTTTCCTTATTAATAATTGCAGATTTTTGGTATATAATAGACTTAGAAGATTTAAAAGGAAATTTAAGTTATGGAAAATCGTTCTTGCTATGGTCAAGCCTTCAGGCAATTGCGTTTAGATCGGGGATACAGTTTAAAAGAAGCTGCTGGGAATATTATTTCTCCTCAAATGCTTGGGGTTTTTGAGCATGGAAAATCTGGTATTAGTCTTAATAACTTTGGCCGTCTCCTCATTCGTATAGGGGCCACTTGGAATGACTTCTTCCGCTACTACAATGGGGAGTCTATCTTAAAAGAACTGTCTTTATCGGACGAAATTTTAGTCAAGATTAACAATGGTCATTATTATGATGGCTTTAAATTAGTCGAATCTTCTTTTGAAGGTGACTATTCAGATAATCCCATTCTCGAAACTGTCTATAAACTATCCTACCAAAGTTATTTTCAAACACTGAGCCTAACCTCCAAACTTACGGATGACGAATTAGAAATTGTTTTAAACTATTTAAATCGTATTGATACATGGGGGATTTTTGAGTATTCAGTACTTAGCTATATATTAGCTGATTGCCCTTATGAAATGGTCAAGTATCGTTCTGGCAAGATTTTAGATGCTATGGCTAACAATAAAAAAAGTTTTCTATCCTCCAAAAAAGAAGATATCGCTATTTTGATTCATATGATTGGCTATTTTTCGAGAAAGGCCTATTTCAAGGATGCCAATAAATTAATCGCTGAATTAGAAAACATCCTTAAATCCCCTTCTTACAACCATCTCTATACTGAAAAATTTAATTTTAAGTTTTATCAAGCCATGAACTTCTTACGACAAAACAATCCCAAGGGACTTGAGATCGCAAGAGATTGTATTCGTTTTTTAGAAGCCTTCGAGGCTTTAGACAACTCTAATGCTTCAGCCATAGACAAGAATAAAATTTTAAGTGCTGTTTCTGTATTGAATAAGACTGGCATCCCTTTTAAAGAAAGCTAAGTTTATTTCAATTAAAAGCACTAGAAGGTATTTGGAGCCAGCATTTATCGAAGTTTTTCCTTCAAAATCAAGACCGGTATTCGGTCTTTTTCATTTTTAAATCCCTGACTATTACTAATCTTAAGCAAAAACTGTTATATTTCTTGTAAGCACCCCCTATTTCTTCTTGATTTCATGACATTTTTCTAAGGACTATGTTAAACTATATAGGTAATTACCTATATTAAAGGAGACTTTCAGCATGAAGGCTCTTATGTCATATACGAGTTCTGTTTTAGAATGGTTAGGGCGCTACGTGGGGCTCTTAGTCTTCGGCATATTATTTGTGACAGCCATGATTATTCGGACCACTATGATGACCGGCTATTTTGAATGGGCAGAGATTAGTAGCGTCCCTTGGTATGTTTATGTTTCAGGTGGGGTCATCCTGCTTTTGACGCTTCTCTGGCCCAAGCTTTTAAAGAACTATACAATCAAGCAAATCTTCACGTTTTTTACAATATGCTTTGTGAGTTTTGGGCTCGTTCTGATTTTTCTGACGAGTTTTGCTGGGCGAGACGATGCAGGTACTGTTTTCCGAGGGGCAGTTCAGTTCAACGCTGGCAACTTTTCCTTGATAAAACCTGGGGCTTACTTCTACCGTTATCCCCACCAGTTAGGTATGCTTAGCTTTGAAAGACTTTTTCTTTACCTGATTCCTCTACCTGTTATCTCAGTTTTCTATGTACTCAATCTGGCTATGGTCATTGGGATGAACTATGCTACTTGGAAAATCACAGAGGTACTTTTTAACAGAGCTCATATCAGTCGTTTGGCTGTCATCATGAGTTTTGGTTTTTTACCTCTAGTTTTCAACATTATGTTCGCTTACGGGCTCATGTATGGCTTGTTCTTTTCAAGTTTCGCTATTCTATTTTTCTTACGCTATTTGAGGCATGGTAAGGCTAGAAATGCTATAGTTTCGGTAATCATGCTAACCTTGGCTTACTGGGTGCGAAGTAATAATATTATTCTCATACTTGCATTGTCTGGTATTCTAATACTGTTGATACTTAGAGAAAAACGCTACACTTATTTACTGTTGATACTAGCCTTCTTCGCTTTTCCAATGACTATGCATAAGGCGACAACTAGCTATTATGAAATAACTACCCATCAAAAAATTTCTGGAACACCTCAAATTGCTTGGTTAGCCATGGGCTTGCAGGATGAGCCAGACTCAAAACGTATGCCAGGCTGGTACACCGGCTATGTTAGAAAAATCTATACCAAGAAAAAGGGAAATATTGATAAGATTGAGAAAAGTGCAAATCACCTCTTTGATAAGCGGGTGCAATATTTCTTAGAACATCCAGATGAAGCGAGTTGGTTCTTCAGCACTAAATTTATCAGTTCCTGGACTGAAGGGAGTTTTCAATCCATCTGGAATGGGCCTAGTAAAGACAAGTATCAACCCTTGTGGAATCGCTTTGCGACTTCTATTTATCATGATGGAACCCTACATCTCTTTTTCGTAACCTATATGCAAGGTTACCTTTTAGTCCTCTACTTGGGCGGTGTGTTCTATTATGCCTTTGCCTATAAACGAATGGGAGATGGGGCAACACTAGGACTTTATGCCTTCCTTTATCTCTTTGGAGGCATCCTCTTTCATCTGATTTCAGAGACCAAGAGTCAGTATACCCTGCCTTATATTTACTTACAACTTCCGATGATTGCGGCGGGTTATAGTCATATGTCACAAAAGCTCTGTCGCTTCCTAAAGGCTATGAAAAAGTCATCCTAGGATGGCTTTTTTAGATTGTCTCACACTTGCTATCTTGTTATAATAGTTCTATGAAAAATTCGTCTGTTGACTTGTTGCGAGGCCCTATTTTGAGGTCTCTTTTAATCTTTGTCTTGCCTATCTTAGTGTCCAATATTTTCCAACAACTCTACAATACAGCCGATGTTATGATTGTGGGGCGTTTTCTTGGTCCAGATGCCTTGGCGGCTGTAGGTGCTTCTACTGCTATCTTTGATTTGGTTATCGGATTTGCCCTTGGACTCGGTAATGGTATGGGTGTTGTAATTGCCCGTTACTATGGGGCACAAAATGATAACAAACTTCGTCAGTCTGTTGCGGCTACATTTGTTATTGCTCTGGGATTGAGTATCTCAGTTATGCTACTAGGACATTTTGGTCTCTACCCCTTATTGAGCTTTTTAGGAACTCCTAAATCGATTATCAATCAATCCCATCAATACATTTCCATGATTGTTTCCGGTGTGGGCGTTACCATGGGCTATAATCTTTGCGCTGGGCTTTTAAGAGCTGTTGGTGATAGTCTAGCTGCCCTTTATTTTCTGATTTTTTCAGCCTTTGTCAATATTCTCTTAGACCTCTTCTTTATCACCCAGCTCCATCTTGGTGTTCAGTCTGCTGGTTTGGCAACGATTATCTCACAAGGGCTTTCAGCTATCCTCTGTCTATTCTACATCAAGAAACGAGTGGGCTTTCTACTTCCTAGCAAGTCTGATTTTGTTTTTGATTCAAGTCTTTATCTAGACCTTTTTGGTCAGGGGATGGCAATGGGACTCATGAATTCCATTGTATCTATCGGGACGGTCACCTTGCAATATGCCATTAACGGCTTTGGTCCTCTTATCATTAGTGCTCAGGTGGCAGCAAGACGCATCATGTCTTTCGCTGTTCTTCCTTTGACCTCTCTTGCTGCTGGGGTCACGACTTTTACCTCGCAAAATTTCGGGGCCAAACAGTTTGAACGTATTCTAGCAGGGCTGAAACAATCTTGCCTCGTCTCCATAACTTGGTCCCTAATGGCTTGTGCCATCCTCTATATGGCTAGTCCATTTCTAGCAGAACTTATCTCTGGCTCAAACGAGGCTATTATTATTGAAAATGCCAGTCGCTATCTGCGTATCAGCTCACTCTTTTATCCCATTTTAGGGATGCTTTTCATTTTTAGAAATTGCTTGCAGGGACTAGGAAAAAAATTAACGCCTTTGACATCTAGTTTCATTGAGCTTTTTGGTAAAATTCTCTTTGTCATCTTAGTTATTCCATATTTGGGTTACCTTGGCGTTATCTTATGTGAGCCCTTAATTTGGATTCCCATGACCATTCAACTCTATTTTGCCTTACGAAAACACATTCGACGCTTATTTGTTAGCTAGACGACTTTTTAAGAACAAGTAAAAAACGTGCCAATGCGCACGTTTTTACGTTACTTTAGTCCCCATTCGTCCGAAATCTGATTCATAATAGCTTCCTGAGAGACGATTCCAAAGCCCAGCATGTAGGTTGAATAATCTGCATAGATAACATTGTTATTTTGAACAGCTTTTAGATTGCTCCAAACAGGTGTATTCTTCAGTTTGTTATCAAGAAGTTCCTGAGAATCTGCTTGAACAATCAAGAGGTCTGGATTAAGATCTTTAAGTTTATCGATATCAATAACTTGGTACATATCCTCTGGATTAAAGGTTTGAGCACGATTGAACTTGTAAGTGTCATAGAGATAACCAAAATGTCCATAAGCATAATAGCGAATGTCATTGCCCGTCACGCGCAGATACATGAGCTTTTGGTCACCAAACTTAGCCTTAACATTTTCAGCAAAAACGGCTTCCTTGGCATCCATTCTATCAAGAGCATCTTTCATCTCATCACGCTTGTCAAAAATTTCGGCAACCTTTAGCGAGGTTTCGTGGTAATCCCAATTTTCATCTGTGTTTATGCGATAACCAACGGTTGGAGCAATCTCTGAAAGCTTGTCATAGAGACCTTCTTGGTCTACTGTCATCAGGATAAGATCTGGCTTTAGCTCCTTGATTTTTTCAAGGTCAGGAGATTTTTGCCAACCAACAGAGACCACATCTGCATCCTTGTAGTGTTTCTTAAAGAGAGTGGAAAACTCTTGACTCCCTTCCTGCCCTGTTGTGGCACCCACTGGTGTGAGGTCAAGCGGTTCTAAGATTTCACCGTATAGGTTGTCAAGGATAACAATACGTTTTGGCGCTTTTTTTAACTCCGTTGTTCCAAAATCATGAACAATAGTCTTAGCTTTAAAGGTATGACTAGTATTACTATCATGAGCACTTTTGACAAGGTTCATACTCGGCAAATAGTATAAAAAAAGGCCTGAAATAATAGCAAGAATGGCTACTAAATAAAGAAAATTTGTTTTTTTCATTTAAACTCCTTAAATGTAATCAGGGCTATCAGTTACCTTTAACGTTATCTTAAAATTTCTTTAATGTCAATGGCTAATAGCTTGTTTTAGAAGCGAATTTAAATCGGTCCTATTAAATAATCCAACAGTGAGAGTTTTAGGACCTTGTAAGCATTAACAGGAGCAGGTTAGGTCATGGAACTATGTTATAATGATAAGTAACATTGGAGGGAAATTATGTTACATGAGCTTTTATTTAAGGGACAATGGCGACAATATCAAAAGCGCATTCTTGACAAGAGTGATACTTACATGTCGGATGGTAAGATTCACTTAGTAGCTGCACCCGGATCAGGTAAGACGACCTTGGGAATTGAATTTATAAGGCGTTTTGGAAATCCTAGCTTAATTCTTGTTCCAACCGTCACCATCAGGCAGCAATGGGTTGATCGTATTAAAGAGGCATTTTTAAATGATGCTAGTCAAGCAGACCAACTCATATCGCAGGACTTGAAACAGCCCAAAATTATAACCGTTGCAACCTACCAAGCACTTCATAGTGCTATGAATCAGCTTGAGGGAGACGCGCTTTCTGAAGATACGGACGATACTGCTGACCAAGACCATTATGAATTTAAAGGCTTTGACCTTAAAAAGACCTTTAAGGCGTTAGCTTTAGGGACACTCTGTTTGGATGAGTGTCACCATCTGCGAAATGAGTGGTGGAAGAGTCTGGAATCCTTTAGAAAATCTTTTCCAAACCTCAATATGGTCTCCTTGACTGCGACACCTCCCTACGAAGGGGAGCCAGCCCTTTGGGAGCGTTACATCAGCATGTGCGGTGTTATTGACGAAGAAATCACAGTCCCTGAACTGGTTAAGGAAGGAACACTCTGCCCACATCAAGACTATGTTTATTTTGCCTTTCCGACTAAGGAAGAACAGAAACACCTAGATCAGTTTGAAAAGCAGAAACACGACTGTTTAAATAGACTCTCAGCAGATGAAAATTTCTCTGGTGCCATTCAATCTAGCTTGGCACTGACAGGTCAGATTACTGACGACGACTTATTAACCAATCCCAAATACCTTTCTGCTATACTGATTTTCTTACGTTCCAAGGGTATTCCTTTCCCGCAATATTTTCAAGAGCTACTTGGTGCCAAGACCTTACCTGCTTTTTCTCTTGAGTGGTTTGAAACCTTGCTCAATGGTATCATTTTTCAAGTACCAAATTGGTTCACTTTTACTGAAGAAGCCTTGAACCAAATCAAAAGTGATTTAAAAGCCAACGGCCTTATTGAAAGAAATCAAGTTAAACTCATTCGCAATAAAAAGCAAGATGTTTTACTTAATCAATCTCTAGGTAAACTAAAGGCTACTAGAGACATCTTTAAAGCGGAATACCAAGCTTTGGGAAATGATCTTCGACAGTTGGTGCTGACAGACTTTATTCGAAAAGATTTTCAAAGCCATTTAGGTGATGATAAAGCAGAGTTCACACAACTTGGTGTCCTTTCCTACTTCGAATCCATTCGTAGAGAAATGCTTGAGCAGTCTTGGTCGGTACCCATGGCTGTATTGACAGGAAGTTTGGTGATTATCCCGACTGCTGCCAAAGAACCTTTAGAAAAACTTATTCCTAGTTCTCGTTTGTCGTATGAGGTTGTTGGACATTTAAGACAAGATCAATACCTAAAGGTCAGTGTTTCTGGTTCTCACCATGACCTAGTGACTGCCCTTACCCAACTTTTCCAAGAGGGGGATATTCAGGTGATTATTGGAACCAAATCTCTCCTAGGTGAAGGCTGGGATGCTCCTTGTGTGAATTCACTCATATTAGCTAGTTTTGTTGGTAGTTTCATGCTAAGCAATCAGATGCGTGGACGTGCCATCCGAATCTGGCCTGACAATCCTGAAAAAACCAGTAATATCTGGCATTTGATTTCCATTAATTTTTCATCAAGACACTGGTATGAAACTCAAAATATTGAGGAAAAATACGCTGAGATTAACGAGCTTCAATTATATGAGCTAAGTCCCGACTTAGACTTGTTAAATCGTCGCATGAAGCAATTTCTAGGCCTTCATTATCATGAGCAGACGATTGAGTCTGGCATAGAGCGACTGGAGTTTAATAATCTCAAATTCAACCGAAAAAGCTTGGAGAAACTCAATCAAAACACCGTACGGCAATCTCAGAATAGACAGGAACTAAAAGACCGTTGGCAACAAGCCCTGCCCCTTTATGAGGACATTGAGGTGACTAATGAGGTTGACATTGACAAACACTTTCTACCAATGGCGTACCTTAACGATTGGAAGAAAGCTATCCTACTCTTTCAGGCGTTCGTTGTTACCTATTACATCTTTGACGCTAGCAAATATCTGATTAGTGGGACACTGTCAAATTTTAATCTTACGATTCTTTTGCTCTCCATTATTGCACTAGCTATCGTTTGGGGAAGATATGCCATCTATAAAAGTCCCTATAAACGTTTGGAAATATTTGGAAAAGCTATTCATCAAGCCCTGCTAGATGCAGGTCAGATTGAAACTAAAGAATCTGCTCCTAGAGTAGTGAGAAATAGTAAGCAGGCCTTATATAATGCCATTTATCTCAAGGGTGCTTCGATGAAGGAGAAAGAAATCTTTGCTCAAGCTGTAACTGAATTTTTCGCCCCGATTGAAAATCAACGTTATATCTTAAAAGCTAGCCACAAAGTTATAGACCAGACCGAATATTTTGCTATACCTAGCATGTTTGAAAAACGTAAAACTGAAGCGACTGCTTTTCTCGAACACGTGCAAAAGACCCTTGGCAAATATGAGCTAATTTATACACGAAATCCTCAAGGACGCCATATTTTACTTGAGGCCCGTATCAAGGCACTTGGTAACAAGCAAGAACGCACTATTACACGCAAAAAAGTCATGTCAACATTAGAATGACACATAAGCAAAACGACTATTACTGTCTTACCGTGTTAAAATAAACCCAAAGATACTATATTGGAGAATCCTATGACAATTACTCACATTTTTTTCGACCTTGATGGTACCCTCATTGATAGTTCTGAGGGCATCCACAATGGTTTTGTTCAAACCTTTGAAAGACTAGGCCTCCCTGTCCCTAGTGATCAAAAAATTCGCACCTTTATGGGACCACCTCTAGAAGTGACGTTCAAAGAAGAAATTAATGAAGATGCTGCCCAAGCCGTCAAAATTTATCGAGAGTATTATGAGACCAAAGGGCAATTTGAAGCCCATCTCTACGATGGTATTAAGGAGGTTCTTCAGGAACTGAAGCAGAATCCTAATAAGAAAATTTACATCACTACTTCAAAAAATGAGCCTGTTGCCCAAAAGATGTGCCAACACCTGGGTCTCACAGCCTATTTTGATGGCATTTATGGGTCTACGCCTGCTGCTTTACACAAGGCTGATGTCTTACAACGGGCGATTACTGAAAATCTGGCGCCTAAGGACAGTTCTGTCATTGTTGGTGACACCAAGTTTGACTTGATTGGTGGAAAAACAGTTGGCATTAAGACATTGGCTGTGACCTGGGGATTTGGAACCAACGAAACGCTATTAGCGGAAAATCCTGATTTTGTAGCAAATACTGCTCAAGAACTCTGCGATATTTTGAATTAATAATTGATAATGAAAAGAGCATGATTTTATAGTCATGCTCTTTTTGTTACTAGTCAAAGTAGATTACATCTGAACAGCAATATCCAGGCAAAGCTCTAAAGCCTTGTCAAAAGCTTCTGCTCCCCAATTTCGTTGATCGTAATTGTCTATATCTACTAGAGAATCCGCAGTAAAGAGAAGTAATCCCCAAACTGCATCACGAAGCTGGGCTACTGCTGCAAGGGCAGCACATTCCATCTCGACAACTCTGCACCCCTCTTCAATGCGATATGCAACCTTATCAGGTGTCTCTCTATAAAAGCCATCTGTTGACCAGGTCATAACCTCTTCATAGGGGATTTTCTTTTGCTTTAAAGTTCTCTCAATGGCTCCAAGAGCTTGTGTATTCATGTCTATATAG
>OIXV01001596.1_pt1 | contig 19779 bp, 13 predicted proteins | sample 1587771 | NCBI WGS metagenome assembly OIXV01 (sample SAMEA3888893, study PRJEB22519) | human gut metagenome | biome: human gut; feature: human-associated habitat; material: faeces | place: Denmark | collected 2010
GGCCGCCGCGTCCTCTGTCGGCTGCTGGGTGACCGTCACCTGTACCGGCTGGGGAGCTCCTGCCGCCAGCTTTCCGCCCAGGGCACCTGCCAGCAGGCTCTTGAGGTCCAGCCCCATCCCGGCGCTGATGCCCTCGGTGACCTGCGTGGTACCGTTGACGATGTCGCTGAGGAGCTTGGCGCTGTTGCCCTCGCCGTACATGGTGATCTTATCTACCTTGCTGAGGGGCTCCGCCACGTTCTTGGCGATCTCCGGCAGAGCGTTCATGATCATCTCGATCACAGCGGCCTCGCCGTACTTCTTCATGGCCTCCGCCTTCTTGTCGATACCCTCGGCCTCTGCCAAGGCCTTGGCCCGGATGGCTTCGGCTTCCGCCTGACCCACGGCGGCGATGCCGGCAGCTTCCTGCTCCTTGGCGAAACGGGCAGCCTCGGCGGCCTTCTTGGCGGCTTCCGCCGCCTGCTCCTGTTCATAGCGGACGGCTTCCGCGTCTTTTTGCCGCTGGTACAGAGCTGCCTGTGCCTCCTGCTCCTTGCGGTAACGGTCGGCGTCGGCAGCGGCGCGGACCTCCGCGTCCAGGGACTGCTTCTTGACCTCGACTTCCTTGCTCTTCAGCTCGGCTTCGCGCTCTGTCTTGGCAATCTGGGCATTGACGGTAGCCGTCTCAATGGAGCGCTGCTGCTCCTGCTGCTGGATGGTGTAGGCGGCGTCGGCCTCGGCCCGCTTAGTATCCTCCTGCACCTTCAGTTCAGACTGCTTGATCGCCAGATCATTCTGCTTCTGGGCGATGTGCATGTCCGCCTCCACCTGGGCATCGTTGGACGCCTTGGCAGCCTGGGCCTGGGCGATGGCAATATCCCTCTCTGCCTCAGCCTTGGCGATAGCAGCATCCTTCTGGATCTTGGACATGTTGTCCTGACCAAGCGAGTTGATAAGGCTGTTTTCATCGGTGACACGCTGGATATTGCAGGAGATAATCTGGATGCCCAGCGCGTTCATATCGGTCTGGGCCTTGGACTGCACCTCGTCGCCGAACTTCTTACGGTCATTGCAGATCTCTTTCAGAGTGATGGTGCCGATGATCTCACGCATGTTGCCCTGCAAGGAATCCACGATAGCCCGGTTGAAATCCTCCTCCGTCATATTCAGGAAGTTCTTCATAGCCAGCTGGATGCCCTCCGGGTCCGTCATGACCCGCACCTTGGCCACGGCGTCCACGTCCACGCCGATGAAGTCCTGGGTGGGAATATAGCCCTCAGACTTGATATCGATGGAGATCTGGCGGACGATCAGCTTATCCACCCGCTCCAGGAAGGGGATCTTGATGCCGGCTTTACCGATGAGCACCTTGGGGTGCTTCCGCAGGCCGGAGATGATGTACGCGACATCAGGCGGTGCCTTTACGTAGCCAAGCATAAAAATCAAGATTACTGCAACGGCAATGAGAATCACGGGAATGAGTTTCAGTAAGAATTCCATGGGTATCTCCTTTTCTTTTTCTTTATGTAGTTTTTAAGGGATGACAATACTTATGCGGAGTATTCCTCGTCTTCGGGCACCGTACCGCCGTACAGCTCCCGGTAGAACGCCGCTTCAGCAGCGTGTCTGTAAGGCCGCAGGGCCAGATTGCCGATGCCCAGCGTCAGAGCACACAGGATGTCCCATCCGATAAAGCTGAATTGCAGGCAGAACAGCCGCCAACGGTTCCCCTCCATCATGGCCTTGGACTGTGCGATGGCCTCGCTGGCCGAGAGCTCGGGATGCTCGGCCAGAATATAGCCTGTCATCGCGTAGCTGTAGCCGGCCACGATGCCGGGAATGACCAGAAGAAGCGTCCACAGAAAGATGTACACCGTTTGGAGTAGCTGGGCCGCCGCGACGGTTTTCCAGTGTGGAAAATAAGAGAACAATGTCTCAAAAGACGGCGTTTCTCCGGCGGTCAAATCCAGATTGAACCGGGCGTAGCCCACTTTGACGACGCTGCCCAGCACAAAGTACAGAACGCCCACCACGATCGCCGCCAGAATGAGGTAGATCGTGCCGCCAACCAGAACTGCCCGCAGTCCCGGTGTGATCCCGTCTCCCCAAGAGTAGATGGTCTGTCCGGCATATTGAATATTCGCGTTCAGGCTACCGCCGGTAAAATTGATCTTAAATTCAGGTCCGCCGGAAGTGGCTCCTCCCAGAATCGCCGCCACCAATCCCACCAGAATGGCCAACGGCCATTTCCCCTGAAGCGCCGCCCTGGCTTCCTGCCTGAAATCTGCCGCGCATTTCATTGGCTCTTCCTTTCCGCCCCATGGGCTCCCCCACTATATTTCTTTTCTGCAAGGACTCTCATTTTTATAGACGGTTCCAATCCTAATTTTGTTGCATATTTTCCGTCTTTTCTCAATAATTCCATCAAGTGGATGGTCAACAGCCGCTCTCTGGCCCCATGGCCCTCAGCTCCTTTTCCGGTTTTTGGAACGCCGTCCCTTTGCTCGAGAATAGCGTACAGCAAAAGGACGGCGGAATACATCATAGAATTGGAAAGATACAGCAGTTTATTTTCACTTTCGGAGCAAAATACCCCTTTCAGGTTTTCTTCCGGCTCCGATACGCTTCATACCGCGCCTCGTCGATCACACCGGTAGCCAGCATCTTCTCTGCCCAGAGCTGCAAGGTCTCCACCGTAATGGAAATGCGTTCCAGCTCCTCCTGAATGTATAGAAAATCCTCCAGCTCATCGGGGGTGATTGCCCCGTCGGCGGTGATCTCAATGAGCCGGTCCTTCCGCTTATTCATCGCATTTAAAGATGCCAGCATTTCCAGCACGATCTGAGACAGGTCCCTGATCTTGATCTCCGGCACATACTCCTGCCCGATGGGACACTGATTGGCGCAGTAATAGTTGCACAGGTCCGGCTTTTTATATTTCTCTGCCATTGTAAGCACTTCATCCGGATGCGGAAAAGAGCGCTCGTTCTCGATTTTTTCGATACGCTCCGGCGGGATCGTCTCCAGCAGCTCCGAGGCTGTTTCGCGGGTGAGCTTGAGCCCCTCACGGGTCAACTGGTAGAGATTTTTATTTTCTTTGGTGGATACTCTGGCCATAGCATGCCCCTCACATTTCAGAGTGCTTTTCCGGTGGCAGGAATTACCGTTGAAAAAACTGTTGATGTAAACATTATACCATAGAAAATGCGAAGAGGGAATACCCGGATATCTGCGCATAAACCCTATTGGATATTTCGTAAAATCACCGCCTTGCTCTGTGTGGTCGCTGTCTGACTTTCCTTTTGGCTACTCGATTTTTTGAAATAATTACTCCTGTACAGATAACCACTTCAAAAGCGAGAAAGAAAGCCGCACCAAGTACAACTGCACGCTTCTCTGCGGAACTTTTTTGAAAAAATACCGTCTATATTATTATAACAGTTGTTTCAAAATCTTCAGGCGGAGGATCGAACGATGAAAAGGCTCTTGGCATTTCTGCTTGCCGCAATCAGCGTATTTTCCCTGACCGCCTGTGCGCAACTGGGAACTGCGAGTACCGACAAATACCAGTTGGCGGCTGCCCAGTATCCGCAGATGGCACAGTACCCGGATGAGAGCAAGTATAATAACATCACATCCCGCACTGCTTGAAAACTAACAGAAGAGTAAAAGACACTATCCAATAAATCGAAGACAACGAAGAAACTCCCCCTGCCACCTTACTGTGGTCGGGGGAGCTTCTTTGCGTTAGAAGTCGTATTTGCCGGTTACTTGCTTGCGTACAGTCTCCAGAGGAAAGTCACGATCTGAGCTCTCGTGCAGTCGTTGTCTGGACCAAATAGGCCTCCGCTAATACCATTGGTGATGCCATTGTCCGTGGCCCACTTCACGGCCTCGGCATAGTAGGCATCCGTCGCTACATCGCTGAAAGCGGGAGTGCCGTCAGCAGACGTCTTGGATATACGGAACAGGAAGGTCACTGCTTGTGCACGGGTACAGGTCGCATCGGGGCTAAACTTTCCATCGCCGGTGCCGGTGGTGATGCCATTCTCGATCGCCCAGGCGACGGCCTTGGCGTAGTAGCTGCCGGACGGAACGTCAGCGAAGCTGACCGCGGTCTTCGGCTCGGGGGAACCGGCCGCGCGCCACAAGAAGGTGACGATCTGTGCACGGGTGCAGGGCTCATAGGGGCCGAACATCGTCTCGGTCAGGCCGTTCGTCACACCGCTTTTGACCGCCCACTTGACAGCCTCATAGAAGAACGCGTCGTTGGGAACGTCGTAGAAGAAGTTCAAGACGCTGTTATCTTCCATAAAGGTCGCCTTGACCTCGACCTTACTGCCGGGCATGGTAAAGGTGTACTTGCCGTTGCCCTTGTCCGTGAGTTTGAGCTCGCCGCCGTTCTTGTCGGTGACGGTCAGGGTCTCAAGAACATAGCCATCGTTGGGCTTCACCGTGACGGTCACGGTCGTACCGCCGGCGGCATTCTTCGGGCTGACGGTCACCGTGCCGTTCTCTGTCTTGTCGGGCGTTTCAACGGGATAGGCCGGCACATAGGAGTCGCCGGAGGGGGCAGAGGGCTTTTCCGCCTGCCGCACCACCATCGCCCGCTGCGGCGTCGAAGTGTTGCCCGCGCCGTCCTGCGCGGAGAGGGAGAGGATAGCGACGTTTCCACTCTCCAGCGTTCCGTCGATGGTAAAGCTGCCGTCGTTCCCGGCGTAGGTGCTCCCGCCATCTCCGTAGAGGATCTCGCTGCCCGCGTCCGCCGTGCCGGTGACGGTGTATTTACCGCTATCCCGGTCGGCGTAGAAGACCGGATCGGAGAGCGTGAGCACGGGCGGCGTTTCGTCGCGGCTCACCAGCAGGAATACGCTGGTCACGTCCGTGGCAGAACTGTTTGCAACGTTGGAGATACCGTCGATCCTGAGCATCAGCGTGCCGGTGAAATCGGGGATCTCATATTCTCCAAAACTATCTGCCGGAATTTCGTTGTTGGTGCTTTTATCCATCCGCGTGACCTTAATACTGTCGGCGTTCGCGCAAGTCACGGCAAGGAAGAAATTGCTGCCGCTGCCCACATAGGCGTGGAAGACGCCGTTTTCATCCTTGATGCAGGGTTCGCTGTTCACGGCAAGGGAGATGTCCAACGGCTTGTATTTCGGCAGGTATTCGCCGGTGGATCCAGTCTCCGCGCTGTAATACTTGCCGCCCTCGATGCTTCTGTAGGCGCGCACGCCGACCTTGTAGGTCTGGTTTGCGGACAGATTCGGGGACTCCGCGGTCCCTTTTCCTCCCACGGTCAGCGCCATGTCGATGGAGGTGGTGTTTCCATCAAGGTCGTAGCCGAAGCCAGTATCGACCCAAGCGCCGTTCTGTTCCTGATAGATCGTCACGGCGTAGCCGTCCGCGCCGTCCACAGGCGTCCATTCCGCGCGCACGACCTCATTGCCGGTGAATGTCAGGCTGACGTTTGTGGGAGCTTCAGGCTGGTTTGCGTTCGTGTAGAAAACCTGCTCGGTGAACTGCTGGTTGTCGATGGCGACAAGGCCGGTCACGGTTTTGGTCTCGCCGTTCCCATCGGTGAACGTAGTGCTCTTTTCCGTCATCAGGAAGGAGGTCACATAGTAGTTACCCGTCGGAGCCAGCGTGCCGCTCTGCGGAATCGTGACCGAGATATTGGTGGGGTTCTCCACAGTCTGCTCCTCGATCAGATAATCCGCGCCGCCCTCTTTTGTGCCAAGATAGGTGCGCAGGACATACTTCGTTCCCTCTTCGGCGTATTTGATCGTGCCAGATACCAGACCGTTAGTCGGATACAGAGTCAAGTCTAGACTTTCGAACGGTGCAACGGCAAAACCCTTGGATTTATCCGTTACAGGCGTAAGCGAACCCGTGTTGACCTGATACGTCCCGCCCTCCTTCAGCCGCAAGATCGCCACACGATAACTTTTTCCATCACCATTTATCAGAATGTCGGTAGCTGCGTTGATATCCGCGTTGCGGTCAATATGCCCCTTTTCATCTTCGTTCACAGCGTCGTTTACCCAGTAGATACTGAGAGGAACGTTGCTGTTTTTCTTCGTAACAGATAAATTGTTGTCCTTGATCTGCTGTTCGGTGACGCTGCTGTCAAAGGCCAACAGGATATACGGCGTTTCGTCTGGCGAAGTGGTTTCCACCTCAATCGTTTGTGTGTTCACGCTGTAGTTTTCGAGTGCAAAGGGCTCCGCCGAATACAGCACCGGAATAGCCTCCGCGCCATCTTCCAGCGGCAGCTCCTGTGTGACGATCGCAACGCCCTTTGTGCTCCAATCCCATTCCGGGAGCTTCTTGAGCCAGCGGTACTCAATGCCCCAGCCCTTGCCTCTTTCGAATTTGGTCTCGATGATATTCGGGATCAGCACCCACGCCCGCGTATCGACGATTAGGAGATCCACGCCGACCATTGCGCCGAGGTAGATGTCGACGTTCTCAAACGCCTGCTTCATGCCCTCGCTGACACTGGCGCCTTGAATGTCAAAGGTCGTCTGTCCGCCGATGATGAGGTTGATGTTTCCGACATTTGCGCCGAACCCGCCAGCCACAGGAATATCGCTCGGGATCTGCACTCTGCCCGTGACGGTGCCATTGGCCCCGATCCCAAGATATACTTTATTCTTACCATCATTCACGCCGCCGAACGCGCCCAGCTTGACGGAGGAATTCACTTCGATGACATCAATCGTTTTATTCGGCAGGTTGAGCTTGAGCTCTTCCGAGCCGCCAAAGTAGATGCCCCTGTAGGTCTGGCCTCCGTAAGTCCGCTCCTGCCCGTTGAGCATGAGGGTATAGCCAAAGCTGTCAATGACCTGCCCGGCCTTGCCCACGCCGACAAGGCCGACGTCCGTTGCCTTGAGCGAGATCTCGCTCGGCCCGAGGACGACGTTGCCCGTGCCCTCGATCAGGTGCAGATAGGTACCGGTCAGCGCGCCGCGCAGCTTGAGCGGCGGAATGGCAAAGTAGTTGCCGTTCACCGTTTTTGCCAGATCCTTGAAGCCCGCGCCGCCGCCGTTGAGCTGTCCTACGGGAATGGGCGGGATGAGCGGGATGCCGGGGTTCGCCTTGACATAGAACCACAGCTCATCGGGAATGAGCGAGCCGTCCTTTTTGCTGCGCTCCAGCGCCAGCGTCGCCTCGGTCTCAAAGAGGTCGAAGGCGTTCAGTTCCAGCTCAAAGGCGTAGCGCTCCTCACCCTTGAAGGTGTTGACCTCGCCGTTGACCGATGCCAGCTCCAGCGCCATCAGCTTCGCGGTGTCAAAGCTGCCCTTGGCCTTTACGCCGTTGACCTTGAACTCACGCTTCTCGTTCAGGCCATAGCCCAGCTTTTCCATCGAAAACTCCGCGCCCTCGAAGATGGTCTTGAAGCCAATGTCGCCGCCGAACACAAGGTTGCCCGATGCGTCGGCGGTCGCCTCTTCCAGCTTCACCGTGGCATAGGGAATGTCCACAAAGATGATGGCGTCGTTCTTCACGGGGTCAATGGTAAATGTAAAGCCATCCTTTGTAAGGTTGATCTTCAGGTCATTTTCCGCGCCGCTTTTCGGCTGATAGAACTTAAAGCTCGGCGCGTTCAGGTGTACGCCCTGCTGCTCCACGCGGCCGTCCTTATGGATAATAAGCTTGTTGCTCTTGTTGCCTTTATCCCATGTCGCTGTGACGGAGGGCGAGAGCATGGCCGCGCCGCCGGTAAAGACGAACTCCGCGCCGTTTTTGCTCTCATAGTCGCCGTTGATGATCGCGACGGGGTTTCCGTACTGTCTTTTCAGCGCTTCGAGCGCCGCGTCATCCGCCACATATTCCACGGTCACGCCCTCTCCGTTCGCGAAGGCCGCGAGACGCTTGGCGTAGATGGTGGGATCGACCGTATCCGGCTTGGAGGGGACCTCATCCGCCTTCACCTTCAGATCGTGGAAGCCCCAGAGGAAGTGGCAAATACCGCCCGGTCCGCCATCGAGGAACTGGAAGCCCGCCTGATTCGTGCACACCACGTAGGCGTCGGCAGGGCGGCTGGCCGGAAGCACACTGACCAGATTCGGCAGAATGGCCTTGAGGGAGCTTTCGTCTTTGCATACCGACAATCCCACAAAGGGATTGGCCCAGGGGTACCCATCCGTATAGACCTCGTGGATGATGCTCGTGTACAAAGCCTTCCCCTGCTTGACGCTTATATAGGCGGTCATATCCACCGCCGCGCTTGTGACCACGGTGCTTTCAGCCGTCGTTACCTTCGTTTCCTGATTGTAGTAGGTGCGGCTCAGCTTGATGGCGGGGCTGTCCGAGGCGTTCGAATGTCCCATGCCGGTAAAGCTGTTGAGGACATAGCCCCATTGGCAGGAGATATCCGTGCTGAGTCCAAAGTTGCTGTTAAGCTGAACGCTGTCGACCGTTGTCAGCACGCCCCATGTGCCTTCTGCGCTCTCCGCGTTCTGCACAAGCTCGTGGTAAGCGGCAGCCGTTCCGGCGATCACTTTCCCGGACAGCACGACCGCTAGGTCATACTCCGCCTTGATCGCCTTCGCGTTACCGTTCGGTGTTTTGTTCACAAAGCTTATGCGCTTCAACCGAAGCTCGGCAGGGTGCACGACCTCCCGTATGTTATAGGCATAGCCTTCATAGGTGATGAACCTGCAAAACGGCGTCTGCCGGTCCGTGGGGTCGCCGTCGGCAGCCGTCGGGGCCGTTGAGAGCGTGCCGTCCTTCCGCGCGATCACGCGGAGATAGTCGTTTCGCAGCTCAAGCGACCCGCTGCTCAGCGTGGCCGTCTTTACGGTCCCGCCGGCCGTTCGGATGTCTCCCAAATAGGCCGCCGCCTGCGTGGGCAGCAGGCCCAGCAGCAGGCAGAGCGTCAGCAACAGGGATAGTATTTTCTTCATGGTGCGTTCTCCTCCTTTTTTTCTGTGATGTTCTCCTTGCGTTTCTCCCGCTCGCGCAGCCGCATACAGGCGGCTGTCAGCAAAACGGCGGCCGCGAAAGCCACAACGCCGACGAGCACATAGCCGCCCGCGTCCTCCCGCAGCAGCATCGCGCCGAAACTGCCCTGCGCGGCGGCCATTCCCGGTCCGACCACCGTGTCCGCCGTCCGCATCAGCGCCGCAAGCAGCAGCACGCATAATGCCGACAGGCTGCCGACCTCGCGCCGCTGCCGCCGGCGGCGTATTTCGCGCGCCCGTTTTTTCACGAGCACGACCCGCCTTGCGGTATCGTACATATCGCCTGTCTCCTTTCTCCGTTTTGTCTGAACGCGCGGCTCAAAAAGCCTTTCACTTATATAGGTACAAAAAAGGGAAAAAACTCTCACCCCAAACAAAGAATTTTCCAAAAAAATTGAGAGCCGCCAAAAAGCGGCTCTCAAAGAGAGCATATTTGCCTATTCCTCCCGCACTGTCCGAAAAGCGGAAAGCTTGCCCGCCGCCATCAGCAGCACCGGCAGGCCGTAGGCGATATACTGCGCCGTGCCGCCGTAGGCAACGAGCAGGTTGTAGATGGCGTGGAAGGTGATGACCGCGCCCAGCAGCCCGCAGGTGCCGGCGATCTTCAACCGCGTGCGCTGCCACGCATACGAAAGCCCGCCGCCGACGATCAGGCCGCAGAGCACGTGCATCGCTCCCGCCCCGAAGCCGCGAAAGAAAATAAAGGAGAAGCGGTCGGCGCCGTTCTGGATGAGATAGCAGACATTTTCAAAGGTCGCAAAGCTCAGCGCCAGCGTGATGGCGGCGGATTTGATCTTTTCCCCTTTCGGTTCGAACACAAGAAGGTAAAAAACCAGCGGCAGCAGCTTCATCAGTTCCTCCACCACCGGCGCGATCTCCACCGTGGCGGCAAGAACGTCTGCCCGGCACACCGCCGCAAGGAAGGTGTTGATGTAGGCAGAGAGCAGGCACACCCCCATTCCGGCGATGCAGAACAGGAAGAAGCGGAGATGCCGCCTGCCCATGCACAGGGCGGCCACCAGCAGCGGCGACACCATGCAGATGAAGATATTTTCAATATAGGTCATGCGCGCACCGCCCTTCTCACGGCGGGCAGCAGGCCCAGGATGGCCAGCGTCAGCAGCAGGTCGCACCAGAACACAGGACTTGCCGGGGAAGCATCGGGCCAGAAGCAGCCAACGGTCCACAGCAGGTATTCCGCGCCGGCGAAGCCCAGCACGCCGATGTGGAAGCAGCGCATATTCCGCGCCGCGCCCGTCTGTCCGTTTGCGTAGGCAAGTCCGCGCAGGGCGCAGAAGGAGAGGAGGATCATCATGCCGCACCAGATCAGGTTGGAGAGGATATCCCCGAAGGTACAGTAGAACACCAGCAGCGGCACGCCGACCGCGGGCGCGAGCCACGCCTCCCGGCAGCGAAAGGCGCGCTCCGCCCTGTCAGCGAGCGTGGACTGCAAAATGCGCAGGAAGATGAGGCTCGCCACCCAGCCGAATTCCGAGACATAAAAGACCCGCGGCGTGGTGGAAAACAGCAGCAGATACAGCGTCCAGTAGAGCGAGCCGAGAGCAAAGCAGCCATAGAAGCACAGCAGCAGAAAATACACCTGCCTGTGGCTTTTTCGATAGGCGATCCCTGCAAGGCAGGCCCCAAGAAACGTGACCAGTAATTGCAGGAAATTTTCAATCAGTTCCATGCCGCTCCTCGCTTTCCTTATCCTGCTTGTCCTCCCGGTCCATCCGACGGATGCGGAAGCACAGGATGGTCACGCACACGCCGAGGAGAAACGCCAGAAGTCCGATGACGATGTATCCAAGTGCCGCGCTTCCGCCATACATACTGGCCGTCGTTTCAAAGCCAGAGTATCCGCCGGTCCCGATCCGCGCGGCGATGCCGGGCATGGCAAGGGAAACTCCCGCGAGCAGCACAAGGCACGCCGCCACGGCGGACGCCATGGCGATCGTATTGCGCCGCAGCCGTTTCTCCCGCTCAATTTTGGCGATGCGCCGCTTCACCTCCGAGACGCGTTCTTCATGGCTCAGCATTTGTGATCCCCTCCTGTTCCAGCAGCCTGCGCAGGCTTTCTTTTCCGCGATACACCATGTTGGTGATCTGCTTCACCGTTTTCCCTGTGACCTCCGCAGCCTGCGCATAGCTCATATCCTCAAAATAAGTGAGATAGAGGACTTCCCGATAGTCCGGATTCAGTCCATCCATGCAGAAATGCAGAATGCGGTCGCGCTCCTCCGTCTGGATGACCTCCTCCACCAGCAGTTGCCCGTCCGGTTCGTTGTCTAATTCATCAAGGCTGAACAAAGGTTTCCATCTGCTTTTGCGGCGCAGCGCCATGTGTCTTGCCGCCTTATAGAGATACGCCTTGAAGCCGCCTTCTCGAATGCGCGGCTTTTTCGTGAATAGATAGGCAAAGACATCGAGCATCAGTTCCTCGGCCTCGTGAATGTCGTGCAGGTAGCCGTCGAGATAGAGTGTGAGCTTATCACCGTAATGCTCTATGAGAGTGCTCAAGCAGCCCTCGTCGCCGTCAAGATAACGGCGATACAGGACATCGTCTGTTTCCATTTCACACCCTCCTTGCCGCAATTTTTCATAAATATTATACGGGAAACGACAAATGCTTTCAAGGGGAAGTCATCGCGGTGACTTCCTGATCAAAAACAAGTGGGGGGTACCGGCTCGGAAAGCCGATACCCCCGTTGATGTTATTTGTGCCGCCTTTTGCTGAGATCGCAAGCTGCGGATGCCGTTTGACCTGACCTGGGGTCCCTGCGAGAGGAGCTTCAGGACGAGAGACTCATCATCCAGCCCATCCGGTCCTCTTTGCAGTATATTCTCCGCTTATATCAGCAGAGCAAGGCGCCTAACAGTTTTGCGGTACCTACACTTTCAACTTGTTGTCCCCATGTTGCTCCCTCCACGCGACCTGTAAATCTTTCCTGAATTTTTTACAGGAACCGTTGCCTTTTTTCAATATTTGCTTTAAGATAAGACTCTCTGTCATATTCAGCCAAAATCTGCGGAGCTTTTTTAGAAAAGCCCCCTACAGGAGAACCGATATGCTCAACGTAAAAACAGACGATACATCTATGGCAAATACGGATCAAGGCTCTGTCACTGCTGTTAAAACAGCGGCGCCCACGAGCCATGATCTTTGGAAAACATGGCGGGAAAACCTTCTGCTGTTTTGCTTTACCGGCGTTTATGTGGAGCTGTGCCTGCATCTGTGCGTTTTCCGCTCGCTGGATCGGTGCGCAGGCTATCTCATTTTATTCGGCCTGCTGGGCGGTGCACTTTGCACGCTGTTGACCTCCTGTTTGCCAAAGATACTGCGCCAGATCACAGGGCTTTTCCTGATCGCGGCGCAGGTGCTTCTGGCTGAGATGCAGCTGGTCTATCATTGCATCTTCGGAGATTTCATGCCCGTCAGCCAAATCGGCATGGGCGGAAATGTGATCGTCAATTTCAACTCGCAGCTTCTCTATGGGATCCGCCAAAATCTGCTGAAGATACTGCTCCTCCTGCTGCCGCTGATCGTCGTGATCCTCTGCCTTGCCCTGCGATGGGTGCAGGCTCTGAAGCTGCGGCTGCGCTGGAAACAGGCGCTGGCCTCCTTTGCCGTGCTCCTCGCACTGCTGCTGACGGTCACGGGACTTATGTACGCCGGACGGAATAAAGCCTTCTCCGTCTATCATACCTTTACCAATGTGGACACCTCCACTGACAGCAGCTACAAAAAGATCGGCATGCTGGCCACCACGGCGCAGGAGCTTCGATATATGCTCTTCGGCGGCAGCGGCAGCATTACGATCACGCCGTCGTCTTTGAATATAAGCGATGTTCCGCGGATATACAGCAGCAACTCCTATAATGTGATCGAAAGCATCGATTTTACGGCTCTTGCAGACAGTACCGACAGTGACATCCTCAAGGCCACGGACGAGTATCTGGCAAATGCAACACCTACTCGAAAGAACAATTATACGGGACTTCTCAAGGACTATAACCTCATTACCATCTGCGCCGAAAGCTTTTGCCCATGGTTTATCAGCGAGGAACTGACCCCGACGCTCTATAAGCTGAGCCATACGGGTATTCTTTTCGAGAACTACTACGGCACATTTCAGTCCGTCACCACCAACGGCGAATACACGATGTGCATGGGGCTTTATCCGGATATGTCCCGCACAAAAACAGATTCCAGCTTCAATGTGGCGGGCAACAACTATCTGCCCTTCTGCCTGGGCAACGCACTCAAGGGCATGGGCTATCAGACCTGGGCCTATCACGACTACATTGGGGATTTCTACAACCGAAATATCACCCATGCCAACATGGGCTACACGTTCAAAGCGGCGGATTCCGGCCTTGATATGAAGATCGACTGGCCCTCCTCCGATCTGGAGATGATGGAGGCCTCCGTAAATGACTACATCAACAGCGGAACGCCCTTCCACGCCTACTACATGACCTTCAGCGGTCACTACCAGTACAACTGGGACAATGCTATGAGCGCTAAAAACCGCGACGCGGTGAAGGATCTGCCCTATTCCGAGCCGGTGAAGGCGTACATTGCCTGCAATCTGGAGCTGGAATACGCACTGGAGTACCTGATGCAGCGGCTGGAGGAAGCTGGCGTTGCCGACAAGACCTGCATCGTTCTGACCAATGACCACTACCCCTACGGTCTGACCGAAGCAGAGTATAACGAGTTGGCAGGGCAAACGCTGGACACCACCTTTGAGAAGTACCGCAACAGCTTTATCTGCTATGTTCCCGGCCTTTCGGAGAACATCGTGGTGGATGAATACTGCTCCACGGCGGACATCTTGCCGACGCTGCTGAACCTCTTCGGTGTGGACTACGATTCCCGCCTGCTGGCAGGCACCGATGTGCTCTCCAGCGGCATCCATGCGGCGGTGCTGTCGGACAAGTCCTTTCTGACGAAGACCTTCCGCTATGATGCCGGTACGGAAACGGTGATCCCTGCTGATGAAAATATCACTATCTCCGACGAGCTGGTGGAAACCTACCGGCTCTATGTGGACAGCAGGTTCCAGCTCTCCGGCAACATCCTCAACAGCGATTACTACGCCCATGTCTTTTCCAAAGAGTCCAGCGGCGGGAGCCTTGAGGACACGGTGGTATTCACGGACATCAAGAGCATTTTCAATCAAGCCAGCGTCCTCTACATGTACCGCAACGGCTATGTGGACCCTGAGGCGCCGAACACCTTTGGCGGCAAGGCTACGGCAAGGTTAGGAGAGTTTGTCGATGTGCTCTACCGCATTGCGGGTCGGCCGGAAACGGACGATACCGCCTTGCCACCCGACTATGAAAGCGAAGAATTCAACACTGCACATCCCTATTATAACGCCGTGTGCTGGGCCTATCAGACAGGATTGCTCCGGCAGAATGATCCCAATACCGAATACGATGACAAGGTGGACTACCAGACTGCTTGTGTGCTGATTTTTCGCTACGCGGTCATGGCCGGCGTGGATACCGGCGTGGATCAGACGCAGCTCTGGAAGATACTTCGGGATGACCCTGATCTTAACAGAGAGGCGGCCAAAGCGATGCTCTGGTGCGATGAGAAAGACATCACCACCCGGGACAGCGACCTTGACGAGCTGCTGGCATCTGCTGGCACCCGCATCAGCCGCTACCAGATGACATCGTTCCTGTTCTATCTATGTACCTACGAGTTGGATATGGGCAGTTGAGCATATTCTTGATGGCGGGACATTGCTATGACTATGCGCTCAACGACGGTATGCCGGGGTATGCAGACGATCAACGCTCTGACCGCTACGGGTACCGCTGGTGCATGCAGACGTAGGAAAATGATGCTGTGCTGCGCTATTCATAGAAGATCAACGAATAGTGGCGGCGAGAAGCCATCGCATAGCGGGCAGCAGTCTGGTAAAATGAAGGAGAAGTTGGCAAGTTATCCTCGAAAGGAAGTGTCATATGGTAATCAAGTATTCCAGAGATTCGCTGAGATTTCTGAGTAAGCTGAATAAGAGATCCGTTACGCGAATCAGAGCAGCGATCCAAGGATTGACTCTGACACCGCCTGAAGGCGATATTTGTGTCTGATATGGCTATCGACGCTGCCCGCATGATGGATATGCTGCTTGACGAAGATAAAAACTTTGCCTATGAATTCATCAAGAAGCTGGTAAAAACGTGGGCCCCCGACTTCACAAAAGTGACGCCGGAGGAGGCACAGCGTATCAAGGCGGCAGAAGAAAACGGTTTTGTCGCGGACAGCGATATTGACTGAGATCATCTCAGCGCCATCGTATAATAGAAGATGGATGCCGTTGATCTGATCGAACGGAAGCCGGACGAGGCCGAAAATGCTGCAGCTTCATCTGTTGACCGATATACAGCCGACGAAGTGTTTCCCGCATAAAGGAACGGATCAAACATCAACGGGAAGAAAACCGCTCTGAGAGATCAGGGCGGTTTTCTTATGAAATGGCATCTAATGTTTCCGAAAATGAAGCACGACCCCCGTGAAATATGGGATGCTACGTCATTAAATCGGATACATTGTTTAAAGCATCACCGGGGGGTGGTTAATGTGATAGAGCGCGTTGAATGAGCGATCATACCATGTTCCAAGCCAAAATTGTTTTGTGCGCAAAGTAACCTATCTCGGAGTATTTGAGCCCAGCGACACCGGTTATCGTTTCCTGTATCATATTGCAAGACTGACCAGGAGCGAGCGAATATGAACTGGAAAAACAAAGAGATCGACATGCTGCATGGCCCACTGGCGGGAAAACTGCTGCTTTTCAGCCTGCCCATCGCGCTCAGCAGCATGGTCCAGCAGCTATTCAATGCGGCGGACACTGCTGTCGTTGGCTATTTCGGCAGCGAGGGCTCGCTCACAGCGGTGGGAACGAACACTGAGATCATCGCCTTGGTCATCACGCTGTCCTCGGGCCTGTCCATCGGCGCAAACATTTTGATCGCCAACCACGTTGGACGAAACGAGACCAAGGAGCTGCCCGCCGCGGTGCAGACGGCGATGCTCATGGCCGTTCTGCTCGGCGTGGCAGGGCTTCTTTTGGGGCAGGCAGCCGCAGTTCCGCTGCTGCGGCTGCTCCAAACACCGGAGGATATTTTTGAGGAAGCAGCGCTTTACCTGCGGCTCTATATGCTCGGCTATCCGTTTTTACTGCTGTACGATTTCGGCGCGTCCGCGCTGAGGGCGCGCGGCGACAGCCGCTATCCGTTTTTCGCACTGATGCTCTCGGGCGTCGCGAACGTCGGGCTCAATTTATTTTTCGTGGTCGTGCTCCGCATGGATGTCGCCGGGGTCGCGATCTCGACGGGTGTTTCCACCACGCTCTCAGCGCTGCTGGTGCTGCGGCGGCTCAGGAGGGACGAGCTGTTCCGCTTTACATTCCGCGAGCTGAAATTCTCCTTAAAAAATGCGGGAAACATCCTGAAGACCGGCGTTCCCTCTGCCGTGCAGGGAGCGGTGTTCTGCTTTGCCGATCTCTTTGTGCAGGCGTCGGTCAACCGCTTCGGCGAGACTGTGATCGCAGGAAGCACGATCACGATGAACTTTGAATACTTCACCTACTACATCATCACGGCGTTCGGCCAGACGGAGACAATTTTTACGAGCCAAAACTACGCTGCAGGGCAGCGTGACCGGTGTCAACGCATCCTGTGGCTGTGCTTGCTGCTGTTTACGGTATGCAGTACAGTTCCGATCACCGCGATCGTCCTGTTCCGCGACTTTTTCTCGTCTCTTTTTACGCCGGAGGCCGCTGTGATCGAAAGCGCCGCCGTGCGCATCCTGTGCATCCTGCTCTTTGAACCGCTCTGCGATCTCTACGAGATTCCGGCGGGCGTCCTGCGCGGCAGCGGACACGCGATCTATCCCGCAGTCAGCACGATGCTCGGCACCTGCGCGTTTCGCATCGTCTGGATCTGCTCGGTGTTCCGCGCGCATCCCACGCTCCCGATGCTGTACCACGCATTTCGGCTTTCATGGATCGCAACGATCGTGCTGGTAAACGTCGGGCTTCTTGTGATTTGCAGACGGAGAAATACGGGCTGAAAGTTCGGCCCGCGTTAGACTCTTTTCACCGGGCGCACGTATTTCCAGTATCGCTTGCAGTCGTGGTAGAAGTAAAAGATACGCCCGGGCGTCAGGTCGAGCGCATAGCCGGAAGAGGCGTAGTCGAATTCCTTCATCGCCTGTTCGATCTTCATCTCGACCGCGGTGTTTTCCGAAGCGAGATCGAACGGCCCGTGCTCGAAGACGAGGTATTCGCCCTCGGGAACGTCCATCAGCCGCATCTGCGGCGGAATGGGACCGTCGTAGCCTGCGGGCAGGCGAGCGCCGTAGGCTTCGGCCAGTGGGATGCCCCACGAGCAGATGCGCCCGGACGGCTCGTTGATAAATGCCATCACCTGACCGCTGCCGCTGTCCATTCCCTTGTCGCCTAAATCGTCGAGCTTGCCGGGAATGCTCTCCAAAAGGCCGCAGATCGTATCGCAGTCCTGGCTGGGAATATTGCTCTGCTTTTGCCAGAAGTCCCAGTAGCCGATGCTCTCGTAATTCCTGATGTGCAGGAATTTGTGCGCGGGGATGGTCACAAAATAGGTCCTTACTTCACTTTTTGTTTCGTTCATGCCGGTGCCTCCGTTTTCCAAAAGATAGCAGTCGAACGGCCGCAGGACGGTGCGCAGCACCAGCGGAACAGGATGCGCGCGGTATTGGCTCGGCGTCAGACCGTACTGCGCCTTGAACGCGCGTGTGAAGGCCTCATGCGAGGAAAAACCGTAGTCCAGCGCGATCTGCAAAAGGCCTGTATCCGTGTCGCGCAGTTCCTTGAGTGCAAGGGCGAGCTTGCGCGCCCGCAGATAGTCCCGAAGCGGCATCCCCGATACCTCATGGAATTTGCGCGAAACGTGGCACTCGGAGTATCCAATTGTTTGTGACAAGCTTCTGAGCGTCAGCGCTTCATCATCATGACGGCGGATGCAGCGGTCGATCTCCGCGATGCTCTCCTGCACGATCCTGCTCCATTCATCCATAGCCGTTCTCCCTTCTGCTTTGCTCTATCATAGCGTGAATTTCTTCTCCGCGCTTGACTGGCGTTGCGGAGTTTATCATTGATACAAAAAAGGACCTTCTCGTCTCGAGAAGGTCCTTTTCTTGTTTTCTTAGTACAGCTTGGCGCCGGCGGGGATATCGTCGTCGACCATCAGGAAGTTGAGACGCTCCTCGCCATCCACGTGGTGGACAGCGGAGATCAGCATACCACAGGAATCGATGCCCATCATCTTGCGCGGGGGCAGGTTGACGATGGCGATGGCGGTCTTGCCGACAAGATCCTCGGGCTCGTAATAGTCGTGGATGCCGGAAAGGATGACGCGGTCCTTGCCCGAGCCGTCGTCGAGGACGAACTTTAAGAGCTTCTTGCTCTTGGGCACGGCGGTGCACTCCTTGATCTTGACCGCGCGGTAGTCGGACTTGGCAAAGGTGTCGAAGTCGACCTGCTCTTCGAAGATCGGCTCGCTCTCGACCTTGTCGACCTCTTCGGCGGCGTGCTCGCCCTTGGGCTTGACAAAGCCGGTCGCGCCGGTGGGCTTCACGGCGGCGGGAGCGGACGCTTCAGCCTTCTCCTCAGCCTTTTCGCTCTTCTTGGGCATATCGAGCGGCTTCATCGTGGGGAAGAGGATGACGTCGCGGATGGAGTCGGTGCCGCAGAGCATCATCGCGCAGCGGTCGATACCAAAGCCCAGACCACCCGTCGGGGGCAGGCCGTATTCGAGGGCCATGACGTAATCTTCGTCCATCATCTCGGCCTCGTCGTCGCCGTTGGCGCGCTTTTCGACCTGCGCCTTGAAGCGCTCGTACTGATCCATCGGGTCGTTGAGTTCGGTAAAGGCGTTGCCCATCTCGCAGCCGCAGACGAACATCTCATAGCGCTCGGTCAGGTGCGGGTCAGACGGGCTGCGCTTGGCAAGCGGGCTGACCTCGACGGGGTACATGGTGATGAACGTCGGCTGGATGAGCGTCTCCTCGACCTTCTGGTCGAAGGTCTCATACAGGGCGTTGCCCCACGTGCTGTCCACGCCGTCCATGTCGACGCCGACGCTCTTGGCCAGCGCGACAGCCGCCTTAGCGTCGCCCTCGATGGCCATGAAGTCCGCGCCGGTCACGTTCTTGACGGCCTCCGCCATCGGGATGCGCGGCCATGCGGGCGTGAGGTCAATGTCGTGGCCGAGCCACTGGATCTGATAGGTGCCGAGAATTTCCTTCGCGGCGCCGGAGAGGATGCCCTCGAGAATGTCCATCATGCCGTCGAGGTTCGTGTAGGCCTGATAGAGCTCGCAGGTGGTGAACTCGGGGTTGTGCTTGGTGTCCATACCCTCGTTGCGGAAGATGCGGCCGACCTCATACACGCGCTCCATACCGCCGACGATCAGGCGCTTTAAGTGTAGCTCCGTCGCGATGCGCATATACATATCGATATCAAGGGTATTGTGGTGCGTGATGAAGGGACGCGCGTTCGCACCGCCCGCGATGGGGCTCAAGACCGGCGTCTCGACTTCCATAAAGCCGAGGGAGTCGAGGTAGCGGCGCAGGTACGCGACGAACTTCGAGCGGATCTCGAAGTTGCGCTTGGACTCGGGGTTGATGATGAGGTCCACATAGCGCTGGCGGTAGCGCGCTTCCTTGTCGGTCAGGCCGTGGTACTTTTCCGGCAGGGGGCGCAGGGACTTGGAGAGCAGCGTGATCTTCTTTGCGCGCACGCTCATCTCGCCGCGCTGGGTGCGGAAC
>OIXV01001597.1_pt1 | contig 19771 bp, 11 predicted proteins | sample 1587771 | NCBI WGS metagenome assembly OIXV01 (sample SAMEA3888893, study PRJEB22519) | human gut metagenome | biome: human gut; feature: human-associated habitat; material: faeces | place: Denmark | collected 2010
ATTGATTATGATTTTCGATAATATATTAATTTATTTCGTAATTGTCCCACTCCTTACTCTTCTGGGACTGGCTCTTTGTCAAAACAAGGGCATCAAGGCGATTAGAACCGTTGCTGCTACAGGTGCCACTGTGCTGGTGGCTATGGCCGTCTATCTGGTGGTTTACTTCTTGCAAGAGCGCGGTGCCGGTAACGATGCTCAAATGCTTCTTACCGACAGCTGGTGCTGGTATGCCCCTCTGAATATTAATCTGGCGCTTGGCGTCGATGGCGTTTCGGTGGTGATGATTCTGCTTTCTGCGTTCATCGTGTTTGCCGGTGTGTTTGCATCATGGGAAATCAACCCGCTGCCTCGCCAGTTCTTCATGTGGTTCTTCCTCCTCTCTATTGGTGTGTTTGGTTTCTTCATCTCTGTTGACCTCTTCACCATGTTTATGTTCTACGAGGTGGCTCTTATTCCTATGTACCTCCTTATCGGTGTATGGGGTTCGGGCAACAAGAACTACTCTGCAATGAAACTTACATTGATGCTGATGGGTGGCTCTGCATTCTTGATGCTTAGCATTCTCGGTATCTACTATCATTCTTCTGCAGACGGCAACCTCACCATGAACCTCCTTGAAGTGGCTCGGAACAATGCCATTCCTCACGAATGGCAGCTCTACCTCTTCCCAATGGCGTTCGTTGGTTTCGGTGTGCTTGGCGCTATGTTCCCATTCCACACTTGGTCGCCTGATGGTCACGCATCAGCCCCTACAGCAGTGTCGATGCTCCACGCAGGTGTGTTGATGAAGCTTGGTGGTTACGGTTGCTTCCGTATCGCTATCTACTTGATGCCTTACGCCGCTACCGAACTCGGTTGGATTTTCCTCACACTCACTGGTATCAGCATCGTGTATGGTGCGTTCAGCGCATGTGTGCAGACCGACCTTAAGTACATCAACGCTTACTCATCAGTGAGCCACTGTGGTATGGTGCTTTTTGCAATTTTGATGTATAACCAGACCGCTATGACTGGTGCTGTGCTCCAAATGCTCTCTCACGGTTTGATGACAGCACTCTTCTTCGCCCTCATCGGTCAGATTTACGGTCGTACCCACACCCGCGACATTCGCGACATGGGCGGTATGATGCACATCATGCCTTACCTTGGTGTAGGTTATGTGATTGCAGGTTTGGCTTCGCTTGGTTTGCCAGGTTTGAGCGGTTTCGCTGCCGAAATGACCATCTTCTTCGGTTCGTTCCAAGAGGCTGGTTTGCTCCAACGCGTGTTCACCGTGGCTGCTTGCGCATCAATCGTGATTACTGCGGTTTACATCTTGCGTGTGGTAGGCAAGCTGCTCTTTGGTGAGGTTCAAAACGAGCATCACCGCGAGCTCACCGACGCTGTATGGTATGAGCGTTTCAGCACCACTGTGCTCATCTGCTCTGTGGCGGCTATCGGTTGCTTCCCTAACTTTTTCGGCGACATCATTCGCGATAGTTTCCTCCCTGTAGTTGACGCTATTAAGAATGTTCTTTAATAAAAGTGTTGAATTTAAAAATCGATAAGATACAAAATGGATTATTCTCAATTTTTAATGATGCCTCAAGAAATCGGTCTGTTGGCTACATTCTTGTTAGTATTTCTCTATGACACTTTTATGCCAGCCAAGTGCCAGAAAGGGCTTCCTCTTTTCACTGCGGCTGCGTTCGCTCTCTACACTGCTTTCAGCTTCATTCCATGCTGCACAGGCATCGCCTTTGCAGGTATGTTTGAGCAAAGCCAGGCCACTTGGGCGATGAAAGGCATTCTCAATATCGGCACATTCCTTGTGATTCTTCAAGCCGTGAAGTGGACTAATAGCGACTTCGTAAGCGTTCGCCGTGGCGAATTCTACGAGTTGATTATGCTCACACTTTTCGGTATGTTCCTCATGGTATCGGCGCGCAACTTCCTCTTGTTCTACATCGGCCTCGAAACGGCTTCATTGCCACTCGCAGCCCTTGCAGCATTTGAGAAGAACCATTACGAATCGCGCGAAGCCGCTGCCAAATACATCTTCACAGCCATCTTCTCGTCAGCCATTATGCTGCTCGGCGTGTCGTTCGTTTACGGTTTGAGCGGTTCGCTCAACTTCGCCACCATCGGTGAAGTGCTCGTGTCGAAGCAGTCGGCTCTGCTCATCGTGGCAGTGGCGTTTGTGATTGCTGGTGTGGGCTTCAAGCTCTCGCTTGTTCCATTCCACAACTGGACCGCCGACGTTTACCAAGGTGCTCCAACCGCTGTTACCAGTTACCTTTCAGTGATTTCTAAGGGTGCAGCCGCATTCGCATTCCTCGTGATTCTCACCCAAGTGTTCGGTGCCGTTTACGCCGACGTTTGGAAATGGATGCTCTATGCAGTGATTGTGCTCACCATCACCATTGGTAACCTCTTCGCAGTGCGTCAGCGCAACCTCAAGCGTTTCTTGGCATTTTCTTCAATCTCACAAGCTGGTTACATCATGCTTGGTGTGATTGCTGCCAACACGCTCGGTATGGCTTCAATGATGTATTATGTGGTGGTTTACATCTTCTCCAACCTTGCGGCATTCGGTGTGATTGCAGCCATCGAGCGCAAGACTGGCAAGGTGACCACAGATGATTACAATGGCCTCTTCAAAACCAACCCATGGCTCTCATTCACTATGATGGTGGCTATGTTCTCGTTGGCTGGTATTCCTCCATTCGCAGGCTTCTTCAGCAAGTTCTTCGTGTTTGCTGGCGCGCTTCACGGAGCAGATGTGGCTATTTACGTACTTGTATTGATTGCTTTAATTAATACCATCATTTCACTGTACTACTACTTGCTCGTGGTAAAAGCCATGTTCATCCGTCAGGACGAATGTGCAATCCCAACGTTAAAGTCACACTGGACAGAGAAGGCAGGTATGATTATCTGCGTGATGGGTATCGTGTTGTTGGGTATCGCAAGCTGCGTTTACACTTCGCTTGTAGATTTCGCTTCGGCTTCCGACGCACTTTTCCAACTAATACGTTGACGCATTAAAAAACCTTACTACAACAATTATCTTAAAACTCAAAGGAGGAGAAATCTCAAAAATTTCTCCTCCTTTTTTCAATTTATCCACCTCCGAACTCTCAACTTCTCGAATTTTCGAAGAATCGTTATTTCGAATTTTCGAATTGCGCACCCTTATGTCCTCGTTGACCTGTTGACTCTCCTTATTATTATTTTTTAAACTAATTTTGTACTTTGCAAAATGTGCTTGCTCTGCCATGCTCTCGGTGCGATTTTTTGCGTTAAAAGTCGCTCTGTGAACGTGGTGGCACGCTTTCGGTTTTTGGCATTGTGGCCATTTATTCGTAACTTTGTGAGTATTTTATTAAGGAAAAAAGAAACAATGAGAAAAATTTTGTTTATCGCATTATCATTTTTAGCGGTTTGTGCCACAGCCGCTAACCATGTGTATGTGAGGAGCAAGCAGAATTTGCGATGCGAGGGCTATTTCCCACAACTCAGCCCCGACGGCAAAAAAGTGATTTCTGCTCCCACTGATGCGAAAAAACTCTACATATATGACCTCGACACTCAAAAACGCGACGTGGTTGCCGATGAAGGTGTGCCTGGATTTGAGGCTATCTTCGGCAAAAACGGCAAGGTGTACTATGTGTCGATGAAAATCAATAAAGACCACCTTATTTTCCGTTCGGGCAGGGAATACGACCCCGAATCTGGCTCCGACCGAGAGGTGCTTTCGCCTCAGCATGGCGCAGTTCATGCCATTAACGGCACTGATGGTACAGCCGTGGTGGGCGAGCAGAAGGAATGGAACACTCGTGATGCCGGCACCTTTGCTTGGGCACTTGGCTCAAAACTCTATATTTATCGCAATGGCGAGAAGCACACCTATTCACCAGTGAATGTGCAGACAGGCTATCTTTGGGTGGATGTGTCGCCCGATGGCAGCAAGGTGCTTTTCCATGTGCCTGCTATGGGACTTTACATTTGCGACGCCACTAATGGGCGTGTGCTCAACAAACTCAGTGGTTGCTTGATGCCAAAGTGGTATAACAACGATTTGATTGTGGCTCAAGGTCGTGGCCGACTGGGCTACAACATCATCATTTTCCGTGCTGATGGCACTGGGGGCATTCAGTCGCTTGCCAGTGGCGAGTGTGTGATGCCTTCAGTAAGCGGCAACCATGTGATCTACACCACCAAGGGCGGTAGCGTGAAACTGCTTACGCTCGAAACTCCAGAAGAGCGTGAGGTGCGCTTGGAGCAAGAGCGCTTGGAAGCAGAGCGCATAGCGAAGGAAAAGGCTGAAGAGGCCGCACGAATCGAAGCAGAGAAGCAGGCTGCCGAAAATCAGGAGGCAAACCAATAAATGCAGTTCCTAAAGGCTTGCTCAAAACAATATAAGGAATAATGAAATTTATAAAATATTCAATAGCACTCATCATTTGTTTCGCCCTGTCGGTGCCAGCCATGGCACAGCGCAGCACTCGTAGCCAAGGTGAAGTGCCACCTCCAAAAACAAAAAAAGCAGCGCAGGAGCAAACCGTTCCACATCGCTCAAAAAAACGCAGCCCACAAAACACTGGTGTGGTGGCTGGGCAGATTCGTCCACGCGTGTTTTTGAACCCCGGTCACGGTGGACACGACAGCGACGACCGTCCATGCCCATTCTACAACGAGGGTATGCAGGCTCGTGTGGAATACTACGAGTCTGACAGCAATTTGAAAGGCGCTATGGCTATGAAGGATATTCTGCGTAGTCGTGGCTATGAGGTGTTTATGTCGCGTGTCAACAACACTACTGACGATGATTTGAACCTTTTCGAAATTCACCAGTTGGCGCTCAATAGCGGTGCTGATGTGTTTTTCGCCATTCATAGCAATTCATCAGGGTCTGCCACTCGTCGTGTGAATTTTCCATTTGCCATTTATCGTGGTTACGACGGTGGAGGCACTGCCGAAGGCAGTGAAGAACTTGCAGGAATCGTGGCATCGAACCTCGCCGACTGCGAGGCCACTTCATGGAGCCGTGGAGGTCTTACTCATGGCGACTGGTCGTTCTATCGCAATCGTTCTGGCTTGGGCGTGTTTAGATGGAACAAATTGCCCGGCATTTTGGTTGAAAACTGTTTCCACGACTATCAGATAGAGCGCGAACGCTTGCTCAATAAAGACTATTGCGGACTGTTGGCTACCATCAACAGCCGTTCGCTGGATAAATTCTTCAATCGCCCTGCGCAGCAGTTCGGCATGGTGGCTGGCATTGTGCGCTACGACTATCCACGCAAGGGCAAAAGACTCACTTCTTTCGGTAAAGATGCTTACCAGCCTCTCAACGGCGTGCCTGTGGAGTTGTGCGACTTGGAAGGAAATCCTATCCAAACCTATCAAATCGACAACTACAACAATGGCTTCTACTGCTTCACTCGTGTGCGTCCCGGACGCTATCTGGTGGCTATCGACGGTGTGGAAGACTACGAATTGGAGGTGAAAGCCGACAAAACCACCTACTATAACGTGACCGTCGTCACCCAGCCCGATGCCGTTGAATGCGAAGAAGAAATCACCGTAGTCCACAGCGAAACCACCGAGTCCGACGAATCCGCCATCGCCAACGGCGAAACCGGACAGTAGCCTTTCAAGAAATTAGAAGTTAGAAGTTAGAAATTAGAAGTTAGAAGTTGGAAATTAGAAGTTAGAAGTTAGAATTTTGTTGGTAAGGGCAGGGAACCTCACACAAGATTCAACAGATTCAACATAGAAAAAAATATTCGTGTAATTTGTGAAATTCGTGGTTAAAATCAGCCACAAATCACCACAAATTTTACACGATTTTTTTTTGTGACCATTAAAGACACCCTAAAATTGTATTTCGTTAGTAAAATTGCGGAATGTGTGTATTTTGTAAACTTTCCGCTTGCTTACTCACGAAAAAGTGTTATATTTGTGGCGTGAATTAAAAATAATGGGTGCCATGCTAATTGGTCGAGAAAAAGAAAAAGAAGTATTACTGAATGCTCTAAATGAAGAGTATTCTCAGTTTATTGCAGTGTATGGAAGACGTCGTGTTGGTAAGACTTTCCTAATCAGAGAAACCTTCGAAAACCGATTCGACTTTCAATTTACTGGTGCAGCGAATTTAACAGCAAGAAAGCAGTTGGTGCGTTTTCGTCGTGCACTTAAGGAGCACGGACAAAAAGACACTCCAGAACTGACTAACTGGGGCGATGCCTTTAGTGAACTCAAACGATTCATCGCTAATCTATCAGAAGGAAAGAAAGTCGTATTCCTTGATGAATTGCCATGGATGGATGCTCCACGCTCCGGGTTTCTTTCCGAACTGGAATCTTTTTGGAATGGATGGGCATCTGCAAGAAAGGATATCGTTTTTGTGGTGTGCGGAAGTAGTACCTCATGGATGGTAAAAAAAATAATAAAGAATAAAGGCGGGCTTCATAATCGATTGAACCATCGTATTTCCCTCAATCCTTTCCCTTTGGGATTATGCGAGAAGTTGGCTCGGTCAAGAGGCATTGTGTTGAATCGCAAGCAGATTCTGGAAGCCTATATGATATTTGGTGGTGTGCCATATTATTGGAGTTTGTTGCAAAAAGGAACAAGCATAACAGCCGAGATTGATAGATTGATTTTTTCGCCTAACGGAGAGTTACATGACGAATTTGAGATGCTATATGCTTCTTTATTCAAAAAACCAGAACCATACGTTCGTGTAATTGAGTTATTGGCTAAGAAAAAGATGGGCATGACTCGAAAAGACTTGTTGACGGCAGGCAGATTCGATGACAACGGGGCATTCTCTGACATTCTGAAAGATTTGGAGTGGTGTGGTTTTATTCGTAGTTACACCATGATGGGGTATCGGACAAAATCTGATATTTTCCAGTTGATAGACCACTATACATTATTCTACTACGAATTCATAGATGGAACGCGTCAAGGATCAAATTATTGGAGATCAATGTTGGGAACTCCAAAGTATAATACATGGTGCGGCTTGGCATTTGAACGCACTTGCCTGTGGCATGTTGACCAAATTAAGAAGAAACTTGGTATTAGTGGAATCCTGACAAATGAATATGCATGGCGCTGCTTGCCGGATGAGAGCATCAGCAGACCTGGAGTTCAGATAGACTTGCTTATAGACCGTAGCGATGGGATAATTGATGTATGCGAAATGAAATACTCGAAGAATTCATACACCATCACTTCGGATTATTCAGATGAACTTGCCCGTAAACGTAATGTGTTCCAGGCTGTAACCGGCACGAAAAAAGCAATTCATTCCATTATGGTTACTACCGATGGCTTAACTCGGAATGAATACTGGGGGGACATTCAAGCAGAAGTTCAATTAGATGATTTGTACGAACTGTAAATCACTCGGAGAACTCTGAGTGCTCAAGCCCAAACTCGCTTATCGCTAACCGCTGGGTGGTGATATTGGGTGGCGATTTTGGGTGGGGTGGGTGTGTTTTAACTTTTGGTTTTTGGGGATATTAGGAAAATTATCATTAACTTTGCATATTGTGCTAACGACATTACTAATTAACTTTTATACAAGATGAAAAAAACTCTACTTACTTTGGTAGGTGGTCTTGCTCTGGTGGCAAGCGCACAGCAGGTGACCGTGACTTCTAACACACGGTTGCTCAAGGGCGTGGAAGGACCTGCCTACTATCCAGTGCTCAACAGCACTGGCTCTCAACTGCTTTTTGCGAGCGGTGAATCGTATGGCTTGAAGATGTATGATTTCGCCGATAATGTGGTGAGCCGCATCAGCGATGAAATGGGCGCAGGTATCGACGCTTCGTTCAGCGCGAATGGCGATGTTTACTATGTGACTCAAAAGATGGGCGACAATCGCTTGATTTACCGCACAGGTATGCGTTACGACAACGCCACTGCCAAGAGCGAAGTGGTGCTTGAGGCGCAACACGGCTATGTTCGCCCTGAATTGGGCACTCGTGCCAATGGCTTCAAGGGCGCAAAGAAATCGTTTGCCCCAGCAAAGGGTTTGGGCACCGCTGTGTGTGTGCAAGGTTCAGTGCTTTACATCACCAAAAATGGCGTGACTAAGGAATACACCCCAGTGCCTTCTTACGCTGGCTATCTGTGGGCATCACTCTCTCCCGATGGCAAGAAGGTGGCATTCTTCGCTGCAGGCAAGGGCATCGTGGTCACCGACCTCAACGGCAAGGTGCTTTCTATGCTCGGTAAATATGAAATGCCATGCTGGTACAACAACGACTATATCGTGGCTCAAAATGCCAAGGACGACGGTCACCAGTTCACTTCTTCACAAATCATGCTGATTAAGGCTGATGGCACTTTCAAGACCAACTTGACCTCAGAAACATCAATGTCGATGCAACCAACTGCCGCTGCCGGCAAGATTGTTTACACCACAATCGATGGTCTGCTTTATCAAATGACAATTAATATCAACGAATAATTAAACAGCGAGCAACGATGAAAAAAACCATTTTAATTTCAGTAATGCTGCTGTTTGTCGCAGCGTTAGGTTTTAATCTTGCCAATGCAAGTACCGACCAACCTCATGTGTATATCAACCCCGGTCACGGTGGCCACTCCAGCGACGACCGTAACGTGCCCATCTATCCCTACGCGCAAGGCGACACTATGGGCTTCTGGGAATCAAACTCCAATATGTATAAGTGCTTTGCACTTCGTGAAATTTTGTGGAAAAAGGGCTATAAGGTGACGGTTTCGCGCGAAACCAACACCGAGGACGATGACTTGGCGCTCTCAACCATCGTTCGCCTGTGTAACAACAGCGGTGCCGACGTGTTCTACTCAATCCACAGCAACGCTACTGGTCAGGGCGAGGGTGCACGCGTGAATTTCCCTATGGGCTTCTTCCGTGGCTACACCGACCAGCCAGAGAATCCACAGTGCAAGGTGCTCACCGAAAAATTGGCTCCATTCATCATCGGCAACGAATGTACAGTGTGGAGCAGCCCTAATTACCAAGTGTGGGGCGACTGGAACTTCCAGCCATCATGGGGCACTCAAGGCTACGGCGTGCTTCGTGGCAACAAGACCAACGCCATGCTCGATGAAGGCTCGTTCCACGACTACTATCCAGAAACTTACCGCCTTATCAACAAGGATTATTGCTGGGTAGAAGGTTTCAACTTCTCTCGTGGCGCCGACAGTTTCTTCGGCATTAGCGGTAAATTGACCACTGGTGTGGTGATGGGTAACGTGCGCGATGACCGCCGTCCACGCGAGGGCATCCTCGTGATGTATGGTGCCGACAAGCGTCAGCCAGTGAACGGTGCTCTCGTGAAACTGATTGATGGCGAAGGCACCGTGGTGCAAACCTACACCACCGACAACAACTTCAATGGTATCTTCGTGTTCAAATATGTGAATCCAGGCACTTACAATGTGGAAATCTCCAACCCAGAATATGAGACCAAGACAGTGCAAATTGAGGTGAAAGCCGACGATGCCACTTACATGAATGTGGATATGAAGCGTGTGCGCAACACTCCTCCTGCTGTGGTTTCTTACTCTCCAGTATGGAAAGAGGGCGACGCTCCTGTGAAGTGTAACGAACCTCTCGTGTTCCAATTCAACTGGGATATGGACGTTGATGCCACCGAGGCAGCTCTCACCATCACTCCTAAGGTGGAGGGCACAGTGAAGTGGGAAGACACCAACTACCGCATGATTTTCACTCCTACCGATGCTTATGACGTGAATACTGAATACACCGTAACGCTCAAGAAGAGCGCTAAGCACGGTGGTGGCGTGGAAATGCCCGAAGATTTCACTTTCAAGTTCAAGACTGCCGACCGCAACCACATCTATCCATTGGCTGTGTTCCCTGCCGATGGCGACCAAGTTCACTTCAAGGCTGGCGCCTTCATGGAATTTAGAACCGCTCACTTGCTCAACGCCTACAACTTGTCGAGTTATTTCCATGTTTATGACAAAGCGGGCAATCAACTCGATTTCAGCAAGCGCGCCATCAAGAACAACAAGGCAGGCGATGCTTACGGCTATTGCAAACTCCCATTGCTGAAAGCCCTCGTTCCTGGCGAAGAATACCGCTTTGTGGTAGATAAGACCCTTTGCGACACTATCGGTTTGCAACTGGAGGCAGGCAAGGAATATAAGTTTACCGCTGTTGATGCCGGCGAGGCTAAAGACGGCACAGTGGTGGCTGATTTCGAGGCTGTGGCTGACTATCAATTAATTGAAAGAGATTGTGCGAATCCTTCTACTGCTAAGTTGACTGCCGTAACTGATAAGTTGTTTGGCAGCAAGGCTATTCAGGTGGCATACACATTCGCCAACTACGATCCAAGTGGTGTGGTTGAATTCCGCATCAATAAGCCAAGCGCAGAGAAATTCAACGTAGGCGACCAACTCGGTGCGCACGTTTGGGGTGATATGGGTTACAACACACTTTGTGCCGTTTTCAGTGATGAAAATGGAGCAGAAGTGGTTGAACCTCTTGGCGCAGTCAACTTCCACGGTTGGAAATACATCACCAAGAAGCTTTCTGCTCTTGAGGCAGGCAAGGCATACCAGTTTGTGGGCTACATTTTGCGCAAGGGTTCTGATACCGAAGCTCCATTCGGTTTGAGTGGAACCATGAAGTTCGACAATGTGCTCAAGGCTTCAACAAGCGGTATCAACGATATGAACCAAGTGAGTCATGTGACTGTTGGTCCAAATCCAGCATCCGACTACATCGTGGCTGCTGCCGATGCCCTCATCGAGAAGGTGGAACTCTTCAACACCAAGGGCCAGCTCGTGGCTGCAAATGGTGCCAACTTCGTGAATGTGGCTGATATGGCTTCAGGCATGTATGTGCTCAAAGTATATGTTTCTGGTCAAGTGTCAACTCATAAAGTGATGGTGATGCACTAATTCAGAAACTACCCAACAAAACCTAACGGGTGTGTAAAGATGTTAAAATCATTCTTTACACACCCGTTAGGTTTTGTTTTTGAGTTAATAGATGTTTTCGGGTGTTAAATTCGTGTGAAAATCTTGTGCTTCTTTGTATAGCTATTATAATAGGACTAATTTTGCGCTATAAGACTAAAATTGATATAGGAAATCAATTTTGAAAAATCTGTCTTCAGTTATTGAAGTCTAAATTATCTTATGGCAAGCGAAAATATCAAAGTGATTGCAGAGAGCAGCTCCACCCGCACAGAGTGGGCACTGGTGCAAGGCGACACCATCATAGGTCATGCCTATACCGAAGGCTTGAACCCCTTCTTCCAAACCCGAAGGGAAATCAGCCACATCATTCGCCTCGGTCTCCCTGCTGAATTTTTCAAGCGCCGCTGGAGCCATGTTTACTATTATGGTGCAGGTTGCTCCAGCCCCGAAAAAAACAAAATTGTTGAATCTTCACTTGTTGCCCAGTTCAAGACGCCAGTCAGTGTCGATTCCGACTTGGTGGGTGCCACTCGCGGTTTGCTGGTACATGAGCCAGGACTTGCGTGCATTCTCGGCACCGGTTCCAACTCCTGCCTCTACGATGGTAAGGAAATTGTGCAGCGTGTGCGTTCTGGTGGCTATATCCTCGGCGATGAGGGCAGTGGTGCAGCCATGGGCCGCCTATTTGTGGGCGACATTCTGAAAGGTCTTGTTCCGGTGGATTTGAGAGACAAGTTTGTGGAAGAGTTTGGCGTGACTGCCGACATGGTGATGGACGAGGTGTATAACAACCCTCACGCCAACCGAAATTTGCGCAACTACAGTTTCTTCTTAGCTGACCATTTGGATGATGAATACGTTTACAATTTAGTGTATAACGAGTTTGTTCGATTCTTCGAGCGCACCATCTTACAGTACGACTATAAGAACTATCCATTGTGCTTTGTGGGTTCGGTGGCATGTAAGTATAGCGAGGTGTTGCTTTCGGTGGCAGGTCGCTATGGTGCAAACATCAAGAAAATAGTGCGTGCCTCAATGCCAGGTCTGGTGGCATTCCACGCCAACGATTAATAAGCTCAGAAGCTGTTTTTATTTCCGAGATAAAAACAGCTTCTCAAATTTTATATCATACATCAAACTAAGAATATGAAAAAGTTGGTACTGGCGTTGGCTCTATCAGCAAGCTGCGCCATGGCTTATGCCCAAACCATGGGCGAGGCCGAGAGTGAGCGCGTGCTTTCGGTGCTGCGTCCGATGATGGAACCGAACATGCGCATCGGCAATGTGAAGGTGAATTCGCTCACGCAGTCGGGCGACAGCCTCAAGGTTGATTTCACCGATAATTTCTCGCGCATTTATCTCACGCCCGAATTTGTGGGCAAACTGAAGACTGGCATCAAAGCCCAGTTTGCCCACAATGCCAAAGTGAAGCAGGTGTATATCACCGTGAATGGCGACGATGTGGAAAAGTATTTTTACACCTTTCCGAAGAAGTTTGTGCGCAAGCACGAACCATTTGTCACCGAAGTGAGTCCGTCGCGCCGCTACTCCAAGGCACTTGATGGCAATTTGATAGCCATGTGGCACAGCCACGGCTTGTACTACGAGCCAAAAATCAACTGCTGGGAATGGCAGCGCCCTCGCTTGTTCCAAACCATCGAGGACCTTTACCCCATGAGTTATGTGCTTCCCTATGTGATGCCGATGCTCGAAAATGCAGGCGCCTACGTGTTTAACCCTCGTGAGCGCGATGTGCACACGGTGGAAATGATAGTGGATAATGATGGCTATCTTGCCCAAAGCACCTATGCCGAAAAGAATGGTAAGAAGGCGTGGGCTGATGCCGGCGTGGGTTTTGCCCACAAGCAAGCCACCTACAAGGATTTTGAGAATCCGTTCACCGATGGCTCCGCCCGAATGGTGGAAGCGGTGAAGAAAGGCGAACTCTCCAAAGCCACCTACGATGTGGATATGCCTGAAGATGGCGATTTCGCCCTCTATATTTCTTACAAGACGCTCCCCAACAGCGTGAACGATGCCCAATATATTGTGAACGCCAGCGGCATCACTCGCACCTTCACCGTGAATCAGCGCATGTCGGGTGGCGTGTGGGTGTATCTCGGCACATTCCCTCTCAAGAAGGGCATGAACAAGGATGTGCTCACCGTCATCAACGCCAGCAAGTGCAAGAATGGAGTGGTGACCACCGATGCCATTAAAGTGGGTGGTGGTATGGGCAATATTGCACGATGCGCATTGCCTGCCACCGAGGAAAATATCGCTCGTGCTGGTGGCTACGACTGGAGTTCGGGTCTTCAGCAGGAAGGCGTTGAATACAAGTACATCACCAGTGGCGCGCCTCGCTTTGTGGAAGGGTCACGCTCATATTTGCAGTGGTGCGGCTTCCCCGACAGCGTTTACACCGTGTCGCACGGACTTACCGACTACGCCGACGATTTTCGTAGCCGTAGCGAGTGGGTGAACTATTTGGCTGGAGGTTCGCAAGCGATCCCAAATCAGGAAAAAGGTTTGCGTGTGCCACTCGATTTGTCGTTCGCCTTCCATACCGATGCTGGTGTCACCTCCGATGATGTCACTATCGGCACACTCAGCCTCTATCGCGCCAACAATTTCGGCAACTATGCCGACGGCACGCCTCGCATCGTGTCGCGCTACCTTGCCGACATGGTGGGTCGCCAGTTGGTGGATGATGCGCGCGCAAAGTTCGACCCACATTGGACCAACCGTGGTCTAAGCCAACAAAACCTGTATGAAACTCGTGTCCCACAAGTGCCTGGTATGTTGCTCGAATACTTGTCGCACCAGAATTTCGCTGATATGCGTCTCGGTCTCGACCCCGACTTCCTGTTCTCGTCGAGCCGTGCCATATATAAAGGTATTTTGAAGTTTATCGGCAAGCGCGACCATCGCGATGTGGTGGTGCAACCGTTGCCTGTCAATTCGTTTGCCATCACTCCTAAAGACGGTGGATATTTGCTCACTTGGGCACCTACCGTTGATAGTCTTGAAGCCACAGCCATGCCAACCAAATATGTGGTGAGTGAGCGTGTGGGTGCACACGGTGGCGCATTTAAGGAAATTGCCGTGGTGGAGCGTGCAGAGTATATGGCAAAAGTGACCGATAACGAAATTCACTCTTATCGCATTCAGGCGATGAACGATGGCGGCCGCAGTTTCCCAAGCGAAGTGCTATCGCTCGGCGTTGCGCCAAATTCAAAAGGCACAGCCATGGTGGTGAATGCCTTTACTCGTGTGAGCGCACCCGACTGGGTTGATGAAGGCGATTTTGCTACTTTCACCGACGAAACCGACCACGGTGTGCCATACATTCAGGGCATCAACTATATCGGCAGCCAGTATGAGAAACGCCGTAGCGCAGGCTGGAGCGATGCTCGTGGAGGATTCGGGAGTTCGCACAGCGACTATGAGGGCGCAGTGATAGCCGGCAACACATTCGATTTCCCTGCCGTGCATGGCGAATCGCTCATGGCGGCTGGCTACTCGTTCGTTTCCACCAGCGTGAAAGCAGTGGAACAAGGCGTGGCAAAATTGGAGGGTTACAAGGTACTCGACATTATTGCCGGTAAGCAAAAAGAAACCAAAGTGGGCTACGGTGCTTATCCGAGCAAATACAAATTGCTCTCACCGGAGTTGATGCAGGCTGTGGAAAATGCCACAAAAACCGGGGCAAATGTGTTGCTCACGGGCGCGTATGTGGCAAGCGATGTTTTCGACCATCAGTCGCCAAATGCCGATGAAGTGGCGTTTGCAAAAAATGTGATGGGCTACGCTTGGGGCGGCAATCAAGCCTCGTGCACAGGCGAGGTTTACACTATTCCCACAGCCGTGAAGCAAATACCAGGTTATACCGACATTAAGTATAATAACGAGTTGAGTAATAAAGTGTATTGCGTGGAATCGCCCAACTCCATTTTCGCTTCCGACAAACTTGGTATGCCATTCATGCGCTACACCGAAAACAACCGAAATGCCGGCATCGTCAGCCGCCGCGAAGGCTATCGCACCGCAGTGCTCGGTTTCCCATTCGAAACCATCATTAGCCGTGAAGTGCGCGATTTGCTGATGAAGCAGATTCTCGACTTCTTCGCAAGCGAAAACTAAAATCCTAACGATACATTAAATTCCCCAAATCGGTCTAAATGGCTGATTTGGGGAATTTGTTTTTTGACCATTAAGCGTTAATTATTGGCGAATTTTTCTCAGAAATAATTGATGGATAGGCTTTGGTCGAAAGTCGGGAAAATGGGTGTCTGGAAGCCTAATATAACTAAAAATATGTATTTAACTATTAAAAAATATAAAACAGATTAAAAAGCGGTAAAAAAACACTTTCGGAATGGAATGTTTTAACTATTTTTGTAGAATAGAAATAATGCGCACATGTATCAAGTGCGTAGGCGTTATAAACTATAATTAAAATGAAAAAACAGGTAAAGTCGCTTGTGGCTATCACAGCCGCTCTTTTAATGGGGAACGGCATGGTGTCGGCGCAATTTTCTGATGTTGAACTTCAAAAAGTGCAACAAATTGTAACTTCAAATGTGCCTGCTCACATGGGCATCGGTGCAGTGAAAGCAAAGTCATTGGAATTGAAGGGTGATACCGTGGTGGTGAACGTAAGTGAGAACTTCCGCGACATTCCATTCACACCCGAATCTATCGCCACTTTCAAGAGCGATGTGAAGACTGCTCTCGGTGAAGATTATAAGAAATCGAAAGTTGCCTTGCTGATAGCAGGTGACGAGGTGGAGAAGTATTTCGTTGACTTCGACAAGAAGTATGCGCGTAAGCACGCTCCATTCATCGTCGACCAAGATGCTAACCGCCGTTTTAAGAAAGGTTTGGACGGCAATATCATCGCCACTTGGCAAAGCCATGGCTGGTATTTTGAAGACCGCCTCAACCGTTGGGAGTGGCAACGCGCCCGTATGTTCCAGACCGTGGAAGATATGTACACCCAAAGTTATGTAACGCCATTCCTCATTCCTATGCTCGAAAACGCTGGCGCCTACGTTTGGGACGCTCGTGAGCGCGACACCCACAATTTCTCATCAATTGTGGACAAGGACGGCAAATACTCACAGCACACCTACAGCGAAACCAACGGCAAGATGGCGTGGACACAAGGCGAGGGCGCAGGATTCGCTTTCGACCGTGAAACTTACCGCGATTACGAAAATCCATTTGCAGAAGGCACCTACCGCATGGTGCAAGCCACAAAAGACAAAAAGAACCTATCGGTTGCTCGCTACGATGTGGATATGCCAGAAGCAGGTGAATTTGCGCTTTATATCTCTTACAAAAGCCTTCCAAACAGTGCTAAAGATGTGAAATACACCGTCAACAGTCTTGGCGGCACAAAGAATTACACCGTAGATCAGACTATGGCTGGCGGCGTGTGGGTGTATCTCGGCACATTCCAGTTGCAAAAGGGCTTGAACAAAGATGTGGTGACCATCTCCAACCTCTCAAAAGACGCCAAGAGCGTGATTACCACCGACGCCATTAAAGTGGGTGGTGGCAAGGCTAACGTGGTGCGCCGTGTGGCACTCCCAACTGAGGAAAACAAGGCCATCGCCAAGAAATACGGCAATGAAAGCCACCTCGGTAAAGAGGGTGTGGCTTACGATTATGTTCACCCTGGCGACCACCCCTGGTTCACCCTCGGTGCGCGCTACTATTTGCAATGGGCAGGTTTCCCACAAAGCGTGTATTCTTCATCAGAAGGCACCAACGATTACAACGACGACTATCGCTGCCGTGGTTTGTGGGTGAATCACTTGGCAGGTGGCTCGCAAGTGCTCCCAGAGCAAGAGGGCTTGAACGTGCCAGTTGACGTTTCGTTCTGCTTGCACACCGATGCCGGCACCACAATGAACGACGATATTATCGGCACCTTGCTGATTTACTCTACAAGCGATGGACAAAGCACATTTGGCAACTACAAAGACGGCACTCCACGTGTTCTCTCGCGTGATTTCGCAAATCTTGTATCGTCGGAAGTGTGCGACGTGATTCGTGCGAAATATGAGCCAAACTGGACTCGCCGCGGCATGTGGGACGCTTCTTACTACGAGGCTCGTGTGCCAGAGGTGCCTGCGCTCTTGATGGAACTTCTTTCTCACCAGAATTTCGCTGATATGAAATACGGTTTGGATCCAAATTTCCGATTTGATGTGAGCCGTGCCATTTATAAAGGTATCTTGAAATTTATCGCAAAGCGCGACCATCGCGACTATGTGGTGCAACCACTTCCTGTCAACAGTTTCGCCATTAATGCGGCTGGCGCGAATGCGTTCACCCTCACTTGGCAACCAACAGTCGATGCACAAAGCGCTAATGCCGACGCAAAGAGCTATGTGGTGTGCGAGCGTGTGGGTCTTGATGGTGGTTTCAAGGAAATCGCAGTGGTGAAAGAACCAACTTTCAACGTGCAGATTGCCGACAACTTGATTCACAGTTATAAAATCATCGCCATGAACGAAGGTGGCCGCAGTTTCCCAAGCGAAGTGCTTTCGCTCGGTGTGGCTGCTGAAAGCAAAGGCACCGTGGCTGTGGTCAACGACTTCACCCGTGTTTGCGGTCCTGACTGGTTCGACTCTGGCAAGATGGCTGGTTTCTACGACGAGAAAGACCATGGCGTGCCATATATGAAGCAAAACAACTATCTTGGTGCGCAATATGAATTTGAACGCCGTTTGCCATGGGTAGATGACGACGACCCAGGTTTTGGCGCTTGCCGCAGCAACTACGAAACCGGCACACAAGTGGTGGCTGGTAACAACTTCGACTACACCACCGTGCACGGAGCCTCAATCATGAACGCAGGTTATTCATTCGTGTCGATGAGCGAAGCAGCATTTGAAAAAGGCAATGTGAGCGCATCCGACTACAAGGTGCTCGACATTATTTTAGGTAAGCAAAAAGAAACAATGAACGGCAGAGGCGCATTCCCAAGCCGATTCAAGATTTATACTCCTGAATTTATGAATGCCGTGACAGCCTACACTGGCGCAGGTGGCAATGTGATGCTCACTGGCGCGTATGTGACAAGCGACATTTGGGAAAAGGAAAAGCCTGCTGAGGTGGAAATGAAGTTTGCCAAAGAAATTCTCGGTTTCGAGCATCGTGCATCACGCGCCGCTCAATCGGGTGAGGTGAACGGTGTGGTTTCACAATTCGCCGCACTTCCAGCCGACCGCAACTTCACTTTCTGCAACGCCCTCAACAACAAGGCTTACGCAGTGGAATCGCCCGACGCAGTGAAGGCTGCCGACAATTCAGGTGCAACCATTATGCGCTACACCGAAAACACCAAGCCAGCGGCTGTGGCAGTTGACCGTGGCACATATCGCACCGTGGTGGCAGGTTTCCCATTTGAGTGTATCACCAGCGAGGCTGCTCGCCACACATTCATGCAAGATGTGTTGAACTTCTTCAACAAGTAACGACTAATTGATTTCACACAATCATATAAGTATTTAAGTACATAAGGAAATGGAAAGAGTGATTGATTGTTTTTTGCCATACATTGATGCCGAGCAAACTTTGCGCACGGCAGAAGCGCTGTTGGCAGAAAAAGAAATCGCAAATGTGTGTTTGCTTGCCACTAATGCCAACGCACAACCAATTGAAGGATGCAGTATGCTTGTGGTAGAAGATTTCACATCGACTGCCACAGTAAAGGCTATTGCCGCACACGCTCAAAGCGAGTTCACCCTCGTTTACAGCAAGCATGAAATGCTGCTTTTCGGCTACAAGGCACTTCAGAGAATGGTGATTGTGGCTCGCGACATTGATGCTGGTATGGTGTATGCCGACCACTATAATTATGCCGACGGCGAATTGCAGAAATCACCTGTAATCGACTATCAGGAAGGTTCGCTCCGCGACGACTTCGATTTCGGTTCTGTAATTCTTTACAACACCGAAAAACTGAAAGAAGCCACTTCAAGAATGACTGCCAACTACAAGGCTGCCGGCAACTATGACCTTCGCTTGAAACTTTCACAAAAATATGCCATCGAGCATATTCCAGAATATCTCTACACCGACGTGGTGTGCGACACACGCTCTAGCGGCGAAAGAATTTACGACTATTGCGATCCAAAGAACAACGCAAGCCAAAAGGAAATGGAAGAGGCTTGCACCGAGCACTTGAAAGTGGTGGGCGCATATCTTGAGCCATCCGACTTTAAAGATGTGGATTTCGATTCAGAGAAATTCGATGTGGAATGTACGGTGGTGATTCCTGTGCTCAACCGCGTGAGAGTGATTCGCGACGCCATCAAGTCGGTTTTGAGCCAAGAGGCACCTTTCAAGTACAATTTGATTATTGTAGATAATCACTCAACCGACGGAACCACCGAGGCTATCGACGAATTTGCCGCCGATGAACGCTTGGTGCACATCATTCCCGACCGCAACGACTTGGGCATTGGCGGCTGCTGGAACTTGGCAATCAACGACCCTCGATGCGGTAAGTTTGCCATCGGTCTCGACAGTGACGACGTTTACGCTACTCCGCACACCCTTGAAAAGATGGTGGCACAATTCTATAAGGAGAATGCGGCTATGGTGTGTGGTACTTATGTAGTGACCGATGTGAATTTGAAGGAAATGGCTCCAGGTGTGATCGACCATCACGAATGGACTCCCGACAATGGTCGCAACAACCTGTTCCACGTGAACGGTGGCATAATCCACCTCGCTTTGGGAAAATGCCTCGCTCGAAATGGCGGTGGAGAGTGCCAAAGCATGGCTTGGCACACAGTTTTTC
>OIXV01001605.1_pt1 | contig 19684 bp, 11 predicted proteins | sample 1587771 | NCBI WGS metagenome assembly OIXV01 (sample SAMEA3888893, study PRJEB22519) | human gut metagenome | biome: human gut; feature: human-associated habitat; material: faeces | place: Denmark | collected 2010
ACGGCACCCTCCGTCCCAGAGCCAGCCTGACCCGGGCCCAGATGGCCAAGCTCCTCACCATTCTGGACCGGGAGTTCTAACTTTACCTTCTCAGTTTCACGCTTCTCCTTTCTGTTGGGAAGTCCCCTGTGGATTGCCTCAGGGGATTTTCCATATGGACGGGAATTCTCCATGAGCCAGTATATGAAGATGCTGATAGGGGATAGCATTGGCGCTCCCGCGCCAGTGCAAAAACAGAAGATGCCTTCCCGGAATCTGCTGATATGGGGTTTGCCCTTGTGGGGGAGGCAGCAAGCTATGGTTGGAAGGGTGGTCGAAAATGGGGATTGACAGGGGCGAATAAAGCGCCTATAATTTAGATAAAACTAAACGTTTATGGCGGCCGGCGAGATGCTTTGATGCCGCTCCCCCAAGATTGTCAAACCTGGGGCCTGGCCCCGTTTGAGCGCCCAAATGATTGTTTGGGAAAAAGAAAAGGAGGATTCCATATGAAAAACAGGCGAAAACTACCATCCCGATTGTGTGCGCTGCTGCTGGCCATGGCCTTGCTGTGCTCCATCGGGATCCCGCAGGCTGCGGCTGCAGGCGGGTCTGTGTCCTGGTCCCAGGTGGACAACGATGCAGTGACCGCCCAGCTCCCGCTGCAGGAGGCGGAAGAAGCTGCCCCGGCCTACCGGGATACGGATTTGGTGCGTGTGTCCATTTTTTTAGAGGATGCCCCTGCCATTTCCAAATTTGGCGTTCAGAACATTGCCGAAAATCAGGCGGCGGTCCAGTACCGGGCCAGCCTGGAGACCCGTCAGGAGGCCATGGCCCAGGCCATCTCCGCCCAAGCCCTGGGCGGAAAGCAGCTGGATGTGGTTTGGAACCTGACCTTGGCCGCTAACCTGATCTCCGCCAATGTGGAGTATGGCGAGATTGACGCCATCCGGCAGGTTCCTGGTGTGGAACAAGTGATCCTGGAGACCCAGTATGCACCTGCCGTGGTGGATGTGGATTTGCCGGACGACCCCAATATGTCCACCTCCTCGTCCATGATCGGCTCCAATGCAGCTTGGGCCGCCGGTTACACTGGCGCAGGCAGCCGGATTGCCGTCATTGACACCGGTACGGATACGGACCATCAGTCCTTCAGCGCCGCCGGCTTCGACTACTCCCTGCAAAAGCAGGCCGAACAGGCGGGGAAAACCGTGGAGGATTACAATCTGCTGGATACGGCGGAGATTGCCAGTGTGCTGAGCCAGCTCCATGTGAGCAGCGGCGTGACGGCAAATCAGCTGTACCTCAACACCAAGCTTCCCTTTGGCTACAACTATGTGGACAAGGACCTAGACATCACCCATGACCGGGACCAACAGGGTGAACACGGCTCCCATGTGGCCGGCATCTCTACGGCCAATGCCTACATCCCCAACGCTGACGGGACGTTTTCCAATGCTCTGGACACGGTGAAGGTCCAGGGTGTGGCTCCGGACGCCCAGCTCATTACCATGAAGGTGTTCGGCAAGAACGGCGGCGCCTATGAATCGGACTATCTGGTGGCCATTGAGGACGCCATTGTGCTGAAGTGCGATTCCATCAACCTTTCCCTGGGTTCCTCTAACCCCGGCGCTTCCCGGCATGATCAGAAGGAATACCAAGCCATTCTGGACAGTCTGGCCCAGTGCGGCGTGGTGGTGGCCATTGCCGCAGGCAACGCCAGCTCCTGGGTAGCCGAGGCCCAAAACGCCGGGTACTTGTACGCCGACGATGTGAGCATGGATATGGTGGGCTCTCCCGGCTCCTATACCAACTCCCTGTGCGTGGCCTCCATTGACAATGCTGGCGTGACTGGTGAGTATTTTACCGTAGGGGAGAACGTGGTGGTCTACACCCAGAGCACCGGCTTCAAGAATCAACCCCTCGCCACCATCGCTGGGGAGCATGAGTATCTCCTCATCGACGGCGTTGGCACGGAGGAGGAGTTCAGCGCCATTGCCAGTGAACTGGAGGGCAAGATTGCCGTCTGCTCCCGGGGCACCACATCCTTCTACCAGAAAGCTGAGGCTGCTGTGGCAAACGGCGCCATTGCCACCATCATTTACAACAACCAGCCCGGCTCCATCAGCATGGATCTGACAGACTACACCCAGACGGCCCCCTGTGTCTCTGTGACTCAGGCCGACGGGGCTATGCTGAAGGCGGCCGCTACCCCAGTGACCGGTGCGGTGCAGTACTATGTAGGCAAGCTAACCGTGAAGGAGGGGATTGGCTCCCAAATCCGGGAGGAAAAGTATCACACCATGAGCGACTTCTCCAGCTGGGGCGTTCCCGGCACCTTGGAGATGAAGCCGGAGATCACTGCTCCAGGGGGCAACATTTACTCGGTCAATGGTTTGATTGCCGGCGGGACCTCCTATGAGAACATGTCCGGTACCTCCATGGCCACACCTCAGGTGGCCGGCATGGTGGCCCTGGTGGCCCAATACATCCGGGAGAGTGGCCTGGCCCAGAAAACCGGCCTCACCCCCCGGGTTTTGGCCCAGAGCCTCCTCATGTCCACTGCGGTCCCCCAGCTGGAGGATTGGGGCGAGGAAGGTGACGGCTACTATCCCGTCCTGCGCCAGGGCGCGGGTCTGGCCAATGTGAGCAAGGCCATTGCCGCAGATTCCTACATTCTCATGGGTGCAGACGCCAACCAATCCTATGCCGATGGCAAGGTAAAAGTGGAGCTGGGAGATGACCCGGCCAGAACCGGCGATTACACCTTTTCCTTCTCCATCCACAACCTGACGGATGTGGAGAAGACCTATGCGCTGTCCGCCGATTTCTTCACCCAGGGCGTGTTCACCAATGTGGTCAACCAAAATGGGGACCAGGGGGATTACATGGACACCTGGACGGCCATGCTGGACGCGGATGTGACCTTCGACGTGGGCCAGAGCGTGACGGTTTCTGCCAACGGCTCTGCAGATGTGAAGGTGACGGTGAAGCTGACCGATGCTCAGAAGGCGGCGTTGAACGATAAGTATCCCTCTGGCGCTTACATACAGGGCTTTGTGTACGCCAAGAGCGGCGCTACGACAGAGGGAGCCGAGGGCACGGAGCACTCCATTCCCGTGCTGGGCTTCTACGGCAACTGGAGCGACGGGTCCATGTTTGAGGTGGGCTCCCGACTGGAGTACGACACAAACAGCGAAGTGCGGCTGCCCTATTTGGGTAGCACCAACACCAACCTCGCCACCATCACCTATGCCAACGACCCCGGCTCTCGGTATCTCTTTGGCGGCAATCCTGTGGTGACGGATACACGCTATTTGCCGGAACGGACCGCTATCAACAGCGAAAACGGCGACCAGATCAGCCAGCTCACCGTTTCCGTCATCCGCAACGCCGCTGCTTCCCGCGTTCAGGTGGAAAATCTGACTGCCGGTAAGTCCATGATGGACACGGAAGCCGGCGCGATGGATGCTGCATATTACCACACCAATTCCGGCACCTGGCGGAATACCAGCGCCAATGTGAGTGTTGACTTTGCCCCCAGGGGCGCGTCCCAGGGGGACCAGCTGGCCTTGACCCTGACCCTGGCGCCGGAGTACTACGTCGACCGGGAGGGGAACGTGAACTGGGAGGCCCTGGGCAAGGGCGCTTCCTTCACCGTGCCCATGGTGGTGGATAACACGGCCCCGGAGCTGCTGGACGTGTCCCTCAGCCTTATGGGCGGCAATCTGACGGTACAGGCTAAGGACAATCAGTATGTGGCAGGCGTAGTTCTGTACAATGCTTCGGGAGCCAAGATTTTGGCCAAAACCGGGGCCAAGCAGGACATTCAGCCCGGCGAAGCGGCACAGTATACCCTGGATCTGACTGGCGTGACCGGCAAGAGCTTCCTGCTTCGTGTCTATGACTATGCTCTGAATGCCGCCACTTATCAGGTGAACCTGCAAAACGGCGGGGAAGATGCCACGCCGGATGTACTGGCCTTCCAAACTGGGACCCGGACTTGGGTCGGCCTGGATCAGGCGGACAGCAAGGACCTGGGCGAGCTGGCCACCAGTGAGCAGGTTTACGTGGCGGCTGCGGAGGTAGACGGCATGATCTTTGCCGCTACGGAACAGGGTGGACTGTATGTGCTGGACGAAGCGGATCTGTCCATTGAGACCTACGTGGCCAACATGGGCGTGGTCCTGACGGACATGGCTTATTACCCTGCCACTTCCACCTTGTATGGTGTGACCGGCAACCGCTTGGTCCAGGTGGACAAGCTCACCGGTGCGGTGACAGACCTGGCGGAGATTCCCTTCCCGACCAGCACCCTGGCCTGCGACGGCGATGGCACCTTTTACAGTGCCGTCTACGGGGACAGCAACGAGGTGGCGAACCGTGGCTTCGTATACGCCTACACCCTGGAGACTCTGCAGGGGACCAGCAACCTGGACTACGACTTTGATGGAAGTGGCCGCGTGGACGGCGGCGATGTGCAGGCCCTCCTGGACTATGCCACCGGCGCACGGGAGACCATTGAGAAGGCCGAAAACGGAGATTTCGATGGGGACGGAGCTCTGACCTCCCGGGATGCATACCTGTTTGACGGACAGCTCTCCAGCGGCCAGCTGGGAGAGGCTCCCAGGCAGATTTCCTCCAAAACCCGGAACAACGTGCGGGCGCTGGCCTGGAACTTCAACGACGGGCAGCTGTATGGGCTGACCTGCGCCATCCTGAGCCACAGCACACGCGCCTATTTCTACGAGATCAACCCTGAAACCGGAGCGGAGACTATGCACCGGGACTTCCGGACGGAGACCACCTCCCTGGTGCTGCCCCAAAAGGCCTCTGGGGGCAGCTGGTCCAGCCCCACAGATACGGTCAGCGGCATTCAGATCTCTGCCCAGACCCTGACCATGCTCCAGGGTTCCAGCAAGACCCTCACCGCCGCTGTGCAACCCTGGACGGCCACAGACCGGACCGTCACCTGGACTTCCGCCGACCCGGCGATTGCCACCGTGGATGATGAAGGTGTGGTCACGGCGGTTGCACCTGGTGAGACGGTGATTACTGCGGCTTCCACCTTGAATTCCTCCTTCACAGCCTCTTGCACGGTGACCGTGGAGGCTCTGGACGTCACCCTGAAGGGCGCCCTCCAGGATAAGGAGGGTAATCCCATGCTTTTCACCTGGAATATGGAGGAGGACAACACCTGGACCCCTGGCGCGGCCCTGAGCACCTCCCTGGCGGCGATTGCCTATGACGGGGTGATGGACCGACTGTATCTCCAGGATTCCACGGAGAACGCCTGGTTCATGCACCAGGTGGATCTGACCACCGGCCAGGAGGACGGCAGATCTGCCACCGCCTGTAGCTTTGGCTTCGCTATGTCCGACCTGGCTGCTCTGGAGCAGTTCAATACCCGGGAGAAGCCCGGGATGATGGGCGTAGCCCAGGCCTATCTGATTGGTCCCTGCGCGCCCCTGGATAATACCTTCAACACAGGCTGGGATCTGGCGGATTATCTGACTGAGTACACCGGCGGTACCAAATTTGTGGCGCTGGCCTCTGGTGGGACGGAAACCAATGAAAAGGGCGTGGTCTGCGACCTGATGATCGCCCTGGACGACGCAGGCTGGCTGTGGACTTTCCAGTACGACGGTACCAGCTCCATTGGCATTAACCTGATTCCCACCGACCTGAATCTGTCTTTCCCCTCTTATCAGAGCTATCAGTACGGCTCCATGGTAGTGGGCGATGACGGCAACCTGTACTTGTCCCATTTCACAGGCGAGACCAACGAATTCTACCGTTTGGCCTGGAATGAGGAGCAGGAGATGTTCATCTCCGACCGGATCGGCCAGGTGGGAGCCGAGGTGTGGCCTGCAGCTCTGTATGCGGTAGAGAGCAACGCCGCCACCACAGAAGCGGTGGAAGCCACCGGAATTTTGGAGGAGCCCCTGAGGCTGGAGGCGCAGATGATGAACGCCAGCGCTCCCATGTCTCAGGTAACACCCGGCGAGGACAGCAAGACGGTCACCATGACCATCACCGCCAAGGACGGCCAAGGTGTGGACGCCGCTTCCAACAATGGCATCATCTCCGTGTCCTATAACAAGGCGGCCCTGGAGCTGCAGGAGATTGCCGTGTCTGGCGATTACACTGCCCAGGTGACCGGCTCCGGGGCTGTAACCTTCGGCTACGTGAGCCGGGAGGGTATTGCCGCAGGCGACCCGGTTGCAACCTTGACCTTCGGCCTGAAGACGGGGGCGGACGCCACCGTCACCGTACAGCACCGGGAGCTGAACGACGGGAAGCCTGGGTTTACTGAGGAGCTACCTGTGGATCTGGAGTGCCCCAGTGAGGCCTTCCAGGATTTGGATACCGGCCGCTGGTACCACGAGTACACCGACTATGTCATTGCCAAAGGTCTTATGAACGGCATGGATGAGACCCACTTCGCTCCGGAGGGGAGCCTCACCCGGGGTATGCTGGTGACCACCCTGTACCGCCTGGCAGGAGAGCCGGAGGTGGCGGAGGCTGCCACCTTCACCGATGTGAAAGCGGGCCGGTACTACGCAGAAGCCGTGGCTTGGGCGGAGGACCTGGGCATAGCCAAGGGCATGACCGCCACCGCCTTCCAGCCCGAGGGAACCGTCACCCGCCAGCAGGCGGCTACCTTCCTGTACCGGTATGTCACTGAGTACCTGAAACAAGAAGCTGTCGAGGGTGCAGACCTGACGGCCTTTGCAGACGGCGGCAAGGTGCAGGATTACGCCAAGACGGCCATGAGCTGGGCCGTAGCCGAGGGCTTCTTTGAGGGCTACGGAGACGGCACCCTCCGTCCCAGAGCCAGCCTGACCCGGGCCCAGATGGCCAAGCTCCTGACGATTTTGGATCAGAATTTCTAATTTGCTCTCCTTTCAATGAGAAAATCCCCTGTAGGCGCTGCCTCAGGGGATTTTCCATTGCGTGCCGGCGGAGCTACCGCTCCAAGACATCTTAAGCGCTGCCACATTGCCCTGGCGCGGCAGCGCCCCGTCTTCCCCGGGGGAAGGTGCCAAACGGAGTGAGGCGGATGTGGAACGGCGATATCTGGCAGATTGGTAGGATCGGTTAAAATGCAACCATGTTTCCTTTTTAACGAGACTGCCTATCAATCCGTTAGGTATCGCCGTTCTTCATCAGTCACGGCTGACAGCTGCATTTGACGGATGGAACATAATTCCCACGATTCTTGGGGCGACACTTGAGATTCCTACCGAAAGATCCACGCAAAGTGAGGGGAGTCTATCCACTTTACAGACCAGCACAACCAGGGAAACCCGGGAGGGCGTGTGCCAGGTGAAGTGTGGCGGCTATTGGACCTGAATGCCCATCACGGCGGACAGAAGGCACACCAGGAGCAGAAGGATGGTGCAAGGGGCGGTCCAGAAGCCGCAGATGGCTTGGGGGGGCATGGAGTAGAGGCTGCGGTGGTAGCGCCGGACATCGTTGCCGTGGATGACGAAGACCGCAACGCCTGCCAGGAACAGGACCATAAGTAGGATGTTCTGGAGTATTGGAACCCAGGCCAGCAGGAGACTGAAAATTCCGTTGTTAATGAAATGGAGAACCATGGCCCAGACAATGGAGTGTTCCACCGCTGTGTAACCCAGCACCAGCCCTACCAGGAAGGCAAAGGGGATCTGCACCAGGTTCCCGTGGAACAGGCCGAAGAGCAGGGCGGAAAAGACGATGGCAAAGCGCTTGCCAAAGGGCCGGAAGCTCTGCAGAACGGCTCCCCGGAACAGCAGCTCCTCCACCACCGGCGCCACCACAGCGGCGTACAGCATCATGCCAGGAGAGCTATCCATGTCAGAGGCCTGGAGCAGAGCCTGCATGGCGGTGAGTCCCCACCGGTTGAGCAGGGTTTCCACCAGGGTGGAGAACACGGAGGAGAGAACCTGAATGGCCATGAATACAGACAGAAGCTGCCAAAAGACAGGGCCGGACATGGGCCAGCCGGGGCGGAAGACGTCCCGGTAGAAGGAGCGCCCCTTCCACAGGAGGATGAGCAGGAGGCACAGGCCGGAGACCACCAGGTAACCGGTGCCGCTTTGGAGCAGCTGAGTGAGATAGTCTGGCTGCATCACCCGGTGGAGAGCGGCGTTTAGCCCGTAGCCAAGGGTGCCCAGGTGGATCAGCCGGAGCCCGGCCTCCACCAGCATGGCGGCTATGACGGTGAGATTCATCAGCAGCAGGTAGGTCAGCAGCACGCCGCTGACCTGGTTACACAGCTTTCGCTCATTCTTGCAGGAAAGCGGCGGATGAGACGGGAGAGTTTGCATCATATGGAACTCCTTTCCGTTTGCGGGCAGGCCGCAATGACAGCTTCGGCGCATCGGATGCCGTCGGCGGCGGCTGAGAGAATGCCCCCGGCGTATCCGGCCCCCTCCCCGCAGGGGAACAGGCCCCGGAGGGAGGCCTGGAGGCTGGCGTCCCGGCAAATGCGCACCGGGGACGAACTCCTGGTTTCCGGACCGGTGAGAACGGCCTCCGGGTGGTCAAAGCCAGGCAGCTTCCGCCCCAAAAGGGGAAGCCCCTGTGCGAGGGCGTCAGTGAGGACGGCAGGCAGCACCCGCCGGAGGTCCCAGGGTACAACGCCGGGGCGGTAGGTGGGGGCGACGGCCCCAAAGTGTTGGGACGGGACGCCCTGCAGGAAGTCCCCCACCCGCTGGGCAGGGGCCCGGTAGCCGCCGGTCTCCTGGTAGGCCAGCTGTTCCAGCTCCCGCTGCCAGCGCATCCCGCCCAGGGGGCCGCCGTAAGGGAAATCCTTGGGCTGGAGAGAGACCAGCAGGGCGGCGTTGGCATTTGTGCCGCTCCGCCCGGAGTAGCTCATGCCGTTGGTGACAATTCCACCTTCCTCAGAGGCTGCAGCCACCACATAGCCGCCGGGGCACATGCAGAAGGTGTATACCGTCCGGTCCGGCAGGTGGCAGAACAGCTTGTAATCCGCCGGGGGCAGCGCGGAGCGGCTTCCGCCGTACTGAGCCAGGTCAATTTGATGCTGAAGATGTTCAATCCGGACGCCCATGGCAAAGGGCTTGGGCTCCATGGCAATGTTTTGGGAGGCCAGCATGGAAAAGGTGTCCCGGGCGCTGTGGCCAATGGCCAGAATCAATTGGCGGCAGGGGAGCCGCTCCCGTCCGCCGGGTCCCTCCAGAGAGAGCCCCGCGAGGCTTCCGTCTCGGTGTTCCAGACCGGTGAGCTGGGTTTGAAACCGGACCTCGCCCCCCAGCTTCTCCACCCGGCGGCGCAGGTTCTGCACCACGGTGAGGAGCACGTCGGTCCCCATATGGGGCTTGGCGTCATAGAGGATTTGCTCCTGGGCGCCGCACTGGACCAGCTGCTCCAGGACCCAGTGATTCCGGGGGTCGTGGGTGCCGGTGTTCAGCTTTCCGTCGGAGAAGGTCCCGGCGCCGCCCTCTCCGAACTGCACATTGCACCGGGGGTCCAGACGGCCGGTCTGCCAGAATTCCTCCACCAGCCGGTGGCGGGAGGCGGCGTCCCGGCCCCGTTCCAGGACCAAAGGCCGAAGGCCGGCCTCCGCCAAAACCAGGGCGGCAAACATGCCTGCCGGACCAAAGCCTGCCACAACGGGCCGCTCCCCGGCGGCATGGACGGGGTGGGGGATCTCATAGCGGAAGATGGGGGCGGGACCGGCCTTGGCGCCGCCCTGGCGGATGGCCCGGTCCTCCCGGCCGGAGACGGTGACGTCTACGGTATAGACCCATTGAATGCGTTCTTTTTTTCGGGCGTCCAGGGAACGCCGGGCGATTTGCAGGGTCTGGATCTCCCTAGGCGGCAGACGAAGCGCCTTGGCTGCCGCTGCCCAAAGGGCCTGAGGGGTGTGACCGGGTGGGAGGGCGATGTCGCGGATTCGAATCATGGTGTGTCCTTTCCGGCGGCGGTTCCGGCAGCATAGCCGGAGCTCCAGGCCCACTGGAGGTTGTAGCCGCCGCAGTCTCCGTCTATGTCCAAAAGCTCGCCGCAGGCGTATAGCCCGGGGCACAGGCGGCTTTCCAATGTAACGGGGTCAAATTCCTCGGTGCAGAGCCCCCCGGCGGTGACCTGGGCGCTGTCCATGCCCATAGGACCGGTGAGGGTGAAGGGGAAGTCTTTGGCTACCGAGGCAACGGCAGCGAAGTCCCGGGGGGTGAGCTGGGACAGGGACGCGGTCAGGGGGATCTGGGCCTCCTGGACCAAAATGCGGCCCAGCCGGTTGTGTACGGTGCCGGTGAGGAGATTTTCCGCCTGAAGCCCGGGGCACTGCTGCTTGCGCCGGGTGAGGAAATCCTTGAGGGCGTCCCCTGTCAGGCTGGGCAGCAGATCCAGGTGGCAGACCCAGTCTCCGGGTCCGATGCAGGCGTCCCGGGAAAGCTCGAAGATGGCGGGGCCGCTGAGGCCATAGGCGGTGAACTGGACTTCTCCCCGATTTTCCACGGTGGTTTCGCCGTTCTGGGTCAGCCACAGGCGGCAGACTGCCCGAATGCCCTTCAGAGAGGCGCAGCGGGGATAGGAGGACTTCAGCTGTACCAGGGCAGGGCGCAGCTTGGTGCAGTGGTGGCCCAGACTCTTGAGGAGCCGGTAGCCTGCCATGGAGCCGCCCAAAGCGGTCCCCGCCAGACCGCCGCAGGCGGCAATGACCCGGCTGGCAGAGAGGGATCCATCCTCGCAGGTTAATAGAAAACCACCCTCCGGCTGGCGGCAAATTTTGGTGACCTCGGCTCCTGTGTGGAGATGGACGTTGGGCGTTTCCAGGGCAAACCGTAACACATCCACCACGCTCCCGGCCTGGTCCGACCAGGGATAGACCCTCCCGGATTCATCCGCAACCGTTAGGAGCCCCAGATTTTGAAAAAAGGCCAGGGTTTCCTTTAGCCCGAAGCGCTGCAAGCTGGGGAGGACAAATTCTGGGCGCTCGCCGTGATATGCCTGAACGGACAGCCCGGTGTTAGTCAGATTACACCGGCCGTTGCCTGTGGCCAGGAGTTTGCGGCCAACCCGGTTCTGCCGCTCCAAAATATGGACCTCACAGCCGGGATGTTTGGAGGCTGCAATGGCGGCCATGAGACCGGAAGCGCCTCCGCCCAAAACGGCGATGACCATAGGTCTCACCTCCTAAATTTCGGGTATTACCCATATTATAGCCCAGAATCCGGCAGCTTACAAGAAAAACTTCTCACGCCGCTGGGGAAGCATGAGCTGTATGATGCTGCGGCATAACGAATCCCGCAAATTCTGCATGGACGCAGAGCAGCCGTACAAAATTTGCGGGTGTCACGGCACCGTAAGTGCCGCAAAAAATTTTATATCATTTCATTGTTGCCTTAATGAAGAGGGCCTCCATCATACGGGTGCGGAACTGCCGCATGGGTCCCGCCAAAAGGCCAGGGCTTTTTTGCCCTTCAGTCCCAGGTAATTTCTTGAAATGCCGGAACAAAATGGTCCCGCTCTTCGGCAGTCTCTGCTATGCTCTGGCCGGTAAGCGGATCAAAGAAATACTGGTAGCAAAACACCGCCACGCCCTGGCAGTCCTCCAAATCCAGCGTGGCCTTCAGGCACCGCACCAGAACGTCCTTGCGGCTCTTCCACTCGTCCTTGCCGCTGCCTGCCCAGGGATCCTCTCCGGAAAAGGCTTTTCCGAAGGTCATGCCGATGATCAGATCCACCGAATCAGTCTGGATCATGTCCTGATAGGTGCGGCACACCTTCACGAAATCGTAACTGCCGTGCTCCAGTCCAAAGTAGACCTGGGGGCATATGTAATCAATATAGCCGTCCACTCCGCACCACAGGTACACATCGGCATACTGGGTATGAAAGACCCTGTCCACATTGCCCCCAGGGCTGATGCCGAAGATCCGCCCGACCCGGGATTTTCCCGTCATTTCGTGAAGCTGGTAAACCAAATCATCCAGGGCCTTTCGCCGGAACTCGGCCAGCTCCAGGGCGCCGCCGCTGGCCTGATAGCTGGCGTAGGCGTCGGCATCAAAGGACGGATCGGTGGTGGGATAGAAATAATCGTCCATATGCAGGCCGTCAAAGTCATACAGCCGCAGAGCTTCTTCCGCACCGGCACAGATCAGATCCACCACCTCGTCATAGGCGGGGTTTAGGTACCATCTGCCGTCCACTGACACGATGTACCTGCCCCGAAGCTGGGGGTCATCATACCATTGTCGGATGGGATACTCCCCCTCCACCAACTGAATTTCTTCTTCCGTCATGCCCCGCATGGGGTTGATCCAGGCGTGGATGGACAGCGACCGCTCATGGGCCAGCCGGACGATGAGAGCAACAGGGTCATTCTGTGCCGGCCTACCTGACTGCCCCACTACATAGGGGGACATGGGGTAGAGCTTAGAGGGATACATACTGTCGGCGTTGGGACGCACCTGCAAAAGCACCGTGTTGAAGCCTTGGGCCTTTACATTGTCCAGTACCTGTGCCATCCGGGCGGTGAAATCCGCTTCTTCCCGCTGGGTGTCCCCATCGAGATAGATGCCTGTCAGATCATACTGAGAAAGCCACATGGCTTTCATATCCTCGTATTGCAACGCAACGGGGGCAGGAACTGGCTCTGTGGCGGGTACCGTAACAGGCTCAGCGGACGGTTCGGTTATGGGATCGGTGATGGACTCAGTCATGGGCTCGGTTATCGGCTCGGTAAGGGGCTCCGAATCTGCTGTCGCCTGGATGGATGCATCGGACGACACCTGGGGCGCCACCGGGGCATCCTCTTGCAGACCGGCAAAGCAGCCGTACAGCGATCCCAGGCACACCGCCAGCATCAGCAGGGAAAACAGTCTCCTCATCATCATTCCTCCTCCAATCAAGTTACGGTCATAGGCAAGAACGCGGTGGTGCTTCTCTGGCCTATGGGGGTTCTCCAGACACCAATCCACGTCCCCCACGACACTGCCCGTCAGCAAGGGCAAGACTGACCAGAAGGATTCTTCTTTGGAAACAGTATATGGGATTATTCTCAGAATGTCAATACGATAACTAGATTTCAAATACGAGGTGAACAGCATTAGAGATACCAGGATGGAAAAGGTAAATGCTATCGCCCTGCAGAAAGCGCTTTTCTTTCTTGCGGGGAGGGGCTTTTTGTGATAATCTTTAAAATGAGAAAGTTTTGACTGGCATCAGCGAAATGAGGGAGGTGAGGCAATGCGGCGGCTGGTTTGGTTTGCCCTGGGGTTTGGAGGGGCCTGTGGGCTGGGGAGCTATCTGGCTCCGGGGCTGCGGCTGCTGCCCATGGCTGCTGGGGCCGTGCTTCTATGGGGAGCTCTGCTGTTCCTGGGGAAGAGGAGGCGGGCTATGGCGGCAGGCGCCCTGGCCTGTTTGGGCTTGGCGCTGGGATTTGCGTGGTTTTACCTGTACGATGGAGTTTACCTGCAACCGGCCAGGCAAGCCGATGGGCAAACGGCGGAGCTGACGTTGCAGGTGGCAGGTTACCCGGTGCAGACGGATGATGGCTGCTGGGTGGATGGAACCGTCTTTCTGGAAGGGCGGCCTTATGGGACCCGGCTGTACCTGCAGCAGGAGGAAGCTTTGGAGCCGGGAGACCAGGTGACTGTCCCCGCACAGCTGCGCCTGACGGCTCACGGTGGCAGCCGGGAGCCCACCCATCACCGGACCAGTGGGATTTTTCTCCTGGCTTATACCAGGGAGGCGGGCACGGTGACCCGAGGCGGCGGCGGACTCCGGGATGCTCCGGCGCGGCTGCGCCGGGGGGTGGGGCGGCAAATAGAGGGGCTGTTTTCGCCGGATACCGGCGGGTTCGCCCAGGCGCTGCTGCTGGGGGAGAAGGCAGGACTGTCCTATTCCCAGCGCAACGAGCTGTCTTTGGCGGGAATGTCTCACATTGTGGCAGTATCGGGGATGCACCTGTCCATTCTCTTTGCTTTGGTGTATGCACTGACTCTCCGGCAGCGGGTGCTTTCAGCTCTGCTGGGGATTCCTGTGGCCTTCTTCTTTGCGGCAGTGGCAGGATTTACCCCCTCGGTAACCCGGGCGGCGGTGATGCTGTCTCTCTCCCTTCTGGCCCGCCTGTGCAGGCGGGAGTACGATCCGCCGTCTGCTTTGGCCTTTGCCGTTCTGGTGCTGCTCCTGGGGAATCCTTTGACGGCGGCATCGGCCAGCTTTCAGCTGTCTGTGGGGGCAGTGGCGGGGATTTTGTGCTTCAGCAGCCGGCTGTACGCTTGGATGACCCGAGGGCTGGGAAAGGGCAGAGGCTTTGGACGGCGGGTATGCCGCGTTCTGGCGTCATCTGTGGCGGTGAGCCTGGGGGCTACGGTGTTTACGGCTCCCATGGCCGCCTGGACCTTCGGAGTCGTGAGCCTTCTGTCGCCCCTTACCAATCTGGTGAGCCTCTGGGCAGTGAGTCTGGGGTTTTATGGCGTCCTGGCAGCCTGTGGGCTGGGAGCTGTCTGGCTGCCCCTGGGTAAGGGCGTGGCCCGGTGCACAGAGCCGGTCCTTCGGCTGATTTTGGGAGTGGGCGGTTGGACCGGCAGGCTGCCCCTGGCCAGCGTCTTTCCGGAGGAAAGTCCCTATCTGGCCGCCTGGGTGGGATTTGCCCTGGTGATTTTGGTGGTGTTTCTTTTGGGTAGATGCCGGGGCAAGAGAAGTCTTGTCCTTGCCTTGAGCGCCAGCCTGGTTTTGGCCCTGGTTCTGGGATATCTGGAACCAAAAGGAGACCGATTTCGGGTGACGGTTTTGGACGTGGGGCAGGGACAGTGTATTCTGCTGCAAACGGGAGGGCAGACCTATGTGGTGGACTGTGGCGGCTCCGAGGGAGAGGGAGCGGGGGAGAAAGCGGCCCGCCACCTCCTGGCCCAGGGAGAGACCCGGGTGGACGGTCTGATCCTGACCCACTTTGATGAGGACCACGTGTCCGGCGTCTTTCAGCTTCTGGACCGGATGCCGGTGGAGCAGCTCTACATACCGCGTGTACCGGAGGACGAAACCTGCGGGACTTTGGTGAAGGCAGCGGGAGAACAGATATGTTTCGTGGAAGAGGACGTGCACTTGGACCTGGGACAGGGAGAGCTGTGGATTTTTGCGCCCCTGTCCCGGACTTCCAGCAACGAAAGTGGACTTTCGGTGTTGTTTACGGCGGGAGAATATGATACACTGATTACCGGAGACATGAACCAGAATTTGGAGCGGCGGCTTTTGGCAACCCACGCCCTGCCGGACATTGAGCTTCTGGTGGCGGGCCATCACGGCGCCAAAAGCTCCACAGGGCCTGCCCTCCTGGACACCCTCCGGCCGGAGGTGATCGCAGTGTCTGTGGGAATCAACTCCTACGGCCATCCGGCTCCCGAGATGCTGGAGCGGGCGGCCCAGGCAGGCTGCCGGGTTTTCCGGACCGATGAGGCCGGCACATTGATATTCAGAGGTTAAACGATATGGCAAGACAAACCGCCCAGGCTGCGCCCCTGCAGGGGCTGAAGCAGGCGATCCAGGCGGGGAACCCCCAGCTCTGTTACATTTTCTGGGGGGAGGAAACCTACCTGCTGCAGCATTACCTGGAGCTGCTTCAAAAAAAGCTGACCGACCCCTTGACGGAGGAGTTCAATTACCACCGCTTTTCCACAGAGACCTTTTCCATGGATGCGCTCTCAGACAGCGTGGAGAACCTGCCCATGATGGCGGAGCGGTCCTTGATTCGGGTGGACGATGTGGACCTGTTTAAGCTGGGAGAGAAGGACCGGGAGCGGCTCATTGCCCTCCTGGGGGATTTGCCCCCCTACTGCTGCCTGGTATTTGCCTATGGCGCGTCGGAGTACAAGCCGGACCGGCGGCAGAAGAAGCTCTTTGAGGCCATCAGCCAAAATGCCACGGTGGTGGAGTTTCCCAAGCAAAGCCAGCGGGATCTGACGGTCTGGATCATCCGGCATTTTAAGAGCCACCAGAAGACCATTTCCCCGGAGCTGTGCGCCTATCTCATTGACATCACAGGAGGCTCCATGTCCGCCTTGGGAGGAGAGATCGGAAAAATTGCCGCCTTTGCCCCAGGCTCGGAGATCCGAAGGTCGGACATTGACGCGGTGACGGAGCCGGTCCTGGACGCGGTGGTGTTTCAAATGACCGACGCGCTGGGGGCAGGAGACTACGAAGGGGCTTTGAAAAAGCTGCAGGTGCTTTACCAGATGCAGCAGGAGCCCATTTCCATCCTGGGGGCGGTGGGCGCTCACCTGCGCCGGATTTCCACCGCCCGGATTCTCATCGATGCAGGCAAGGGCGGGGACGAGCTGATGAAGATCTGCGGCCTGAAGGACTATGCCGCCCGGAAGACTATGGGGACGGCGAAGCGGTTCTCCCCCCGGTTCTGCCGTCAGGCGGCGGATCTGGTGCTGGAGACGGATTCCAAGCTGAAAACCTCCTTTGACGAGCCGGAGCGGCTGTTGGAGCTGTGTCTGTTTCAGCTGGCCCAGGAGGCGAAGCATGGTTAGGGTGCGGGAGGTCATTGTGGTGGAAGGCCGTTATGATAAAAACACCCTGTCCCAGGTGGTGGACGCCACCATCCTGGAGACCCGGGGCTTTGGCGTTATGAAGGACAAGGCCCTTCTGAGTCTTCTCCGCCAGGCGGCGGAGAAGCGGGGGCTGATTCTGCTCACGGATTCCGATGGCGCGGGCTTTGTGATCCGAAATTACTTGAAAGGAGCCATTCCGGCGGGGCAGCTGAAGCAGGCCTACATCCCCGACATGTTCGGAAAGGAGCGCCGGAAGGCGGCGCCTGGAAAAGAGGGAAAGCTGGGGGTGGAGGGCATGAAGCCAGAGGTGCTTCTGGAGGCCCTACACCGGGCAGGAGCCACCTTTGAGGGGGAGGAGAACCCGGAACCTAGGGGGGAGATTACCAAGGCGGATTTGTACGCTCTGGGCCTGTCAGGGGGACCGGACAGCAGCCGGAAGCGGTTGGCCCTCCTGCGGGCGTTGCACCTGCCAGAGCATATGAGTACCAACGCCATGCTCCAGGCGCTGAATTTATTGTACACCAGGCAGGAGCTGGAGGGGTTGCTGGAGGTGGAGGGATGACCATCACCCGTGTGACGGAAGAGCGCCTCCCCCAGGCAGCGGCAGTTTACCGGGAAGCCTGGCGGGAATCTCACCGGGACCTGTGTACTCCGGAGTTTTTGGAGCGCCGGGACTGCGGGGCCTACCTGGAGCAGCAGATGGCGGCGGGAAAGCGGCTGTATCTGCTGACTGGAGAGGAGCCGGTGGGGGTGATCTCCATGGGAGATCATGAAATTGGAGATTTGTATGTACTTCCCCGGGCGCAGGGGCGAGGCTATGGCACAATGCTTCTTCGGTTTGCCATGGAGCAGTGCGGCAGCGCCAGGCTGACAGTACTCTCGTCCAACACCCGGGCGCTGGCCTGGTATAAGCGGAACGGCTTTGCGCAGACCGGTCAAAGGCGGCAGCTCCGGGACGGGCTGTGGGAAGTGGAATTGGAGTTTGGAGAGCTACCATGATTGACATTGCAGTGAAGGACTTGGTAAAGTCCTTTGAAATTGGAGATAATTTGCTGGACGGCCTGACCTTTGAGGTGCAGGAGGGCCAGTGTGTGGCCATTTTGGGCCGCAACGGCTGCGGCAAGACCACCCTGTTTCGCATTCTCACTGGGGAGATTGGCTACGATGAGGGTGAAGTCTATGTGAATCCCAACAAGAAATTGGGCCTCATCTCCCAGATTCCCCGGTACCCTGCCGGGTATACGGTGGAGGAGGTGCTCCGTTCCGCCTTCCGGAAGCTTCTGGAGGTGCGGCAGCGGATGGAGGAACTGGAATCCCAGATGACCGCCAGCACCCCCAAGGATATTTTAAACGAATACGACCGGCTGAGCAACCGCTTTGCCGCCGGGGGCGGCTATGACATGGACGTGGACACGGACAAGGTCTGCAACGGCCTGGGGATTCCGGAAACCATGCGGCAGCAGGAATTTGACATGCTCTCTGGTGGAGAGAAGACCCGGGTGAACCTGGCCCGGCTCCTGCTGGAGAAGACGGAGATTCTTCTCCTGGACGAGCCCACCAACCACCTGGACCTCAAGAGTGTGGAGTGGCTGGAGGCATACATCAACCGCTTCAAGGGGACGGTCCTCACCATCTCCCACGACCGGTACTTTCTGGACCAGGTGGCCGACCGGATTGTGGAGATTCACGAGGGCCACGGAGAGCTTTACTCCGGCAACTACTCGTTCTACATGGAGGAAAAGCAGGCCCGGTTCGATTTGCAGATGAAGCAGTATGAGCAGGAGCAGGCCAAGCTCAAGCAGTTGGGCTTTACCCTGGAACGGATGAAGGGCTGGGGCATCAACAACCGCACCCTGTACCGCCGGGCCATGTCCATCCAGCACCGGATGGAGCGCATCGAAAAGACCAAAAAGCCCACGGTGGAGAAGACCATGAAGGCCTCCTTTGCCCAGCGGGATTTCCAGGGGGACGTGGTCTTTGAGACGAAGGCTCTCGCCAAGTGCTTTGGGGAGAAGCAGCTGTTTTCTGATGTGAGCTTGCTGGTTCAGGGCGGTGAACGCATTGCCCTGCTGGGAGACAACGGCGCAGGAAAGACCACCTTCATCCGCTGTCTGCTGGGGCAGGAGTCCTGTGAGGGAAAGATCAAATTTGGCCCCACTGTGCGGGTGGGCTATCTGCCCCAGATTATGCACTTTTCTCACCCGGAGCGGAGCCTGTATGACACCATGCTCTATGAGAAAAACCTGACGCCTCAGGCTGCCCGGGACCGGCTGGGGGCCTTCCTGTTCCAGGGCGAGGATGTGTTTAAAACCGTGGGGAGCCTTTCTGGTGGGGAGCAATCCCGGCTCCGGCTGTGTATGCTGATGGACGAGAAAATCAACCTGCTCATTTTGGACGAGCCCACCAACCACCTGGACATTGCCTCCCGGGAATGGGTGGAATGCGCCATTGAGGAGTTTGAAGGGGTTCTGCTCTTTGTGTCTCATGACCGGTACTTTGTGGAAAAATTCGCAGACCGGATCTGGGAGCTGGAGGGGGGCCGGATCCGGGATTTCAAGTGCGGTTATGCCAAGTACCGCTCCATTTTGGCCCATGAGGCGGCGAGCGCCCCGGCTCCGGCGGCTGTGCCGGAGAGGAGGGAAGCGGAGAAAAAGGAGAAGCCCAGACCCAAAGACAAGGAGCTGGAGAAGCAGGTCCGCCGTTTGGAGCGGGAGATTGAAAAGCAGGAAAAGCTGCTGGCTGGTTTGGAGGAGCAGGTGGCTGCCGCTTCTGCCGATTACCAGGAGCTGTCCCACCTCCTGGAGGAGAAAGAGCGGGAGGACGCTGTGCTGTCAAATTTGATGGAGCAGTGGGAGTCTGCGGCCGATTTATTGGGGTGAATCCAGATGCACTGTGTGCATCAATAAAAATTTTTATATGAAAGGAAGATGAAATATGGGAATGTTTCTGGATAGCGTTGCTTTTTACTGGCCGAAGGACAAAACCAGGGAGGAGCTTGCGCCGAAGCTGGAGTCGTTTTTTGAGGGCTACGGCCTGAAGTTGAGGATGAAGGATCCGACACGGGAGAGCTATGCCGTCTATGATGAGGATCAGAGTTGCTCAGATGTCATGCCGGAACTGATTGCTGCCTTGAGCGAATGCTCATGTACGGTAGAGAAGCACAAAGCAAAACAAGGATAGCCAGCCCTGCC
>OIXV01001611.1_pt1 | contig 19650 bp, 16 predicted proteins | sample 1587771 | NCBI WGS metagenome assembly OIXV01 (sample SAMEA3888893, study PRJEB22519) | human gut metagenome | biome: human gut; feature: human-associated habitat; material: faeces | place: Denmark | collected 2010
GGAACGATGAGTTCTTCCTCACTCAGGCCGAACACATCCCGGATGGCTCGAATCACGCCTGCATTGCAGGTAACACCGCCGCAGAATACCACAGGTTTACAGACCGGAAGCCGCCGCACGATGGTCGCCTTATAGTTACGGATCATGGCATAACACAATCCTAGCAGGATATCCGGTGTGGAAACCCCTTCCTGCTGGCGGTGGATGATATCTGTTTTGGCAAAGACCGCACACCGGCCAGAAAGGCGCGGAACACTCTGTGCCTGCTTTACCAGAGAAGAGTAATCCTCCAGCTTGCAGCCCACACGGGACATCTGATCTTCAAAGAACGAGCCCGTGCCGCCTGCACAGTGTTCGTTGACTGCGAACTGCGGTGCACGGCTCTGCAAATCCGTGATGAATCGCGCGCCCTGACTGCCAATTTCAATGACCGAACCCACCTGCGGAATGATCCAGCGCACACCCTCGACGATAGCTGGGATGTCGCCTAAAGAGGGAATGGCTGAATCTTGCTCCAGCAGAGCCTCCGTGTTGCTTCCGGTCACACAGAGTGAAAACGGAGTATCCATCGCCAGTTCCAACGTGGAAAGACCCTTTTTCAGGCAGACAAAAGGGTTGCCGTGATGCACCGCCATCCACTGCTTTTCAATTTCTTGATTTTTCAACAGCACCAACTTGACCGTTGATGTACCGATATCCATTCCCAACGAAAGCATTGTGTCACTCCTTCGATATCAACCCTGAACGTTATAGGGTTTGACATTTCAAACTTTATACCGTATAATAATAATGCCTTTTAATTAGACATCTCTAACCAAGAGTTTAACACAACTACCTCGGAGTGTCCGTTGTTATGGCAACGACAAAGCAAATTTTAAGATGGAGCAATATTATTCAATTTTACAGCAATGCGGCATGTTCAACGGCATCCAGCCACGAAAATATAGGGAAGTCCTTAGTTGCTTGAATGCGACTGTCCGTGAATATCCTCGTGGTGCGCACATCGTCGAGCTGGGTGAGCAGAGCCACAATACGGGTGTTCTGCTGGATGGCACGATGGAAGAATTTTTTTATGATGAAAATGGCAATCAAATCAGCATCTGCCGTTTTTGTCCCGGAGAAGTATTTGGTGCAGAACTGGCCTGTACTGGCTGGACGACAAGTCCGGTCTGTCTGCGTGCCAGTTCGGACTGTACCGTAATGCAGCTGGATTTCAGCGCATTGATGTCACAGAAGACGCTGACCTGTCCCTGCCGGATGCAAGTCACAGCAAATCTTATGCAGGATATGGCGCAGCAGCTTCTCTTTTTTAACACCAAAGTGCGTATTTTAGCACAAAAACGGCTTCGAGATCGTCTGAAGATTTATCTTCAAACCTTGACACCCGATGAAAAAGGCTGTTACAGTCTGCCCTACACCCGGACAGAACTGGCAGATTTCCTCTGTGTGGACCGCAGTGCTCTTTCCCGTGAGCTGTGCCGGATGCGCGATGAGAGGATCCTTGATTTTTCCGGTGCAAAGATTCACCTGTTGAACCCAACGTTTTTGTATGGTTGGAACTGACAGTACTTCTAAATCTATGAAAAAAATTGTCTGCCGAATATTTTTGTTCGACAGACAATTACTTTTTAATCTTTTAGTGTACGACTACCGGACACATTCTTCAAATATTCCTTATAGCCCAGTGGGTCATTGTAGATAAGGTAGTCCAGTTCCGTCTGCTGCGCCATGGTCACATCCAGTGCATCCTCAACCCCGGTACAGTCAATGGAAATTTTTCTCCCATCCCGGAGCAGCAGTTCCACGCATCCGGTGCCCATGTTGAATTTGCAAACGCTTTCATCATACTTCATACTCGTGTCCTTTCTGCCTTACGGCACTCTTACCGTGGTCTGTCGTGCTTTTTTGTGATAAGGTCTAGGACGCTTTTCGATGGAAGCAAGGGATTCATTTTGTTTTCCAAAGAAAACAAAAAATCCGAACCCTTCTCCTATCGGAAAAAAGTTCGGATTTTGTTGTTGTGGTGCACCTCCAGGGACTCGAACCCTGGGCCCACTGATTAAGAGAGCAAGCCGCCGGTTCGTCTCAATTTATGGAAGTTTCGAGTCATCGTTATTTTTAATCAAAGCAACGTGATTTTTCACCCAGCAATTTCTGCACCCTTTGTCGGATTTTGCAGCGAAAAGCACCCTCTGCACGTTTTGAAACCGTGCAAAATCCGTGCAGAAACCGTGCACTTACTCTCCGACAAATAAAATCGCCCTATTCCCCACCGACTTGACGGCATTGGTTTGAGTGGCCAATCATCAAAATCAAGTCTTGGAGGATACGATTATGAACAAACTGCTTTCCTGCCGCCAAGGTCGCCGGAGGCATCACCTTTGTAAACAGCGTGGCGTCCACCCTGTGCGCGGTGGTGCTGTATCTCACCCTGCGCCCAGCTCTGGAGCGCACCGGTCTTTTGACCAAAGCCGAAGCGAAATAAACGCCCCGGCCCGCAGCGCCCAAAGCAAAAAGTCCCATGCCCGCCCTTCCGGTGCGGCATGGGACTTTTTTCATTTTCGGTCCGCTGTGCGGCAGATGCCCGGAAGCTGCGCCCGCACCTCTGCCTCGTCCTCGACCAGAGCAATGCGTATCATTGCCGCACCTCCTTTTTCCGCAATTTTTCTAGTTTTTATTGTAACACGAAATAGGTCGTGTGGCAAATGGGAGAACGAAACAGCAGCCCCGCTTCATCTGCCGCGAGGCTGCTGTTCTGTGATTGGAAAATTTCAGGCTCAGTTCGTCTTGACGGCCACAAGGATACGGATCTTCCTGCCGCCGGAGCAGCCGAAGTTGTCGTACCAGCCGATGAGCTTATAATCCTCAGTGTTGATCTTGGGCAGCGAGGTGGCGAAATACTGGCCGTTCGACCACAGATACACCTGCATATCGTCGGCGGTCTCATAGCGCTTGTCGCCGCTCATGACCGAAGCTGCGCCCAGCTTATCGACGACCACCGGCGAGAGCTGGAGCATCCGGTTGATGGCCTTGCCGTCGGCAGAACGGCCGATGGCGATGCCGCCTGCGATAATGGGGTACTTGGTTGCGGTGCTGTAGGCCACCTGCTTGCCGCCGGAGTAGCAGACGTAGGTCGCACCCTCGCCCAGATAGTTGAGGAAGTCGCCCAGCGTACCGCCCACGCTGTCGCCGGTGCGGCGGAGCACATAGCTGAACAGCTGGTCCGTCTTGCCGGTAAGGGTGTTCCAGGTAGAGCTGACGACACTGCCGTCGATGAGGCCGTAGAGCACATCGCTGGTGCTGGGGACAAGGATGTTCTTCACATCCTGGAAGGTCTCCTCATCGGTCTTGGCTGCCTTGGTGGTGGTCCCAGCGGGGAGGCCTGCGGCCTCTCTTGCGGCGTCCTGTGCCTTGTCGCTGATCTTTTTGTCGATCTTCTTGGCGGCTTCGTCCGTCAGGCGGCGGACAGAATCCAGCGCAGCGTACTCCCACAGGTCACCGGTCACATCGTCGAGGATGACCCGATCGATCTGGCCCGCGGAATTGGTGGTGTAGTAGCGGATGTCGCTTTCGCTCAGAGTTACCCCCGATAGGCGGCTGGGGCGAACTGCCCCAGCCACACCCTCCGACGTCGTATCAATGATCTGCACGTTGTCTGCAAACGGGGTGTCGCCCAGCGCGGTGCCGTCGGCGCTGACGGTGCCGCTGGTCGAGCGGGGCGAGATGGACTGGACGCGTTCGCCGTCACCGTCCACGCTGATCTCCACCAGCTTGCCGGCCGGGAAATTGAGCTTATTGTTCACATTGACGGTGCGGGCGGTGCCGTCGGTACACATGACCGAGACAGCCTGCTGCACCTCAGCGCTGTTCGTCTCCACAAGGGTGCGGGATGAGGACTGGACCACGCCGTAGAACACAGCGTCTGCCGCGTCGCCGGTGAGGACGGAGACAGCTGCATCGTTCATGCCCAGCAGCAGAGTGACCACCTGACCCACGCCGCCGCCGGACAGGGAGGACAGCTGATAGGCCACAGAGGGCGAAGCGATGGTGTAGCTGACGCCGGCCACAGTCACAGAGGTCGGAGCGCTGGCCGAGGGCGAGACAGCCGTCACGCGGCCTGCGGCGCGCTTGTTGTAGAGCCAGACGGTGCGGGCGCTCTCGTTATAATAGTAGACATCATAGGGAGAGAGGGCCGCAGAGGTGGTGACTTCGTCGTTGCGGTAGATGGCCGCCGGGGCGAAGGGCAGGACGGTGGAAGCATCTGCCACGAAGGGACCCTTGACGTTGTCCAGCAGGACAGAAGAGATGTCCACCTGGCCGTTGCTCACCGCAAAACCCAGGGTGGAAGCGTAGACCTGACCGCTGCCGTTCATGGCGGTGAGGGCGTTGTAGAAGAGCATGGTCCCCTGCTCGAGGGTCAGAGTCTCGCCCTGACGGGCATCGATCTCATTGCGCAGGCCCAGTGCGCCGGCCTTGCTGAGCTGAGCTGTGGGGAAGGTACCGCCCAGCTTTGCCACATCATAGCCCAGCAGGCGCAGCGCCATGGTGCAGGCTTCTTCCAGCGTGACGGTGTTGTCCGGGCGGAAGCTGCCGTCGGAGTAGCCGGTCATCCAGCCGTTCTGGACAGCGGTGCGGATGTAGACCGCATAGGGAGAGTCGCTGTCCACGTCGCTGTAGAGGCGGCCGGTGCGGCCCTGTGCCGTGGTGGTATCGCGGTAAGCAGAGAATGCTGTGAGGAGGCGGGCCGCCTGCCCACGAGTGAGGGGCGCACCCAGAGAACCGGCCTGCCCGGCGGTCAGACCGCCCAGTGCCGTCGCCGTCTGGACTGCCGCGTTGGAGCCGACCGCAGAGGCGGGCAGCACCAGCATGGAAACAGCCACGCAGACAGCCAGCAGGAATGCGAGGAATCGTTTTTTCATGGTAAACTCCTTAATCATATCTGAGTGCTTCGATGGGGTTCAGGCTGGCGGCACGGCGGGCCGGCAGGAAGCCGAACAGGACACCGATGCCGCAGGAGATGCCCACGGCGATGGCCGCTGCGTCCGCCGAGGGGGTGACGTTCAGGGTGATGTCCGTCAGGACGAACGGAAGGATCTGGTTGATGATGGCCGAGACGATGTAGCCCAGCACGATGCCGAAGCAGCCGCCCAGCGCCGACGTGACGCCGGCCTCCACGACGAACTGGGTCAGGATGGTGCTCTCCTGTGCGCCCAGTGCCTTGCGGATACCGATCTCACGGGTGCGTTCGGTGACGGACACCAGCATGATGTTCATGATGCCGATGCCGCCGACCAGCAGCGAGATGCCTGCAATGGCCGTCAGGACGCCCACCATGACGTTGATCATGGAGGACATCTGCGCCATTGCCGCACTCAGGCTCTGGACGTAGACATAGTCGTCCTTGCTGACCAGCTTCTTGAGCCGCGACTGCAAAAACTCCTGTGCCTCATCCGAGTGGTCCGCGTCCTGCAGGACCACATAGTACTGGCTGACACTGCTGGTGTTGTTGACGCTCATCAGGGTGGTATAGGGGATAAGAACAATGTCGTCGTTGCCGCCCTCGTACTGGGCGGCGGGTCTGGAGCGGCCCTCCAGCACGCCCACGATGCGGTACTCGCTGGCGCCTACCTTGAGGGTGCTGCCGAGACCGTTGCCGCCGAAGATCTTGCGGTCCACATAGTCGCCGATGACACAGATATTCTTGTTGTCTATCAAATCGGTGTACTGGATGCCGCGGCCCTTGGCCACCTTGTAGTTGTTGATGGTCGTGTAATCTTCGTTGACGCCGCTGATGTAGGTGCGGCGGTACTTCTCGCCCGCCACCCGCAGCGTGTCGCCGCCGACACTGGCAATCGGCGAAAGACCCTTATAATACTCGGGCTTTTCATTGATGATCCTGTACACATCGTTCACTTCCACCGAGCGGGTGCTGGCGGTCATGATGTTGACGGCCAGAATATCGCTGCCCATGTCGGAGTAGAAGTCCTGCATCATGTGGGTCATGCCGTTGCCGAGACCGACGATGACGATGACGGCCATGACGCCGATGATGATGCCCAGCATGGTGAGGAAGGTGCGGACTTTGTTGCTCAAGACGTTCTGGACGGCCTGTTTGAAGGTCTCCTTTATCATGCCTGCGTCCCCTCCTCTCCGGCTTTCGGCTCTGCCATCATGAAGTTCGGCTGAACGACTGCCTCGGGTGCGTGGGCGTCGCCGTCGTAGACGACGCGGCCATCTTCGAGGCGGATGATGCGCTCGGCCTGCACAGCGATGGAGTTGTCGTGGGTGATGAGGACGACCGTATTGCCCTGCTTGTGCAGATCCTGGAGCATTCCCAGAACTTCGCGGCTGGTGTGGGAGTCCAATGCACCGGTCGGCTCGTCGGCCAGGATGACCGCCGGGCCGCGAGCCAGCGCACGGGCAATGGACACACGCTGCTGCTGACCGCCGGAAAGCTGGTTGGGCAGGTTTTTGAGCTTATTGCCCAGACCCACCCGCTCAAGGGCAGCCTTTGCCGTCGCGTGGCGCTGAGCGGCGGGGATGCCCGCATACACAAGGGGAACTTCCACGTTCTCCAAAAGGGTCAGCTTCGGCAGCAGGTTGTACTGCTGGAAGATGAAGCCCAGCTTCTCGTTCCGGATGTTTGCCAGCTCGCGGCGGCTCATCTTGCCGACATCCCTGCCGTCCAGCAGATAAGTGCCTTCGGTAGGCACGTCCAGACAGCCGATGATGTTCATACAAGTGGATTTACCAGAACCGGACTGGCCGACGATGGCCACGAACTCGCCCTTGTTGATTTTGAAAGAGACGTGGTCGGCGGCCTTTACGAGGGTGTCGCCCATCTGGTAATACTTGCAGACCCCATCAAATTCTATCAGCGTGCTCATTCGTCATCTCCTTCGGCGGAGGCCATCGTGTTGCTGTAGAAGTCGGTCGCGCTGACGCTGGAGTTGTCGTAAGCGATGGTATCGCCCTCCTGCAGGCCGCTCTTCACTTCGATGTAATCGTCATCGCTGATGCCGGTGGTCACCTTGACGTAGACGTAGCCGTCGGGAGCAGTCATGGAAGTCTCAGCATTGGCAGCGCTGGGAGAATCCTTGGTCACCAGCACATAGCTGCCCCGGACGAGGGCGGCGTTGGGCAGGGCCAGAACATTCTTGACGCTGGCGGTGGTGATTTTCGCAGTGGCGTTCATTCCGGGCAGCAGCTCGCCCATGTCGTCGATGCGGACGGTGACGGGGTAGTTGGTGGAGCCGTTGGCGGTAGTGCCTGCCACGAGGATGCTGCTGATGACGCCCTTGTAAGTCTCACCCGGGACGGCGTCGGCGGTGATGTCCACCTCCTGGCCGACCTTGAGGGAGCGGATCTTCAGCTCGTCCACGTTGAGCTTCATTTCCAGATAGCTCATATCGTAGATGGTGCAGAGGTTCTGCATGGCGGTGTCGTTGGCGCTGAGCTTGTCGCCGGCCTTGACCTTCTTATCCACGATGGTGCCGCTGATCGGGGCGTCGATGGTATAGTGGCTGATGGTCTTCTCGGCAGAAGACATCTGCAGCTCGGCAGCGCGCAGGCTGTCAGCGGCGTTTTTGGTCTGCTTGTCCAGATCCTTGCCGGTGATGCGGAGGATGACGTCATCCTGACGGACGGTGCTGCCCTCCTTGACGCAGAGTTCAGACACAGTACCAGAGGCAGCTGCCACGACAGTCTCCTCGCGCTGGTAAGTAAAGTGTGCGGAGTTGAGGGAGCTGACGCCGTTCACCTGTGCCACAGCGGCCTGTGCGGTGGTCAGGCTGCCCGCGTTGGGAACAGCGATGGTGACGGTGCAGGTCATCAGGCTGGCGTCGCCGGCAGGGTCTGCACCGGAAACGGAGCGGATGGTGCCGTTCAGCGTCTCAAAGGTGGTGTCCGGCATGACCTGTGCGGCCTGACCGGCGACAAAGCTCTGGGCCTCTGCGGCAGGGAAATCCACGGCCAGCAGCATCACGGAGGTGTCGCGGATGGTGGCCACAGTCTGACCAGCCTGCACGGCGTCGCCTGCGGCGACTGCAAAGGAGCTGACCTCGCCGCTGATCCTGGTGCGGACGTTCTGCATATCCGCAGCGTCATCGTAATTGCGCTGTGCCTGCTCCACCGAGAGCTGTGCGCTCGCGAGGTTGTTTTCCACATCCGAAATGTCGATGGTGTAAAGAATATCGCCCTTCTCGATGCTGTCGCCCAGCTCAAAGTCGGCGGTGAGCACCGTGCCGGTGACGAGGGACTTGACGGTGTAGGAATCGGCGGCGTTGATGGTGCCGTTGCCGTCGTAGACGTTCACGATGTCGCGGCGTCCCAGCTTCTCCTGCGTGTAGGCAAGGTCTGCCGACGCACTGCGGCTCCTGCGCGGCACGATGACCGCCACCAGCACCGCTGCGGCTGCGACCACCGCGATGCAGCGCTTTTTGTGGGTCTTGATAAAGTGGAGCACCTTATTTTCTCCGCCGGTATTCTCCTGCGGAGAAGCGTCCTGTGTCTTCTTGTTGAAACCTAGCATGAAAAGCCTGACCTCCTGTGTTTCATGAAAAAGAAAAGTTCTTTCTGCCTGTTTTCATTCGTTCTGCGCTTTCCCCCACAGCATCCGCCAAAAACGTCCTGTCTGCGAGATGCTGCCCCGGGTTAGCGGCGCAAACCGTTATAATGATACCACCTAACAAAACGGACTACAAGAAATTTTTCCTGCAAAATCTGCAACTTTTTTGAAAATTTTTCCATCATCTCTGTGTCTGGAAGCCGGAACATCAGACAGAGCTTTCGGATGAAGAGCTCATCCACTCGCTCCGGCCCTTTGTGCAGCGGCTTTTGGGATACCGTCAGAAATAACCTGACGATCCGTGAGATGACGGCTCTGATGGGCGGTGACGGCACGATGGAGCAACAAACAGAAAAAGACTTCCGCTTTGAGAATGACCCTCAGGCGGAAGTCTTTTTACTTTCTGAAAAAACAAAAGAAAAAAGCACCAAGCATTTCTGCCCAGTGCTCTTTGTGGTGCACCTCGCGCACTCATATCCGAACTTTTCTCTGCTTTCACGGCTTCCCCGAAAGCGACCGTTTCTGTACCTTCCTTATAGTTAAAGGTAATAAGTACCTTATCATCGTAGAGATAGATGGCATTGATGAAGGTATCCACCAGTGCCTGCCGCTGCTCCGGCTGGGTCATATCCAGCTTACGGAAACGGAGCAGCCAGAACCGGACGAATTCTTCTTTCATCTTCGGCTTGGCCAGCCGTTCTTCTGCAATGCGGGCTTGCAGTTCCTTCCGCTGTTCTTCCAGCGCTTCCAGCCGCTCCTTGGTGGAGCTGGTCAGAATGCCCATCTGGATAGCGTTCAGCATATTGGTGATGCCGACTTCCGTTTCCTTCAACTGCTTTTCGTAGATGGGCAGGTCTGTGCTTTCCTGATTTTGCAGCTCCATGACCTTGGCGATGATGGCATTCATGGAAGCGTCATCTTCCACCAGCTTCATGGTCTCGCTGACCACCAGATCTTCCAGCCACTGTTTCCGCACGGCCTTTTTATCGCAGGTCTTTTTCTTCTTGGCGGCGGCACACTTGTAATAGGTATACATTTTCCCGGTGTGGCTGACACCGCTTTCGCCAAACATCAGCGCACCGCACTTACCGCAGTACAGCTTGGTGGTCAGCAGATAGGTATCTTCTGCCTTATGACGGGCAGGGGCCTTTTTATTTTTCGCCAGCTTTTCCTGCACCTTGTTGAACAAGTCCTCTGACACGAGAGCCGGGATCGCATTGGGCTGTACCACATCCCGCAAACGCAATTCGCCGATGTACCGGCGATTACTCAGCATCCGCTGAATCGTGTTATAGGACATCTCCCCGCCCATTGAATTTTTGATGTTGTGCGCCTTTAACCAATCCCGCAGGTCAGTCATGGTCGCACCGTCCGCATACTTCTGGAACGTCTGCTCCACATACGGAGCCAACAACGGGTCGGGCTGGTAATGCCGGGTCTCATCGATCATGTAGCCGAACGGAATCGTGCCACCATTATAAATGCCCTTGAGAGCGTTCTCGGTCATGCCGCGCACGACCTTTTCAGACAGGTCAGCCGAGTAGTATTCGGCGTAGCCTTCCAGCACCGATTCCAGAATAATGCCCTCCGGGCCAGCCGAAATGACTTCCGTTGCCGATACCAGTTTCACGCCGTTTCGCTTCAGCTGAGTCTTGTACCGGGCACTGTCGTAGCGGTTTCGGGCAAAGCGGTCGAGCTTCCAGACAATGATGATGTCAAAGATGCCACGCTCACTGTCCTTGATCATCTGCTGGAACTGCGGGCGGTTATCGGTCTTGGCGGAGATGGCACGGTCAATGTAATGCTTCACCACCGTGAAGCCGTTCTTTTCCGCATAGGCGGTGCATTCCCGGATCTGACCTTCAATGGATTCTTCGCGCTGACTATCAGTAGAATAGCGGGCATAGATCACGGCAGTCATGTCAGGCACCTCCCATTTACACATCATTGAACGGTGGAGTGTTCTTTTAAGGCAGTGTTTCGTATAATCTATATATCACATTTTGCAGAAGATTGCAAGCTTTTTATACGCTTTTCACGAGATTCAGCACAAAAAATGAACTCCCCTGAAGGCAAAATATTCACATTCCATGGTTCTATGAAAGCACCCGGAGGAATTGTGTCATTTTGACACAATTCCTCCGCTCACCGTGCCCCCTCCACCGGCTTCAGCGCACTTTTGCGGTATTGCAGAGGGCTTTACCCGGTGGCTTTTGCAAAGCGGGTGGAAAAATTGCTGGCATCCCCAAAGCCTACCTTCTGTGCAATTTCGCTGACGCTGTGGTCGGTGAGGACAAGCAGTTCCTTTGCCTGTGTGATGTGGAAGTTGACCAGATAATTATACGGTGTCGTGCCCATATACCGCCGGAACAGCCGCAGAAAATAGCTTTTGCTCATGTGCGCCTCTGCCAGCAGGTCGGCAAGGCAAAGTTCCTGCTGGTAATTTTTGCGCAGGGTCTCCGCTGCCTGCAAAATGACCTGCCGTGCGCTGGTGGTTTCAGCTTCTGCAAGAATGCTCTGTGCACATAAGGCAAGCATTTCGTGGAGAGCCAATCCGGTGGTCACCATGCTGTCCACGGTGCTGAGTACCACATGGCTTTCCCCCTGCTCGATGAGCCCCGCACCACGCAGGGTATAAAACAGAAGATATCAGGCTGCCATCTGGGCACAGCACGGTCTGTTTGCCTCCGGCCCGGACTTTGACATCACCTTCGGTCTGACCCACACCATCGAAAAGAGCGCAGAAATTTACGTCAAGGTGCTCTCCATGGGCGGCGGCATCATCCGGCAGACCATCACCGACGACGACCTCCGTGCCATTGCCCACGACTTTGGCGTGACCCTGAACGAGAAGTTCCTCAACTGAGCCATTCTCCCCCATTTTTCTTCTTCATAGCAGAACAGGCATCCTGTCCGATACCGCCAAACGGTAACGCAGGATGCCTGTTCTGCTTTATGTTTCCCGGAACTCCATGGGCGTTTTTCCGGTGACTTGCTGAAAGACCGCGCTGAAATAATTGCGGGTGGCAAAGCCAAGCTGCTCGGAGATTTCCCGGACGCTGAGCGGTGTGCTTTTCAGCAGAACTTTCGCACGTTCGACCTTTGCAAACTTCACATAGTTCGTGACGCTCAGACCCGTTTCTTCCTTGAATTTGTGGGTGAGGTAATATTCCGTGTAGCCCACCAGGGCAGCAAGATCTTCTGCTACGATCTTTTTGTCCAGATTCATCTCGATATAATCCACACATTTCTGGATCTGCATACTGAGGTTCGGGTTCGTCCGGTGCTTGTGGACACGCCGGATGAAATCATCGTACATCATCATTGCAAGCGGGTGCAGCTCATCCAACGATTTTGCCGCTTCTGCCGTCTGAATGTAGCTGTCCCCCAGCGAGTACGCCTCCTCCGGGGAAAGACCGCCCTCAATGGCGGCACGGCACACCAGCGAGGTGAACACGATGACGGAAGTCTTACTCTGGCGCAGAACATCGCTGCTCTGCACCGGCACGCCTGCACTCATGCTCATACTGTTGGAAAGCGCCTGCTTGTAATTCAGGTCTCCGGTGCGGACCATTTGCAGCATTCCCTGCTCCGCCATCCAGATCTTATGCCGGTCATGGGGAATCGCATCGCTTTTCAGCCGTTCGTCCTGTGCTGCACTGCTGTTCACATCGCTCAACTCCAGCCGCTGCCCGGTCAGGCAGTAGTGCATCATCAGCAGATAGCGGTTCATAATGGTGTTTTGCAGGGTAGGAACTTCTTCAAGGGCTTTGTAAAGTTGGATCGTCCATGCCACACTGATCTCCAGCTTGCTGTAATATTTCAGCCCTTCCTCGATCCCGCGCATTGTCACATCCCGATGGAACACCGGCCCGATGACCCAGACACGCTTCAGTTTTCCCTCTTCCTTTTCAAAGGCTGTGCCCCACAAAAGACCCAATGCCGTCCCCAAGGTAACGGGTACATCGTTCCGATTCCCATGCTCCAGCATCCGCTGTTTGCAGCCGAACAATTCAAACGCACTGGCAAGAAATGCTTCGTCCGGGCAGTTGCTCCGCAAGAGCTTCCCCTGTGCATCATAGCACCATGTATATACATTTCCGCCGCACTGGACAAGCTCGGAAAACAGCATCATATTCTGGAGAACATTCATGCGTAATCCCTCTGGCTCATTGATAGAAACAGTATATCATACTTCCGCCGTTTTTTCTACCGATGCCCGGAGCCCCCTCTCAAGCCCCGCAATACTCCCCCAGCACCGCAAGGCTGGGCTTTGCGGTCCGCTCCATGGTTTCACGGTTCACGGCGATCAGGCCGAACTGCATGGCATAGCCCTTCTGCCACTCAAAGTTGTCCATCAGGCTCCAATGGAAGTAGCCCTTCACCGGGATGCCGTCGGCGATGCAGTGCTGCACGCCATCCAGTGCCTGCCGGATAAATGCCACACGGCGGGCATCATCGGCAGTGGCAATGCCGTTTTCGGTCACGATCAGGTCGCCCTTGAACTCCTCTGCCACCTTGCGAATGACGTGTTCCAGTGCCTGCGGATAGAACTCATACTCCATCTGGGTCAGTTCTGCGCCCTCCGATGCCGACAGCTGCCCCTGCGGGCCATAAAGGGTGCGGGTATAGTTCTGCACACCCAGGAAGTCGTCCTCTTTGATGTAAGGCAGATAATGGGTGAACTCCTCCTGCCATGCGGCCTGGGCAAAAGCTTCGCCGCCGGGCTGTGCCTGCAAGTCGTGTAGTGAGAGGGTCAGGCCCACCTTGACCTGTGGGCAGATGGCTTTGATGGCATCCCGTGCGGCTGCATGGGCACGCCGCACCAGCAGATCGCCCTCCGGGGTGCGCTCGCTGACAAAGATCTGCGGCTGGGGCGTGCCGAACACCTGTGCATTCTCCATGGCGGCAAACTTCATGTTTTCCATCATCTTCTGGAAATTCATGCCCACCTGCACCGTACCCTCGGCAGACTTTCCGGCCGATGCGGCATTTTGGGCTGCCTGTTCGGCCATCAGGCGGAACCGCTTGGAAATAGTGGCCAGCTGCAAGCCCATGTTGGCTTCGTTGATGGTGCAGACATAGCGCAGCTCGCTGCCCAGCTGCTCCATGACATAGACTACATAGTTCTTAAAGTCCTCTACGGTGGACTCCGCTTCCCAGCCGCCCTTGCAGATGAGCCACTTGGGGCTGGTAAAGTGCAACAGGGTGACGATGGGTTCTGCGCCGTGCGCTTTGCAGCAGGCGATCACCTTGCGGTAATGCTCGACGGCTTCCGGGTCGAACTTTCCTTCCTCCGGCTCCACCCGTGCCCACTCGATGGAAAAGCGGTAAGCGTTCAGCCCGGCATCGGCCAGGAGCTTGATATCTTCTTCGTACCGATGATAATGGTCGCAGGCAATGCCACTGGGCTCCGTAAAGCTGGAATGGGGCAGTTGCTCCTGTGCCCAGTAGTCACTATTTATATTGTTGCCCTCCACCTGATGGGCTGCTGTTGCAGCTCCGATGAAAAAGCCTTTTTCAAATTTCTGCATGATGGTTCTCCCCTCCTGCGTGTTACTTGTTAAGACTATTGTAGCAGACCTGTTTTGCCCCTATGGGGTAATAAATCGTGAAGTCGGGCGTAAATTCACGAATCACAAATTATTGCACGAATTTTTATCCTTAATTCCAATTTTTTGTCTGGCAGTACCTATTGCACTCTGTTATTCTGGTGTCAGAAAAAGCAGAACTCAGTTCACACAAAAAGGAGGAAAAACATTATGTTCCAAAAGAAACCCAGTGCCAGTGAGGTAGACGACGTCCAGTACCGCCGCGCCAAAACATGGCAGATCATCTGTTATGCCTGCAACGCCTTTGTGGGCATGAGCGTCTACTCCCTGATCGGTATGGCAAGTTATTCTGCCAGCATCGGCTACGGCATCACCACTGCAACCGTTGGCATCATCCTGATGCTGGCCCGCATTCTGGACGCCTTCACCGATCCGATGCTGGCATTCGTCTACGACCGCGTCAACACCCGTTTCGGCAAGCTGCGCGTTCTGCTGATCAGCGGCTACCTGATCGAAGCGGTGGGCCTGCTGTGTATGTTCAACCTGTGTTCCAGCAAGGGCTTCGGCCTGCCGGTGTTCGTTTTGACCTACATTATTTATATTATCGGCTATACCGTCACCAACATGACCATCCAGACCCTGCCGGCTATTATGACCAACGATCCCCGCCAGCGTCCCACCATCGGTGTCTGGACCACTGCGCTGAACTACTTCGTGCCCATGGGCATGAGCATGCTGGTCTACACCGTCATCCTGCCCAAGTGCGGCGGCACCTTCAATCAGGGCTTCCTCAGCACGGTCTGCACCATCGTCCTGATCATTGCCGGCATCGGCACCCTGATCGTCTGCGCCGGCATCTCCGCCTACGATAAGCCCGAAAACTTTGAGGGCATCAGCAAAAATCACGAACCGCTGAAGGTTGCGGATATTCTTGAGGTGTTCAAACACAACAAGCCCCTGCAGTGCTATGTTGCCTCCCACGCTTCCGATAAGCTGGCACAGCAGGTAGGCAGCCAGGCCATCATCAACACGATGCTGAACGGCATCCTCATCGGCAACATGGGTCTTGCTACCACCCTTAGCATGATCAGCATGGTGCCTTCCATCTTCTTTGCGGCCTTCGGTGCAAAGTATGTAGGCAAAAAAGGCAGCAAGAAGGGCATCGTGACCTGGACCTGCGTCAGCATGGCCATCACCTCTGTGCTGATCCTGTTCTTCATCTTTACCGACACTCGTCAGATCGGTGTGATCGGCAGCTGGAACATGATCGTTTACGTCCTGCTGACCCTGCTGCAGAACGGCTCCAACATGTGCATCACCACCTCCAACAACTCTTACATGGCTGATACCATCGACTACGAGCTGGACCGCAGCGGCCGTTACATCCCGGCGGTTGTCTCCGGCACTTACAGCCTGATCGATAAGCTCATCACCTCGGTGGCTGCTGTCATCGCCACCGGTGCGGTCGCCCTTCTGGGTTACACCACCACCATGCCCCAGCCCACGGATCCCTACACCAGCGGCATCTTCTGGATGACCCTTGCCATCAAGTACGGTCTGCCGATGCTGGGCTGGGTCATCACCCTGATCGCCATGCCGGGCTGCCCGCTGACCAAGGAAGAAATGGTCAACGTCCAGAAGCGCATCGCAGATAAAAAAGACGCCCTTCGTCATGAAGTAATTGCAGAGAATATGCAGTAACACCCCGCAAAGACCGAAAGGATTCATACGCTCTTTCGGTTTTTGCTGATTCTATCCATCTTTTATAAATATAAAGGAGTTTTTACCATGAGCAAGACCATCCTGTTGAATCAGAGCGACTGGCATTTTACCAAGGAGAACCCCGGCATCCCCACCGCTGTTATGGGTGAGGCCGTTGCCCTGCCCCACACATGGAACACGGTGGACGGTCAGGACGGCGGCAACGATTACTACCGCGGCACCTGCTGGTATACGCTGGCACTGGAAAAGCCCGCCATCCCGGCAGGCAGCAAGGCTGTTTTGCAGCTGGATGGCGCAGCCATGACCGCCGCCGTCTACCTGAACGGTGAAAAGCTGGCCGAGCACAAGGGCGGCTACTCCACCTTCCGGGTGGACCTGACCGACCACCTCAAAGAGGAAAATCTGCTGGCCATTTCCGTGGACAACCGCGACAACGACACCGTGTATCCCCAGAAAGCCGATTTTACCTTCTACGGCGGTATTTACCGGGATGTGACCCTGCATATCGTCCCGGCAGAGCACTTTGCCCTGCCCGCTAATGGCGCACCGGCACTGAAGGTGACCCCCATCGTCACCGATCTTGCTGCCAAGACCTCTGAGGTCACCGTGGAAGCCGCCGTGGTGGGCGCACAGACCGTGACCTTTGCACTGGAGGGTCAGACCCTCACCGCCCCGGTGGAAAAGGGCACCGCAAAGGTTGTTTTCACGCTGAACAACGCCCATCTGTGGGATGGCGTGGACGACCCCTTCCTCTACACCGTATCTGCCAAGCTGGACAATGGTGAGGAGACCTCCGCCCGGTTCGGCTGCCGCAAGTTTGAGATCGACCCCCAGAAGGGATTTCATCTGAATGGACGCAGTTACCCGCTGCGTGGTGTTTCCCGCCACCAGGACCGTAAGGGTGCGGGCAATGCCCTGACCAACGAAATGATGGAGGAGGATATCTCCATCATTCTGGAAATGGGCGCCAACACCATCCGGCTGGCACACTATCAGCACGCACCGTATTTCTACGACCTGTGTGATGAAAAGGGTCTTGTTATCTGGGCAGAGATCCCCTACATCACCATGCACATGACCAACGGCCGTGCCAACACCCTGACCCAGATGGAAGAGCTGATCGTCCAGAACTACAACCACCCCTGCATTGCCGTGTGGGGCTTGTCCAACGAGATCACCGCTGCTTCTGCTGTCAACGAGGATCTGCTGGAAAACCACCGTCTGCTGAACGAGCTGGCGCACAAGCTGGACCCCACCCGCAAGACCACCATGGCAAACGTGTTTATGCTGGAGACCACCAGTCCTATTCTGGAAATTCCCGATGTGAACAGCTACAACCTCTACTTCGGCTGGTATCTGGGCGAATTGGAGCAGAACGACGAGTTCTTTGACAAATACCATGCCGATTTTCCGGACCGCTGCATCGGCTTTTCGGAGTATGGCGCAGATGCCAACCCCCAGTACCAGAGCAGCCACCCGGAAAAAGGCGACTACACCGAGAGTTATCAGTGCGTTTACCACGAGCACATTGCAAAGATGATTGCCGACCGTCCTTGGCTGTGGGCGACCCATGTGTGGAACATGTTCGACTTTGCCGCCGATGGACGCGATGAGGGCGGCAAGCATGGCGAGAACCAGAAGGGACTTGTCACCTTTGACCGCAAGATCAAAAAAGACCCCTTCTATCTCTACAAGGCCTATTGGAGCAAGGAGCCGTTCGTGCACCTGTGTGGCAGCCGCTATGTGGACCGCGCCGAGGATGTGACCGAGATCAAGGTCTACTCCAATCTGCCGGAGGTCTCGCTGTACAAGGACGGTCAGCTGGTGGAGACCAAGCAGGGCGACAAGGTGTTCACCTTCCAGCTGCCCATTACCGGCAAGCACAGCATTGAGGCACGCTCCGGTGAGCACAGCAGCGTGATCCTGGTGAACAAGGTGGACGCCCCCAACCCGGATTACGCCATGGACAACCGCAAGAACGTGACCAACTGGTTTGACGGCGAGCTGGACGAAAGCTGCTGGTCGGTGAAGGACAACATGGCTGCCGCCATGGCAGACCCGAAAGCCGGTCCCATCCTGAAGCAGATCCGGGAAAAGGCCGCTGCTTCCCGCGGAGACGTTGCTGCCGCCGTGAAGGACAATCCGGCTCTGGTGGCCATGATGGAGCGTGCCATGCAGCGGATGACCATTCAATCCATGCTGATGCAGGCGGGCACTTCGGAAGAGGACATCAAGCAGCTGAACCGTGTATTGCAGGGCATTTCCAAGGATTGATTCGATAAAACGAACCTATTGTAAGAACTTCCAGCTCAGTGCAAAGTATCTAGCACAAAAATTCTGATCTGCCATTTCCTCATCATTTTTCTTCCTCATTGTCCCCCATAAAACACAACGCCCCGCATCGGTTACTCCTTCCGGTGCGGGGCGTTATGTTTTGCGGGGAATATTTTTGCGTTACAGGGTATAGGTTCCCTGCTGCAAGGTCAGGTTTCTGCCATCCGGGAGGACAACTTCTGCGGTCAGATTACAGGGCACGGTGATAGTGTAGGTCACGGCATCGCCTGCATACTGCCAACCGCTTTCAATACGCCCCACCGGGGAATCGTACACCGCTTTTGCCCAACCCAGTGCAGGGTTCGGGGTTGGGGCGATGGTCAGGGTCTGACCTGCCAGATGGATGCCGCACACGCCGCCGAACAACCAGCCGCAGATGGCACCGTAGGAGTAATGGTTCAGGGATTTGCTGGGGTGACCATTGGTGTCAATGCCCGTCCATGTCTCCCAGACGGTGGTAGCACCCTGTTTGACCTCATAGAGCCAGCTGGGGGCGGTATCCTGCAGCAGCAGCTTGTAAGCGGTGTCCGCATGGCCATACTTTGCCAGCACCTCACAGAGGAAGGGCGTGGAAAGGAAGCCGGTGTTCAGGTGATAGCCGTTTTCCGCCACTATCCGGTTCAGCGTATCCGCAGCAGCCTGGCTCTCCTCCTGGCCCAGCAGCGCAAAGGCAATGGCACGGACGTATTCACACTGCCGGTCGGATGTGATTTTCCCGTTATCCGTAAAGGCTGCACGATAGGCAAGGCGGGCTTTTTCTGCCGTGTCACGGTACTGCACTGCGTCCTCTGCCTTGCCCAGAGCCTGTGCAATTTCTGCCAGAAGCCGCCCGGAATAAGCCAGATACGCCGTACCCACGCTTTTGCGGGGGTTCATCATCGCCTGCATGGGGGTAATGCCCGCTCACACCATTCGCCGTAGTCCAGACCGTTCAGCACCGTATGCAGAAAGCGGCACTTACCAGATCTGTGTTGGTGCATCCAGCCGGAATCTGCGCCTGACCGGTTGGATGGAATGGCAGGCAGCTCAGCCGCTGCCGGTACACTTTACCACAGCCTCCACCCTGAAGCAGGTCATGACCCACCCGGTCGGTGCTGCGATCATCGGACCGATCCTGCAGCGCATGGCCTCCGCCGCAGGCGGCGCGACCGGGAAAAAGGACGATGACGCTTCCTCGCTGTCCATGATGATGGGAATCCAGCTGAACACGCTAATCGATTTCCACGTTCTGACCGAAGAGCAGCTGAACGGCATCCTGGGCCAGATCAATCAGGCGTAAGGCAGGGATTGCACGATAAAATAAGTCCTACTCTCTCCACTTCACTGGCATAAATCTCTCAAAATCCTCTTGACGCATTCTACATACTGTGGTATTTTTCTTTTAAATCCCACCGTTCTTGTGGATTGGTTTGAAACCCTCTACAAGATGTGGTCGTGTTCATTTTGAACACAGCCACAGAAAGTGGTTGGTTATCA
>OIXV01001614.1_pt1 | contig 19617 bp, 18 predicted proteins | sample 1587771 | NCBI WGS metagenome assembly OIXV01 (sample SAMEA3888893, study PRJEB22519) | human gut metagenome | biome: human gut; feature: human-associated habitat; material: faeces | place: Denmark | collected 2010
TGTAGAATTTCATTTTACTAACCCATCTTTTTGTGCTATAGTGGTATAGGATATGACTAGCGTACATGTGTCCTCACTGGGGACGCACATTTTTAGCGCTTGTTAAATATAGTACTTCAGGAGGGAACTATGTATAAGATTCTCAACGCAGAGAAACTTTCTGCAAATGTTTTTCTTATGGACGTGGAAGCACCCCGCGTGGCTAAGCATTGTCTGCCTGGTCAGTTCGTCATCGTAAAGATGGACGAAGTAGGCGAGAGAATTCCGCTTACAATCTGCGATTATGACGCAGAGAAAGGAACTGTAACAATCGTATTCCAGCCGGCTGGTGCATCTACCACCAAAATGTCCGAGCTGAAAGCCGGAGATTACTTCGAAGACTTCGTTGGACCTCTTGGACAGCCATCTGAGCTTTGCCATGAAGACATTGAAAAGCTTAAGAAGAAAAAAATCGTATTCGTAGCCGGCGGTGTTGGTACAGCTCCTGTATATCCTCAGGTAAAATGGCTTCATGAGCATGGCATCACTGCAGATGCCATTGTTGGTGCCAAGACAAAGGATCTCCTTATCCTTGAGGACAAGATGAAAGAAGTATGTAATCTGTATGTTACTACAGATGATGGTTCTTATGTACGCAAAGGTATGGGTACTGACGTACTTCGCGACCTTGTACAGAACCAGGGCAAAGAGTATGATCTGTGCGTTGCGATCGGACCGATGATCATGATGAAATTTGTCTGCCTGTTAACCAAAGAACTGAATATTCCTACCGTTGTCAGCATGAACCCGATCATGGTAGATGGAACCGGTATGTGCGGTGCCTGTCGTCTGATGGTTGGCGGCGAAGTAAAATTTGCCTGCGTTGACGGACCGGAGTTTGATGGACACAAAGTTGACTTCGACCTTGCCATGAAGAGACAGCAGATGTACAAGACCGAAGAAGGACGTGCGCTTCTGAAGCTTCAGGAGGGCGATACCCATCACGGCGGATGCGGACAGTGTGGAGGTGACAAATAATGGCAGATGTATTAAAGAAGGTACCAGTCAGAGAGCAGGCTCCTAAGGTACGTGCTACGAACTTTGAAGAGGTTTGCCTTGGTTATAATAAAGAAGAGGCAATGGAAGAAGCGAACCGCTGCCTTGGCTGTAAGAAAGCAAAATGTATGGAAGGATGTCCGGTTTCCATCAATATCCCGGGCTTCGTTCATGAAGTAAAAGAAGGAAACTTCGAGAAAGCATACCAGATCATCGGTGAGTCCAGTGCTCTTCCGGCTGTCTGCGGACGTGTATGTCCTCAGGAGACACAGTGTGAGGGAAGATGTATCCGCGGTATGAAGGGCGAGGCTGTTTCCATCGGTAAGCTGGAGCGTTTCGTTGCTGACTGGGCGAAAGAGAACGGCATCAAGCCAGTTCCTGCAGCACAGAAGAACGGACACAAGGTAGCTGTAATCGGTTCCGGTCCTTCCGGACTTACCTGTGCCGGAGACCTTGCAAAGATGGGCTATGATGTAACTATCTTCGAGGCTCTTCACAAAGCAGGCGGCGTTCTTGTTTACGGTATTCCGGAGTTCCGTCTTCCGAAAGACAAAGTCGTTGCTGCTGAGGTAGAGAACGTAAAATCTCTCGGTGTTAAGATCGAGACCAACGTTATCATCGGTAAATCCGTAACTATCGATGAGCTTCTTAAGGATGAGGGCTTCGAGGCTGTATTTATCGGATCCGGTGCCGGACTTCCTATGTTCATGGGAATCCCGGGTGAGCAGGCAAACGGCGTATTCTCCGCTAATGAGTATCTGACACGTAACAACCTGATGAAAGCATTCCGCGAGGATTATGATACCCCGATCGCACACGGCAAGAAAGTTGCAGTTGTAGGCGGTGGTAACGTTGCCATGGACGCTGCAAGAACTGCACTTCGTCTTGGCGCAGAGGTACATATCATCTATCGTCGTTCCGAGGCTGAGCTTCCTGCACGTAAAGAGGAAGTACATCACGCTAAGGAAGAGGGCGTACAGTTTGATCTTCTGTGCAACCCTGTTGAGATCCTTACCGATGACAAAGACTGGGTAACCGGAATCAAGTGCATCCGTATGGAGCTTGGCGAGCCGGATGCATCCGGAAGAAGACGTCCTGTTGAGATTCCTGGTTCTGAGTTTACCATCGACGTTGATACTGTGATCATGTCCCTTGGTACAAGCCCGAACCCGCTGATCTCCTCCACAACCATCGGCCTTGATGTGAACAAGAGAAAATGCATCATCGCTGACGAAGAGTTCGGTAAGACATCCAAAGAGGGCGTATATGCTGGCGGAGATGCTGTTACAGGTGCTGCAACTGTTATCCTTGCAATGGGAGCAGGTAAAGCAGGTGCCCGAGGTATCGACGAGTACATTAAGAGCAAATATGCGAAATAAGTAATACTCCTTTGAGTATGTTTTCCCCGTCTGATTTTCCATTATGGGATTTCAGACGGGGATTTTTTATGCGCAGAAATGCTTAGTTCCATATTTCCCCATAAACAGCTGTTCGATTAAAAGTTGTATCTTCTGCGGGTTTGTGATATAATGGGAATACTTGGTGGGCTTTTGCCTGCCGGATCTTAACAATAGAAAAGGAATTGAGTGTTATGTCAGTTTTACAGGCAATTTTATTGGGAATCGTGCAGGGAATCACGGAATTTCTCCCTGTCAGCAGTTTTGGACATCTGGCAGCCATAGAGAATGCCATGGGAATTACCAGGAATACGGCAGTGCTTTTTGAGGTGCTTCTTCATGTGGGAACCCTTGCGGCGATTTTTTTCGCATTTCATGAGGATATCCGCAGGATCGGCGAGGAACTTTTGGGAATGGTTATGGACGTGATCGGCAATCTGAACATCTATTTTCATAACCGCAGGACAGGAGAGCAGCTTGGGTATGCCCGTTTGGTGTCCGGCACTTACCGGAAGCTTACGGTGCTGATACTGGTATCATCTATTCCCACAGCCATGCTTGGCTACATCTGCAGAAGACTGGTGACCAAGGCGGCCATTTCCCCGCTTCTTCCGGGCATCTGCATTCTGATCACCGGAATTTTTCTTCTTGTGACCGATCTGAGCAACATCGGCGGAATTAAGACACCGAAGGACGCAACCTACGATCATGCCATGTGGATCGGCATCTGCCAGGGAATCTCTGTATTTCCAGGACTTTCCAGATGCGGTATGACTCTCTGCGCCGGTATGATGTGCGGCTTCAGAAGGAAATTTGCGGTGAAATATTCTTATCTGATCAGTGTTCCGGCTGTAATTGGCTCCTTGATTCTGGAGCTTGGCCAGTTTACCACACCGAAGATGACGGTTTCACTTGGATTTACATATGTTCTTGGCATGGTTGCGGCAGGAGTAGTAGGCTATTTTATGATCCGCTTTCTGCTTCAGATCGTGCAGCATACGAAATTGCGCTATTTTGCATTCTATTGCTTTGTGGCTGGTGCGGTAGCGCTGATCAGTAATTTTGCCTGATGAAGGGGGAGCTTTTAAATGGCAGCGTCAAAAACGCAGAAATCTAATACGAGGAAAAAATCAACCGCCAAAGGGAATGTCTCTGGCAAAAAGAAAACCGCCGGACGGCCTTCCACCAGGAAAAATGTAAATACCAAGCAGTCCATATCCAGCGGTTTCCAGACAGAGATCGTGATTCTTGTGCTGATCGCAGCTTCCATTATCCTGATGGTAAGCTGCCTGGGCTTTGGAGGCAGTGTGGGTGGAAGCATCAGCAGGGCACTGATGGGAGTGATGGGACTGATGGCCTATGCATTTCCATTCGTTTTGTTTGGGGTGTCCGTGTTTCTGATTTCCAATAAGGGCAATGTGCTTGCCTATAAGAAGACCGCGGCGGCAGCTGTTATGTTTCTGGTGCTCTGCGGCGTGTTCCAGCTGTTGACAGAGGGGTACGCAGAGAGCACCACTCTGGCAGAGTACTACAAGGTTAGTTCCCAGTATCACACGGGCGGAGGCGCCATTGGAGGAGCCATCTGCATTTCTACCATTTCCGCATTTGGAACGGTAGGAGCCCATGTGATCATTGTGCTTGTGATCTTAGTCTGCCTGATTTTGATCACCCAGCATTCTTTTCTGGGATTTCTCTATAAGCTTTATGATAAGCTCCTGGAGATGCTGAAGGGAACTCATGAGCGTTACCAGGAGGGAGCACCGGAGCGGGAGTTAAGACGTCAGGTGAAGGCCCAGCAGCGCCAGATGGCAGCCCAGGAACGCCGGGAGAGAAGAATGAAGGAGCTGGAGGCTGCGCTGGCGGAAGAGGATCTGGATTTGGAAGAGGAAGAATTGGAGTCAGAAGACGGTTCGAAGAAAACTTCTTCCATCTTTGGGAAAAAGAAGCAGAAAAACAGAGACAGTTTGACAGAAGCCAGCCAGCCGGTGAGACGCCAGGCAAGAAGAGGAGCAGAGGCAGAGACCACTGGATTTCTAGTGGGAACGGATCTGTTCAGTGATATGGAGGCTTACGGGGATGGAATGGATGACCAGGTTTCCCTTCCGGAGGATACAGGACTGGATTTTGCTATTCACAGATCAGAGACTGTGGATACGGAAGAAGGTTTGCCAGAGACTGTGATGGAAGAGCAGCAGTTGGCGCATTTTGGAGAAGAAATGCAGCCTCAGGCAGTGAATCCAGTGCAGGATGCAGAAGATGAGGACAGCTACGCTGGCGTAGATTTCAAGGAAGCCATGGCAACTGCCAGAACCATGCAGGCAACAAGTGCCGACGGTTCCGGCACGGGAGCTGATGTTTCAGGTTCTCATGGCTCTGGAAGGGCTGCCAGTACTTCTGGTTCGTCTGGCACAGCTGATGGTTCTCATGGTGTCGCCTCTGCAGGAGAGGAGAGAGCATCCCGCCAGCCTGCCAAGAATCCCAAATCCTCCAGGCAGGAGATTGAGAGCGGAATCGTCAATATCCAGCACGAGATCAGCACCCAGGAAGCAGCCGTGAAGCGGGAATATCAGTACCCGTCTGTGAACCTTCTGAAGAGGGGCAACGGCAAATCCCAGGGAGATTCCGATGCTCAATTAAGGAAGACAGCGCAGAAACTTCAGGAGATTTTATACAACTTCGGCGTCAATGCCAAGGTAACCAATGTAAGCTGCGGACCTACCGTCACCCGTTATGAGCTTCAGCCGGAAATGGGCGTGAAGGTCAGCAAGATCGTAGGCCTTGCTGATGATATCAAGCTGAATCTTGCAGCGCCGGACATTCGTATTGAGGCACCTATTCCAGGCAAGGCGGCCGTTGGAATCGAGGTTCCCAATAAGGAGCACAGTGCCGTGATGCTCCGCGATCTGATCCAGTCACCGGAGTTCCAGAATGCCAAATCCAAGCTTGCTTTTGCAGCTGGCAAGGACATTGAGGGCAAGACTGTGGTTGCAGATATCGCGAAAATGCCTCACCTTCTGATCGCTGGTTCCACTGGTTCCGGTAAATCCGTATGTATCAATACGCTGATCATCAGTATTTTATATAAAGCCAAACCGGATGAGGTGAAGCTGATCATGATCGACCCCAAGGTGGTGGAGCTTAGTGTCTACAATGGCATTCCCCATCTGTTTATTCCGGTTGTCACAGACCCGAAGAAGGCAGCTGGTGCTCTGAACTGGGCGGTAAATGAGATGAGCAACCGTTACAATACCTTTGCAGAGTATGGCGTGCGTAATCTGGAGGAGTTCAACCGCAAGCTGGACAAGATGACCTTCCCGGAGGGTGAGCAGCGCCCGGAGAAAATGTGTCAGATCGTCATTATCGTAGACGAGCTTGCCGACCTGATGATGGTGGCACCTGGAGATGTGGAGGATGCCATCTGCCGTCTGGCACAGCTGGCCCGTGCAGCAGGCATTCATCTGGTTATCGCAACCCAGAGACCCTCTGTCAATGTCATCACAGGTCTGATCAAGGCGAACATGCCGTCCCGTATTGCATTTGCGGTTACTTCCGGCGTGGACTCCAGAACTATTCTGGATATGAACGGTGCGGAGAAACTGCTTGGTAAAGGAGATATGCTGTTTTATCCGCAGGGCTATCAGAAGCCTGCCAGACTGCAGGGAGCTTTTGTCTCGGATGATGAAGTCAGTGATATTGTGAACTTCTTAGCAGACAAGAACCCAAGGACTGACTATGACAGCAAGATCGAGCAGCAGATGAACAATGCGGTTCTCACAGCAGGAGGAAGCTCCGGCGGGGAGGAACGTGACGTTTATTTCGAGCAGGCCGGCAAATTCATTATCGAGAAGGAGAAAGCGTCCATCGGAATGCTGCAGAGAATGTACAAGATCGGCTTCAACCGTGCCGCAAGGATCATGGACCAGCTCTGCGACGCCGGAGTCGTAGGCCCCGAAGAAGGCACCAAGCCCCGTAAAGTCCTGATGTCCATGGAAGAATTCCAGACCTATGTGGAAGAACATTTGTAATGGAAACGGGTAAAATCTAATAGTAAAGGAGAAGAGAAACATGGTAAAACATATGGTAATGTGGTCATTTAAAGAGGAGATTCCGGAGGAGAAGAAGCCGGAATTAAAAGCACAGATCAAAGAGCACTTAGAAGGTCTTGTAGGCGTAGTTCCAGGCCTGATCAGCGCAAAGGTAGTCACCGATCCCCTGACATCCAGCTCCCGTGACCTGTGCCTGATCACAGAGCTTGAGAGCGCCGAGGCACTTGCTGCCTACGCTGTAAACCCAAATCACGTAAAAGTTGCCGACACCTACGTAAGACCAAACACCTGCGACCGCGTGGCAATGGATTTTGAAATGTAATCTGCTATGGAAATTCGTATTCTCACAGTTGGAAAAATAAAAGAAAAATATTTAAATGACGGGATCGCCGAGTACGCCAAGCGCCTTAGCCGCTACTGCAAGCTGAACTTCATCCAGGTGCCGGACGAGAAAACCCCGGACAAGGCCTCCGATGCCCTGAACCGTCAGATCAAGGAGACAGAAGGCAACCGTCTTCTTTCCCACATCCGGGAGCAGGACTATGTGATCGCCCTTGCCATAGACGGCAAAATGCTGGATTCCGTAGAACTTTCCGATCTGATCGCCAGATTAGGGGTACAGGGAAAAAGCAGCATCGTCTTTGTGATCGGCGGCTCCCTGGGCCTTTCCGATGCAGTGTTAAAGCGCGCCGACTACAAGCTTAGCTTCTCCAGAATGACCTTCCCCCATCAGCTGATGCAGATGATTCTCCTGGAGCAGATCTACCGCGGCTACCGCATCATGAACCACGAACCCTACCACAAATAATTTAGAGTGTGTCTCCAAAATCTTTCCGCAAATTGTAACGTACATCTTGCAGAAGGCCTTTTGCAAACATGCTCTGGAAACAAGAAAGGGCTTTTTATAACTTGAATGAGTTATAAAAGCCCTTTCTTTTCTTGAGTTATTTTGGATTTTGGTACTTATGTTTGAATGCACAAACCAAATATGAGTCAGAAAATTTTCTGCCTTGTGGATTGTGAGCCTGGTTTCGAGGTTCAAATCTGTAATGGAAAACTCCCTTCCTGCTGGCTGTTTTTGGCGGTTTTTTATGCATTAAATTCCGCTTGTACGGATTGCCTCAACCGCCTCTTTGATTTTCTCAGGCGGAAGTACCAGTGCGAAGCGCACATATCCTTCCCCGTGAGGTCCGAAGCTTGCGCCTGGGGTGACGATGACGCCGGCTTTTTCCATCAGTTCCATGCAGAATGCCATGCTGTCTGTGCGGCCGCCTGGGATGCGGGCCCATACGAACATGGTTCCCTTGCCGTTTGGTTTTTCCCAGCCGATGGAGGCAAGTCCGTCACAAAGTGCATCGCGGCGTGCCTGGTACTGGATGCACTGTTCCTTCACGCTGTCAAGAGGTCCTTCCAGTGCGGCAATGGCAGCTTTCTGGATGGGCAGGAACATACCGAAATCAATCTGGCTGCGCAGCTTCTTAAGGGCAGCGATCACTTCCGGCTGTCCGATGAGAAAGCTGATTCTGGCACCGGTTACGTTGAAAGATTTGGAAAGGCTGAAAAATTCAACACCCACTTCCTTGGCTCCAGGAGTGGCAAGGAAGCTTCCGCCTTTTACGCCGTCGAAAATAATGTCGCTGTATGCGTTGTCATGGATGATCAGAATGTCATATTTTTTTGCAAATGCAATAATTTCTTCATAAAGTCCGGGAGTAGCAATGCTTCCTACCGGATTCGCCGGAAGGGAAACTACCATGTAGCGTGCTTTTTTTGCTACGTCCTCCGGGATATCTTTTACATAAGGCAGGAAATCATGCTCTGCAACCAGCGGATAGTAGTAAGGCACTGCGCCGCCCAGCTTGCTTCCCGCTGCAAAAACCGGATAGCAGGGATCCGGAAGAAGCACCACATCTCCCTCATCACACAGGGTCATGCCCAGATGTCCCATACCTTCCTGGCTTCCGTAAACAGACATTACCATATCCGGTGTAATGTCCACCTGGAAACGCTTCTTGTAATAAGCACAGACCGCGTCCAGAAGTTCTGGCAGGTCACGGAGGCTGTAACGCCAGTTCTGGTCGTCGGCTGCCGCTTCCATAAGTGCCTTTTTAATGTGGTCCGGTGTGTGAAAATCCGGGGTTCCCACGCTCATGTTGTATATTTTCTTTCCCTGTTTCTCAAGCTCAAGCCGCCTCTCATTCAGCGCAGCGAAAATTTCATCTCCAAATAAATCCAGTCGCTTGGAAAATTTCATCTTTTTGTATGCCTTCTTTCTGTCAAAATAACCTTCCCTTCCAATTACAGGAAAAGGTTCTTTTGCATTTTAGCACGGCAAAGTATAGGTGGCAAGAGAAATTTGCCAGGAAACTGTATTTTCTGGGAAAGACATATGTATTTGTGAAAAATATAGTACTTTAAGGTCTGTGGTGGAATAGATGATGCTTATCTGGTTATATTTGAGATATACCATACTTTTTTATACTTTTACACGGAAATGTGTTGACGAAGACGGTGGTTAATGGAATAATATGTGATAGAGCAATTTAGAGCGTGTTAAAAAGCTCTGGGGGAATTATTTTTTGCCCCTAACATCATTATGCTTGGAGGTGCTGAAATGTTTAAAGTAAATCCATACAGACCTGGTGCAGGATTGATGCCTGTTTATCTGGCTGGCCGTGACGAAGATATAAAAAATATTGAGAATTTATTTGATGGGCTGATGCTGAATATTCCCACACAATCCGTGATTTTCAGCGGACTTCGCGGTGTGGGGAAAACTGTTCTGATCAACAGGCTTCAGACCATTGCGGAAGAAAAAGGGATTTTCTGCAGACATATAGAGGTAGAAGAGCGGAATGACTTTATTTCTCAGATTGCAAGCTGTTCCCAGGCCTTTTTAAGGAAAATAAGTACAGTTGAGAAATTTAAACATTTGATCCAGAAACCGTTGGATGCTATTAAAGCTCTGGTGGTGTCTTTCGACCCTGGTGAAAATACCTTTTCCCTTTCTGTGCAGGAAAGAGAACTGTATACAACCGTTAATCTGACCCAGAGCCTGACGGACGTTTTTTGTACCATCGGGGAAGCCGCCGGCAAAGCGGAAACACCCATCTGTTTTTTCATAGATGAAATTCAGTATATGAAATCCAATGAGCTTGGCGCACTGATTGCGGCGCTTCACCGGGCCAATCAGCTGGGCTATCCGGTAATGATCGTGGGAGCAGGACTTCCGAAGATCTATTCCATGCTTTCCGAGGAGAAATCCTATTCGGAGAGATTATTTGTTTACAAAGAAATTGGCTCATTGGAAGAAACACAGGCGAGAGAGGCAATTGAGAAGCCGGCGGAGAAGATGCATGTTCGTTATACAGATGACGCAGTAACAAAGATTATCAGGCTTACCAAAGGGTATCCGTTTTTTATCCAGCAGCTATGCCAGATCGTTTACCAAAATACCAGCACAGACGTAATTGACGGAAAATGCGTGGAAAAAAATGTAGAGGAGTTTTTGAAAACGCTGGATAATGGTTTTTTTAAAGTCAGGTATGAGCGGTGCTCTGAGGCTGATAAGAAATTTATTTTTGCAATGACAGCCTGTGGGGAACTTCCCTGTACGATTTCCAGTGTGGCAAAAATAATGAACAAGACGGTAAACTCTATTTCTACCTCAAGGGCCCAGTTGATCAGCAAAGGAATTATTTATTCCGTGCGGTATAAGGAACTGGATTTCACAGTTCCGGAATTTGATGCATACGTGCGAAGACTGGAAGAATACCGGGAATGGAAAAAGGAGAACAAAATCCGCTGATATTGAGGAATCAGCCATTGTCTAAAAAGATAGAAACGTGTATAATTGGTTTTATGAAAATTTCGTTCCCAGTGGCTTTTGTGCCCTACAAATTTCAGAAATTAATACATGCGAGGACTTAAATGAAAGATTACATGGCTCCCATGGAGGGAGTGACCAATTTTGTATACCGACGTGCCTACCACAGGTTTTATCATCCTATGGACAAATACTTCACCCCGTTTATTTCCGCCAAACCCAAGAAGAACTTAAGCTTCCAGGAAATCTGCGAGGTGTCGCCGGAACGGAACGAGGGGATGTACGTGGTTCCCCAGATCCTGACCTGCAATGCAGAGGACTTCATCCGCACAGCCCAGCTTCTGAAGGAAGATTACGGACATGAGGAAGTGAACTTGAATCTGGGATGTCCTTCCGGTACGGTTACAGCCAAAGGCAAAGGTGCCGGATTTCTGGCAGAGCCCCAGAAATTAGACGCCTTTCTGGACGAGATCTTTAGCAAACTGGACATGAAGATTTCCATCAAGACCAGGATCGGCACCCATTACGAGGAGGATTGGGATTACCTTCTTGCCATCTACGAGAAATATCCCATCCACGAGCTGATCATCCACCCCAGAATCCAGACAGATATGTACCGGGGCGTCCCCCGTCTTGGTGCTTACGAAAAGGCAGTCAGCCGGCTGAAAATGCCCCTGTGCTACAATGGCAACCTGTTTTCCACAGCAGATTATAAGCGCATTACCCAGCGCTTCCCGGACACAGACTGTTTTATGTACGGCAGAGGCCTGATCACAAATCCAGGTCTGGTAAGCGAGATCCGGGATGGCGTACAGCCGGGCAAAGCAGTGCTCTGCCAGTTCCACGACTGTCTGCTGGAAGAATACAAAGAGCTTTTATCTGGCGAGCGAAACGTGCTTTTCCGCATGAAAGAGCTCTGGAGCTACATGGCAGTCAGCTTCACAAACTACGAGAAATACGCAAAGAAAATCAAGAAATCCCAGCATCTGTCCGACTATCAGGCTGCTGTATCCAGTCTGTTTGCAGAGCAGGAGCTGGCTGATTAAATACAAAGAGGAACAACATGTTAGACACAAATCGTTTTGAAGAATTTATATCCCAGTATCCCATTTACGAATACCGCGTGCTGGATGCTGCTGAAATCCAAGTGCGGGAGCGGGTGCGTACCATCTGCAAACAGGAGTGCGAGCGCTACGGCACCACCTGGGCCTGTCCCCCTGCGGTAGGCACCCTTGAGGAATGCGCCGCCCGGATCCACAGCTACAAAAGCGGCATCTTTTTTTCCAGCGTGGCAGAGGTTTCCGACCTTATGAACATGGAAGAAATGCTGTCCACCCGGGACGCACACGAGGAACTGACCTGTGAGGTGGCGAAATTCCTTCAGGGTGAGGGCTTTGAGACTTTCACCCTTTCCACAGAATCCTGCGACCTGTGCGAACACTGCGCTTACTTAGACGGCAAGCCCTGCCGTTTCCCGGAAAGAATGCACCCCTGCCTGGAAAGCCACGGCGTAGTCGCCAACGAGCTGGTAGAGAAACATTCCATGGAATACAATCTTGGCGGAAACACCATACTCTGGTTTTCCCTGGTACTTTTCCGGTAAAAAAGATTATGATTGTCAAAAACAATAGTAGCGTCTGAAAAAAAATCAGGTCAAACGCCAGGTGTTTGTTTCTGTGCGGATACCTGACGGGGCTGCTTCGGCATAAAAAAAATCCTCCCGCATAAGCTAGTTATAAAGGCCGGGAGGATTTTTTTATGTCTGGAAAAAGAGTGCGCAAAAATCCTGAGAAAGAGAGGGATTCATCCCGAAGTCCCTACACTTTCCGGGAAAACATCCTGACCGCCATGCAGGTTCCCGGCGATCTTGCCTGCAAGGACCCCATCATCACCCTCACAGGTCCATCCAGGGCTGTGATCGAAAACTATAAAAGCATCCTTTTTTATTCCGGCGAAAAGCTGATCATCCTGACCTGCAAAGGGAAAGTGATCCTCCAGGGGGAAAATCTGGAGATCACCAGCTACAGCCCCATGGAAATGGAAATAAAAGGATTCATTTCCTGTGTTTTGCTGGAGCGTGGATGAGAAAGAATGGAACGTCCAAAATAAGAAAGGAGCCTGGAAGCATGGAAAGTCCCGAAAAATTCGTCCGCGGCTCTGTGAAAATTTCCGTATCCGGGGAGCAGATAGAGCGTTTCCTAAACCTGTGCCGCGCCAGAGGCCTCCTTCTGGAAAATGTCCGTCTCCCAGAAGAGAAGAAACTCACCGCCCGCATTTCCATAGCAGATTTCAAAAAGCTGGCGCCCATACATAGCAAAACCCATGTCCGCATCCACATACTGGAAAAAAGAGGGCTGCCCTTTTTCCTGTATAAAAGCTGGCGAAGAAAGTGCTTTCTCGTGGGCATCCTGCTGTGCGCCCTTCTGCTTTTCTGGCTTTCCGGCCGCATTTGGAACATTCACATTGACGGAAACGTGAAAAATTCCACACCCCAGCTACTGGAATTTCTGGACCAGCAGGGCGTGATCCATGGAATCAGCAAAAAGAACGTAAACTGCTCCGAAATCGCAGCCCTCCTTCGGAAAAATTACCCGGATATTACCTTTGTTTCTGCCAGGGTGCAGGGAACCCGGCTGCTTCTTACCATTCAGGAGGAGGTATTGGAAGAAACCCTTCAGGAAGAGGCGGTGCCCTGTGATCTGATCGCAGATTTTGACGGCGAAATCGTAAGCATGACCACAAGAAGCGGCGTCCCCAAAATGAAAACCGGAGACACCTGTCAGAAAGGCGACCTTCTCATATCCGGAATTGTAGAGATTTTAAACGACAGCCAGGAGGTGGTGCGCACCGAGTACGTTTCCGCAGACGCAGACATCTATGTCCGCCATCAGATCCCATACTACCAGGAATTTTCCCTTTCCTATCAGAAAAAAATCGCAGACGGCAAGCCGAAAAACAGCTGGTATTTTCACATAGGAAACTGGATTCTGGGCGCGGGCAGCGCGTCCCGGGAGCAGCATATCACTTCCGTGGAAGAAATCCCCTGGCAGGTCACCGAAAATTTTGCCCTCCCTATTTCCCTGGGAAAAATCACCCGCACGCCCTACCAGATTGAAAAGGCTGTATACACCAAAGAACAGGCCGAAGAAAAAGCCGCCCGGCAGCTAAAACTCTACGAAAAAAATCTGCTGGATCAGTACATCACCATTGTGGACACCAGTCTTTCCATCACCGTAGACAAAACCCGCTGCATCACCAAAGGAACCTTGACCGTGGATGAAAAATGCGGGGAGAGGAGAAGTGTGCAAAAGGGAGAGGAAACTTCGTGAAATTTCAGTGCTTTTTGGAAATATTCTGAAAATAATTTGGTAAAATAATGTAGACGGAAATTATGATATTTGTTATAATATGGGATAAATAAGTAGCGATATAGAAAGAACGCCTTTGCAGGATGAAACGCGGAGACGAGGTGAAGCATGGCAGGAGTACTAAAGATCAATCCGGGAACGAAGCTTCGAATGGCATTTGATGTTCCCATCGGTCAGGAACCGAAATTCAATATGATATGTACTTTTAATAAATCATTAGACGAATCTGCTTTTCTGGTATCCATCCCTATGGTTGGCGGAAAAGCACTGGAGCCTGACGAGAATCAGAAGCTGTTGTTTGAGTACGGCGACGGAGAGGAAGCGGGCATTATTGCCGGATATGTAGACGATACCGTGAAGGTTGGAATCCGCCGTTTCTGGAAGGTACGTCGTGTAACAGAACACAGACAGTTTATCAAGCGTGTGGATGTACGTATGAAGGTGGCTCTGCCGGTGAAATACATGCAGGATACCTGGGCACTGAATTCAGACGGAGAGATCGATCAGGAGCTGGGCGAGACTATGGATATTTCCAACGGCGGTCTTGCAATTTATATGAACCGCTGGTTTGATGTAGGGGAGACCTGCATTTTCACCCTTCCCAGAATCGGAACTGCCGCCGCAGGAGTTCCGGAGCACGAGGTGGCTGGCGTGATCTGCTGGATGAGAGAGGTACCCAAGGGCGGAAGCTTCCGCTATGTAGCCGGTATCCAGCTGCGTTTTGCAGACCCTGAGGAGAAGGCCGCTATGCAGAACTATGTAGCCTATGTGAAGAAGAGATACAGACTGTAAGAGTATGAAGAGAAGGAAGAACAGGCAGGAGGAAATCCCTGCCGATATTTCAGAAAACCAGGAAGAGAAAAAGCCCAGGAAGCGCTTTGGCAGAAAGAGAAAGACAGATCAGATTATCCGAATCGAAGAGCTGGAAGAGCTGATGAGCAAATACGGCGAGGGAGCAGACCCTGAGGACGTTGTCAGCATGTACATTCCCCACCGTAAGCGCCGTAAGATCGGAGCAGCACTTCTGCAATTAGATAGAATGCAGCTTTTGCTGATGGGACTGCTTCTTCTGGTAGCAATTTTGTTTATCACCGCATTTATGCAGGAGAAAATGGGTAACTTCACCATCAACCTGAACCGTCTGGAGCTGTACCGAAAGGGAATCAGTATTTCCGAGACCGGAGATTTCAAGGACGCAACGGCAAGGCTTACCGCAAGTGCGGTGCAGGATGCCACCAATATTTCCATCGAGGATCTTCCAGACAATCTGGATGAAGAAGAGGGAGACCATAACGGCAAGAACTACATGGCGTACACCTATTACGTGCGAAACGCAGGCAAGGAGGATCTTGGCTACAAGGCAAGGATCACTTTGGACTCCTGTGCCAAGGGCGCGGAGGATGCGGTTCGAGTGGCAGTCTGGCGGAACGGAACCCGCGTGGTATATGCAGAACCGGCGGCAGACGGCGGCGATGAGAGCGGCTGTACCAGTTTTGAGTCCGATGAAGTGGTTTGCACCTATGACGAACCGAATTTCCTTGTTGGGAACGTAGACCGCTACACCATTGTAATCTGGATGGAGGGAGACGATCCTGAATGTGTGGATTCCATCATCGGAGGAAGCGTCCAGTTCAGCATGCATATTGATGCTGACTATGACGATGAGACAAGCCTTGTATGGAAGTTCATCACAGATATCAAGGATACCCTGACAGGCGACAAGCCCATCAATGCGTCTGGTAATGAAGCGCCCAATGACAGCTACTATTCAGACAGAGAGATCACCTGGGACACCAGGCGCAACAAATAATGATATGAGCAGTGCCACAACCACTGTTTATATAAATAAACCCTTTTTATGAAGGGGCATATCTTTTGGCAGAAAAAGAGGAAAACGATTTTTTAAACATGCACTACAGACACGCTCTAAAGTGTGGTTTATTACATATCCTGCTATGAGCTGATATCCTCACCGGAAACGGTTTGAGGAGAATCTCTTTTAACCGGGCCCGGTGAGAGCATGAACTGATGGCAGGGGAGTGAAAATTACTTATCACTTTCAGTCGTTTTGCTTTTGGGAAGCCAGAAGAAAGTAAATGGGAGGAATAATATGACAGAGACAAAAAGTGTGAAAACACTAAAGAAACAACTGGGCGCAGCGATTGCCATGGTACTGGTTGCCGCTGTAGCGCTGGGATCAAGTACGTATGCTTGGTTTGTAAGTAATAATAGTGTAAAAGCTACGACTACAAATATCAGTGCGCAGAGTAACTCTGCTTATCTGGTAATTGATAACAAGACAACTGGAAAAACAACAACAAGTTCCACATCATCTACTACTGGAACAGAGACTACTGACGCAACAGCACTGTATCCAGCACAGTGGGCAAATAATTTTGATCAGAATAAGACCACTACAGGTAACAAGATTTATCAGTTTGAATCTGCATATGCAAGTGTAAAAGATAAGGCAAATGAAAAATCTGGTTCCCGTTTTGCAGTAGGTGATCCAGCAACGGCTGAAAATGCAAAATATACTTACAGCAACACCTTCTATATTGGTACTGGTACATATGATGGTATTTTCGATAATCTGCATGTTACAGATCTTACAGTGAATCTTGGTAACAAAGAAGGATTAAAAGAAGCCATCCGTGTACTTGTTAAATGTGGCAATAACTGGGAAGTATGGAAACCTGCTACAAAAGCACATGATGCAGTTGCTGGAAAAGATGCATATGAAACTACCGATGGTGCTACTTACACTGCAAAGACTGGTTCTGTTGCTACTGGATCTATTAATAAAGAGGCTTATGACAAACTTCCAGATCTTTCTAGCCCTGCTGTAACAGAATCTACTGCGGCAGTTCAGGTTTCTAAAAGTGCAAATGATAATTTTAAGTTGAATTCTGATGTAATTAAAGCAAAAAATGATGCAACTGTTCAGGTATATATTTTCTATGATGGTGCTGATCAGGCTGTATACACAACCAATCTTGACAACTTAAAAGATATCGGTGTTACAGTAACATTCGAAGCAACACCTACTGAATACGGTAAAACTCAGTCATAATTTTAAAAAATTGTATCCCACGGTTGTGGCGTGGGGTACATGCCAAAGAGCAGAAATTACGTTCTACTTTTTGGCATGTAGAAGTAAAGGAAAGTGAGATGAGCATATGAATGTAAAAAAGATGAAAATGCAGTTAATGGCAACGGCTGCTTCTGTTTTGATATCGGGCATTGCGTTAACATCAGCAACTTATGCATGGTATGTGGCAAATAATACAGTAGAAGCAACTACAACCAAAATCAGCGCAACCACAAATGGATTTATTCTCCAGATTGCAACTGCAGAGCAGGGACCACAGCACGGTGGAGAACAGACTTCTCTCGCTGCTTCCACAACAGGAGGTATTATCAGCCCATCATCCACAAATAATCTGATAAACTGGTATGTATGCGAAGGCTGGAATGAAGAGGGAAAAGTTACATCTTACAGAAAACCAACATTCGTTACCAATGGAAAACCAGGGCAGTATGGCGCGGACGATAATCCACATTACGCATATCTCAAAAGTGAATATATTCTATATACCATTACCGAAACAGGGCTCGCAGATGTTTATTTGGACGCATCCGAAGGAAGTCCGATTACTTTATCAGCAAATGGAACGCCAACTACAGACACAATCCCGAAATCTATGCGAATTGGTATTACAATTCAGAACATCAAGAAAAATGCAGACAACAAGTATATTGATGATGGAGAGGAAGAATTAAAAGTAGTCTACGCACCATATGAAGAAACTGGAAAAGGCAACGATGCAGAAGCTCGTGATGGATGGACATGTATAGGAAATGGTACAGACGGAAAATTAAAACCAGTAGCTGTGACTTATCCATATATTTATGCTACTACTTATACCGATCAGAATAGTCAAAACTGGGTAGCCACTAAGGTTGGAAAGAACTATGAGGTTTCATCTGGCACACAAAAAATCGCTTCTTCCGTAGGGTATGATGGCGTAAAAATGCGAGTTTATATCTGGATGGAAGGCACTGATGCTGATTGTGTTAATAATGCAGCCGCAGAAGACCCAGCAACTTATAACGTAAATGTAAAACTGGCAGGTATTTCTGCAGAGTAAGATAGCAAATATGAATTGAGAAGTCATGGTTCTCAAGCTATGACTTTTCTTTTCTACTAATTTTCCATTATTGTCTACTATTCCCAGTCTCCCCCATGCTTTTTCAGTACATCTGATAAATTGCTATTTCCCCGACTTCTGGTATAGATAATATGAAGTGACCTCACATTTGTAACAACGTGGATTTACCTGTATACTAGAGTTTGACGATAACAATGGCAACAGGGCTTACCGCATACAAAAGGAGGCCACTATATATAGAATAATCAAAATCGGGATGTCTGTGATATTCTTTGTATAACCAGCTTACAGCCGCAGGGGTGAAATGCGTAATCCTGGCACCGACAACGATGCTGACACAGCAGGGAAAACGGGTGAAAACAGATGCGAGAGATGCGCTGGTGATTGCCCAGTGTCTGTCTTATGGCGGGTATCATGCCGTTTATATTCCTACGCAGCAAGATGATTCTGTGAAAGAATATCTGCGGATGCGTGATGACCACAAGGACGTTCTCAAGAAGATTAAGCAGCAGATTAATTCCATGTGTCTTCGCCATGGGCATCATTATGAAGGAACCAAGTGGACAACCAAACACGTCACATGGTTGAGGAAACTGGAACTGTCTCCATTATATAGAGAAACTCTGGATGAATATATGGCTTCTTTCGATGAGCAGACAGCAAAAATCGAACGGTTTGACCTGCGGATTGAGGAGCTTGCTTCGCAGGAACATTATTGGGAAAAGGTAAAAAAGCTGTGCTGTTTTCTGGGGATTAAGACCCATACGGTATTAAGCCTGATCGTGGAAACCGGGGGGGGCAGCCGTTTTGCAAAAGGAAACACATATGCAGCATTTCTGGGGCTGGCTCCAGGAGAACATTTGAGTGGGGAGAATACAAACAGGACAGGTATTTCCAAGGCGGGGAACAGACATCTGAGAGAACTCCTGGTCGAAGCATCACGTGGAATATGTAAGGGTGCAGTGGGGCATAAATCGAAAGAATTACGTGCAAGGCAAAAAGGAAATACTGCGGAAGTTATAGCGTATGCAGACAGGGCCAATATCAGACTGAGAAGCCGGTATTATAAATTTATCCGGCATGGAAAAAAGAAAAATGTGGCAGTGGCAGCAATCGCAAGGGAATTGGCATGTTTTGTATGGGGAATGATGACAGATAATATCAGCTATAGGATGGCATAGGTACACCATAGCCATCTGTCAGTCAAGGGTACTTCGCACCGCTGACGCGGCAAGCTCCTGACAGCCATCAGACTATGATGGAAAAGTAATCAAGCAGAAATCAGCAGTAAGCTGCAGAATTTCTGCCAGCAACAAAGTAACTATCTGACAGTATCAGGAAGGAGCGGTGATCACTTCAAGGTTTGGGTTATCTGCGTTATGACTATGTGCGCACGTAAAACCGTGATCCACGCTTTTAGATCGCAGAACCCACGGCGGACCATTAGCCTGTTGGTAACCAATCCACGAATAACAGAGTGGCCGACTGCCGGGAACTGTTAAATCAGGGCTCTTTCCCGATGCTGTCAGCCTAAAATGTGAGTATAGTCAATGAGGAAAGAAAAAGTTTGTTGTTTTGAAATTTACCTATTGACAAAAGTCACTTCATAACAGTCATTTGAGATCCACAAAATTACAGGTTTTGATCGGAAAAGAATCGAGATTTGCAGCTTTCAAAAGATGCTATATCCGGGAAAATAAGAAGCAATTTATAAACTACTTATAAAGAGAAAAGAAATAATGTTAAAGAAAGAAAAGAACAAAAGAGTTATCG
>OIXV01001616.1_pt1 | contig 19611 bp, 14 predicted proteins | sample 1587771 | NCBI WGS metagenome assembly OIXV01 (sample SAMEA3888893, study PRJEB22519) | human gut metagenome | biome: human gut; feature: human-associated habitat; material: faeces | place: Denmark | collected 2010
CTTGCCGTACTTCTTCTTCGCTGGCATTGGTTCCCATACGGATATTTTCCAGTAATGTATCTTCCAGAAGAAAAACATCCTGAAAGACGAAAGCCGTCAAATCCATCAGATTTTCCGTTTTTAGGTCAGTAATTGGTACTCCACCTACTTTGATGGTTCCGCCTGTGGTGTCCCAATAGCGCCCAAGAAGCTGAACCGCCGTTGTCTTTCCAGCCCCGGACGGGCCGACAAAGGCGTTGACCGTTCCCGGCTCCAAGTGCAGGTTTACAGAAGTGAGCGCGTCTTTTCCTCCGCTGGTATAATTGAAAGTTACATCCTCAAAATCAATTCCATAGCAGCCGTCTTTTTTCAGGGTCTTGCTTCCGCTTTTCATTTCGTCCATATCCATAATCTTTTTGATATTGTCCAAACCACTGCCAAGCTCCATCGACTGCATAACAATCGTAACCAGATTTAGGAACGAAGTGAAAAAGCACATGGTAAGCAAAATAAACAACAGGTAAGAAGCTACTGACAGAGAGCCTTTTGAGTATAGCCAGCCGCCAAAGGGCAGCGTAAAGAGGATGGCGGAATCTAATACTACAAGGGCAATCGACAGAGGATTGCAGGAGGACACGCACATCTTTTTCCAACAGGTCGTATAAAGGTGAAGCGCGTTCCGATACTGCTCGAATTTTTCCGCTGTCAAGTGGTACATTTTGATGACTGGCATGGCCGTGATAAATTCATTGGCAGAAGCATTGAGTTTTTCCGTATCTTCTGCAAGTTCCGCCGACATATCCGGGTAATTCTTAACCATCATCATCGGAACAGCAATTCCCAAAATCATAGGAATCAGCATAACAAGGGCCATAACCCAGTGCAGGCGCAGCATGAAAATAAACATCATAAGCGGAACGACAATCGCCTGTGCCAGTTCCAATGTACTGTGCGCTAAAAATTGTTCTACTCTGTCCACATCGTCAAAAAGCGTTGTCTTGATCTGTCCGGGAGAGCGTTCCTGAAAAAAGCCCAGGTTGAATCTGGATATATGTTCCAGCACCTTTACTTTGATTTTGTGCATGGTATTGAACGCCGCCACATGGGAGCAGATACCCGCAAAAGACATGAGGATGGCTTGCCCGATGGCTGCCGCAATTCCAATGCAGGCCCACATAGCCATAGCGCCAAACGTCACTTCATTTTGGATAATCAGAAGCAATATCTGATACACCACCAGATAAGGAATCAGCGATAAGGCCGAGCAAAGAACAGCCAACAACATTCCCACGCCCAGCTTTCCACGTTCCCCTCTCGCAAGGGTAAAAACATAGGATAATCCGGTTCGTTTTTGTTCCATAAGAAACGAACCTCCTTTCTCTTTTTTTGAGGTTAGAAATTACTAACCTTGACACAATTCATTTTACAGGTTAGAATAAAAAAATCAACAGCTATACTATTTGGGAATTTAATTTTTAAAAGCAACTCAAAGTACTGTATTTTCGGTGCTTTATGGAGTTTTTTAATTTATTTTTTTATAAAATCGTGACTAATAAAAATTGGATTGTGACTTTTTTATTGAAGCTCTAAAGGAGGAATGAAAAAATGGCTCTTTCGATTGCAGACTACTTGTTACAGCTTCCAGAAAATATGAACTTTGCAAAAGTACAGGAATTATCAGGAGAGGATTCACTCTACTATCGTATGCTTTCCGACTACGGAAGCGGCTCATTTCAGTTGATACGCTTTGAGAATGACCTGCTTATGATTCTGATTGCAGACTACACGCCAAAGGAAACCTTTGAAAAAATCGCAACTATTTCTGAAGAATATATGGAAATCAGCCAGTTTGAAACAGACAGCAGTTCTTTCAAAATCGGGAGACGGAAAACACAGCCCGTCGGTAAAGGGATTTACTGCTATGTGAACACCCAAAAGACCACCTATGTCTATTGCGAAAAAGGAAAGCCGGTAAGATTTACAAAAATCATTTTGACAAGAAAGTATTTTGATACTTATTTCCGGGTGCATTATGGAAAAGATTATGAACAATCAAAAGTGGCAAAGGAATACCTTTTGAAAAATCCAAATCTGCCGGAGCTTAACTTTGTCTTTCAGCAGATCAGGGATTGTCAGGCGGTAGGACAAACGCTGCACTTATATCTGGAAAGCAAAGTTCTGGAATTACTCTCTCTTGTCATTAAGGGCATGGAGCAAAAGGAAAATCATATTTCTGTCAAGTTAGATTATAAGGACATCCGTGATCTGAAAAAAACAGTTACCTATATGAAAAAGGATTTGTCTGCTTATCCGTCCGGGGAAGAACTTGCGCAAATCGCAGGAATGAGCCCTGCCCGGTATCAGCTTGCTTTTCGGAAGTATTACGGCACTACTCCCTATGAGTATCTAAAAGAAATGCGACTGAATCAGGCGCTATTCCTGTTGAAAAACTCTGATTATGGGATTGCTACGATTGCCGCAAAGGTTGGCTATCATAATTCAGGGCATTTTGCAAAGCTATTTAAAAATGCCTATGGAATGGGGCCGAGGGAGTATAGAATGGTACAGGGAATAAAATAGCCTTAGAAAATCAGAATTATAAAATGAAATCAAAGTGCATATTAAATCATTCCCGGCGCACTCTATGAACAATAGAATGTAACTGGGTGATATGATATGCCGAATGTAAAAGACTGTCCCGGTTTTGAAAGTTTCGGGGCGGACGTGCAGCAGGCACGGGAGGCCGTAGGAATGTCCCGCAGGGAATTGGCGGAACGGGTGGGAATTGACCCGCGCTATCTTGCCAACATCGAACTGTGCGGCACTATACCGAGTGTGCCGGTTGTTATGCAGCTTATCCGGCTGTGCAAGCTGCCAGCGGAACGCTATTTCAATCCCGGCTTAATCAGGGAGGACAGCGAACAGCGCCAGCGGACAAGCCACAAGTTGCAGCTCTGCCCGGAAAAATACCTGCCTATCGTCGAGGGCGTCATTGACGGGGCAATCAAATTGAATGAAATCGACGGGAAAACGGAGGGTGAATAAAACATCCTCTGTTTTGCTTTTTATGGAGGCCGCGAAAGGGCCTCTTATTTTTTTACGAATTTTTTCCCGGAAATCCCTGTTTTGCGGGTAAAAATGGGCGTTCTGTTCGCTCTATATGCGGAGGAAAAGAAAAACAGCAAGCATAGGGAGTGTAGCCACACTCCCGAATACCGGCCCCGTCCATCCCTACGGGCCGGAGCCGGTTGCTTGTTGGGGAAATCCCCAAACCCCTGAATGAAAGGACGGTGAAGAAATGGCAAACCGAAAACGGAAATTTGTGCTGCGCGTCCCTGTGACGCCGGAGGAACGGGCGCTCATTCAAAAGAAGATGGCCCAGCTTGGCACAAGGAATTTTTCAGCCTATGCCCGGAAAATGCTGATTGACGGTTATGTTGTCCATGTGGACACCAGCGACATCCGGGCGCAGACGGCAGAGCTTCAAAAAATCGGCGTCAACGTCAACCAGATCGCACGGCGTATCAACAGTACCGGGGCTGTGTACGCGCAGGACGTAGAGGACATCAAGGGGGCGCTGGCCCAGATATGGCAATTACAAAGATACATCCTATCAAGGTAAATCTGAAAAAGGCGCTGGACTATATCGAAAACCCGGACAAGACCGACGACAAGATGTTTGTTTCCTCCTACGGCTGTTCGTATGAAACGGCGGATATTGAATTTCAAATGCTGTTAGATCAGGCGTTCAAGAAAGGCAACAATCTGGCCCACCACCTGATACAAGCCTTTGAGCCGGGAGAAACCACGCCGGAGCAGGCCCACGAAATCGGGCGGCAGCTTGCCGATGAAGTGCTGGGCGGGAAATATCCCTATGTGATAACCACCCACATAGACAAGGGCCATCTGCATAATCACATCATTTTCTGCGCGGTGGATATGGCAAATCAGCGCAAGTACATATCCAATAAGCAGAGCTACGCCTATATCCGGCGCACCAGTGACCGGCTATGCAGGGAACACGGCTTATCCGTGGTGAAGCCGGGCAAGGACAAGGGAAAGAGCTATGCCGAATGGGACGCCCAGCGCAAGGGCAAGAGCTGGAAAGCAAAGCTGAAAACCGCCATCGACGCGGCTATTCCGCAGGCCAGAGATTTTGACGGTTTCCTGCGGCTCATGGAGGTGCAGGGCTATGAGATGAAGCGCGGCAAATTTATTTCATTCCGCGCACCCGGGCAGGAGCGCTTCACCCGCTGCAAGACCTTGGGCGAGGACTACACCGAAGAAGCCATTACCCAGCGTATCAAAGGGCTGGCTATGGACAGAGGGCCGAAGCGGAAACCGGCAAAGGAAATCTCCCTGCGGATTAAGATTGAAAACAATATCAAGGCCCAGCAATCGGCTGGCTATGCGCGGTGGGCGAAGCTGCATAACTTGAAGCAGGCCGCCAAAGCCTTAAACTTCATTACCGAACACCAGATTGAAAGCTATGAGGGCTTGGAAAACAGGCTGGACGAGATCAGCGCGGCCAACGATGAAGCCGCCGCTGCCCTGAAAACGGTGGAGCGCCGCCTTGGGGACATGGCGCTGCTGATAAAGCATATTTCCACCTACAAGGAGCTGCGGCCCGTGGCGCTGGAACTGCGGCAGGCCAAAGACAAAGCCGCGTTCCGGCGGGAGCATGAAAGCCAGCTTATTTTGTATGAAGCTGCGGCAAAGTCGCTCAAAGAGGCCGGGGTGAAGAAGCTCCCTAACCTGTATGCGCTGAAAGCCGAATGCAAAAAACTGGACGAAGAACGGGAACGGCTGTCCGAACAGTATAACGAGGTAAAGAAAGAGCTGAAAGAATACGGCATTATCAAGCAGAATGTGGACAGCATTTTGCGGGTGACGCCGGGAAAGGAGCAGATACAGGAGTTATGAACATACCGAGAATGACTTACCGCCAGTACCGCAAGGCCCGGCGGCTCACGCATGAGTGCTGCAATTACTGTGACGGGAACTGCCTCCTGCTGGACGATGGGGAGGAATGTGTTTGTGTGCAGAGCATTTCCTATTCGCTGCTGTGCCGGTGGTTCAAGGCCGCCGTCCTGCCGCTGGACGCGGCCCTTTATACCGAAATCATGGAGCGAAGCGGGGCGCGGCGCTGCCGGGAGTGTGGGGAACTGTTTTCTCCGAGGCGGCCCAACTGCCTTTATTGTCCGGCCTGCGCCGAGAAACGTAAACGCCAGAGCAAGAAGCTGTGGGCGAGGAAACACAGGGGCTATGCGTAGAAAAAGTAAGTCCTCAAAGCCCCGGAAAATCAGGGCTTTTTTCCCTTGTGGGAGGGGGAGCCGAGTGTTAATCCCTTTTCCCCCGGAAACGGCCTTTACTTTTTCTACAAGGGCGATAGAATGACTGGCAATCCGGCCCTGTCTGTGGTATGCTGGACAAGAAAAAAATCAAAGACAGGAGTGGACGGAATGGCCGATCAGAACGATTTGCTGGACACGGCAACCATCCGGGCCGCCGTCGCCGGTGAAAAGTGGGCCGCTGAAAAGGTGATTGAACACTACGCCCCATTCATCGACGGGCTGGCTGTGGACGAAGATATGAAGCAGCACCTTATTTTGAAGCTGCTGGAAGAACTGCCAAACTTCCCGCTGGAACAGGCGTAAAAAAAGAGCGCCGGACGCAGGGGCCACATAGCCCCCACGCCCGGCGCTTTCGCCTTGCTTGGGTTATTCGTCCGTAAGCTGGAACCGCTGCGCCTCAAAGTCGGCGTCGCTCATGGCGTCCAGCTTATCAAGGGTCTGGCAAGCCAGCGCCCGCATTTCTTCCGCCATATCCGGCAGGTCGGCCCGCAGTCGGGCCATTGTCCTGCGCCTGTCGCTCTTGTGATACAGGCAAATCAAATTTTCTTCTTCCACGGTGAAATACATTCCTCATACCTCCAATTCATTTTTCTTGGTTCTGGCCGGGGCCTTTTTCGGGGTCTTGGCCTGTTTCGTTTCGGAAAGCTGCCTGCGGATGGAGGCGCGGGGCTTCCGCACCTCCTTGTCCCGGTTTTCGTCCTTGTTTATCACGGCATAGACGCCGCGTCGGTCTTTCATGCCGGTAAAACACAGGGATTTATAGGGCAGCATGGAAAACAGCCGGTCAGTGTCCTTGCTGGACGCGATCTGCATAAAATACGGGGACAGCTCCACCATGAAATGCGTCTTGTTGGGGCTGTTAGGGGTGGACAGGTCTTTCAGCCCGGCCACTATCCGCCGTGCCTCCCTCATAATCAGCCCATCCCGCAGGGCGGCGACGTGGCTCTTGAAGTCACCGGGGGCAAGCTGCTCCCGGCTTCTCTGCTCCTGCCGCAGCACTTCACGCAGGTTTTCCGGCTCATTGGGCTTGGCCTCATAGTGCAGGAACGCCCCCAGCTTGGGGTCAGGGCTGCCGTCAAAATACTGCGCGGCGGGCTGCTCCTTGTCGCCCTTTTCATAGTGCAAAATGAGATTGTCCGCCTTTACCGCCTCGGCTGTGACGTGCCGGAAATGCTGCTGGTACTCCAACTCATAGAGATTTCCACGGATTTTCCCGCCCACCTTGCCAGTCAGCTCCACGGCGTAGGCAAGAACATGGTCGCGGGTCTGCTCCCCGTAAAATTTCCATGTGTTGTATTGCCGGGTGTCCTGCAAGAATACGTCACGCTCCCGGAAGCAGTACGTCCCGGAGGGGCGCGACATCCACAGCAGGGCCTTGTCCTCGGCCTTATCGCTGGCGGCGGCCTGCCGGAGAATATCTTTGTCAATCTCAAAATCATCCTGATAAAATGCGGTGTTCTGGCGCATGATCTGTTCCAGCGCAGCCAGAACTTCCACGTTCTCAAACTTATTCACGGCCTCCCACCTCCTTTTCCTTTGATTTCTCCCGCGCCGGGGGCTGTTTCTTCTGTTCCTCCTTGGCGGCGGCAAGCTGCGCCCGGATGGAGGGCTTTTTCTGGCGCTGGGCGGTCTTGGCGTTCCTTTGGGCCTGCTTCGGCTTTTGGGCCTCTGCCCTGGCTGCCTCGGCCACGTCCGAAAGGGAAATCTGTTCCCCGGCCTTTACTCTGGCTTCCAGCTCCCCCATGGTAGGGGCATTGTTCAGAACGCCGTCAATCATGTTGTAGTTTTGCTCGGTCGTCATTTCAGCGGCCTTGATGGGGCTTTCCTGCAAGAACTCCGGCACCTGCCGGTAATCGGCCCCCTCGTCCACATAGTAGGCCGTCTGTTGGCCGTCCTGCCGGAACACGACAATATCCCCCATAGAAAGGGAATGGCCCTTGTAGTCGGCGGGGATTTCCATATTGAACCGGCGGTAAATCTCGTCCAGAGAGGCGTCCTTATCCAGCGGGGCGGTGTAGACAAGCTGGTAATTCTTCCTGTCTACGGAAAGGCCGTCCGCCTGCAATTCCGCATAGGAGCGATAGCGGAAGTCGCGCCCCTCCGGGCCGGGCGGCACCTGATAAATGGAAAAGGTGTCCTCCTTGGCCGGTTCCGGCTGTCCGATTTCGGGGGCCTGCGCCTCCCTGCGCTGTGCAAGGGCTTTTTCCGCACGTTCCAGAACATCGGCGCTAAGGGGCAGGGAATACAGGGTGGAGTGGGAAGAAAAGCCCACGTTGTTAAACACATAGTCCACATCGGTTTCTTTCAAAGCCCCTGCTGTGAAATAGTCGGCCCTTGTGGGCGTTTCGCTCACTCGGCCATTGGCTATGTCGTAACTAAGCCCCGTTTCCAGATGGGAACAGATTTTCCCGTCCACGGCCAGCGTCACATAGTACCAGCCGATATACCCGCCTGTTTTCTCATTGGAACCGTCGTTCAGTTCAACATTCAGCACCGTGTAGGGCTTCAAGCCTTTTTGCGCGGCAATCTCGTTGTCCTTAACCTCTTTTTTCAAAAGAATAGGTATAGCGGCTTCCTTTGTTGCCTGTACGATCTCCGGGTTGTATTGCGACAAATAGCCATCCACACACTCCGTCTGCACCTTAACCGTCTTGGCCTTTGGCGTCAGGTGATTTCCAATGAATAGGGACGCGCCATTATCAAACTTGATAGAAATATCGCTCGTCCCGCGCCATTTGCCGGTACAGGGGGAGGTATGGATTTCGCCGGTCTTGCAGCCGAAAGTCTGCGCGATCACGCCGATTTTTTCTTTCAGGGGCAGGTCTTTGTAGCGTTTTGCGATTTCCACCGCTTTTTCCTGCAAGGCGGTGAGAGGCTTTTCGGCTGGCTTTTCCTGTTCCGGCGGTTCGGTGGCCGGGGTGGTTTCCGGCTCCGGCCCGGTTTCCCGTTCTGGGGTAGGCTCTGGCGTTGCCTCCTGTTCATGGGTTGGTTCCTGCTGCGGCTGTTCCTGCTCCTTGGCGTACAGCTCCTTGACGGCCTCCTGTGTCAGCTCCCCGGTATTGAGCTGATCCAGCAGCTCCCGGCATTGTTCCGGCGTCCCAATATATAGAACGTCCCCGATTTTTGCCGTGCCGTCCTCCTGCGGGACATAGGCTTGCAGGAAGTACAGGTTTTCCCGGCTGTCGCTGCGGGGGTTGGCGTGTACCCGGTAGAAGTATTCCGGCTCGGCTTGTTCCTGTGCCATTTGTGCCTGCTGTTCCCGGATGCTGCTGCGTTGCAGCTCCGTGGGCTTCTCGCCGGTAAGGGGCTGAATACTTGAAATACGGTCAGCGGCGTAATAGGCGTTCCCGTTCAAAAGGCGCTGCCATGCGCCGACGCTTGGCGCCCATCGAAAACCGTGTTCTTTCAACTGCTGGCGGGCGTCTGCGTCCGGCTTATCTTCAAAGAACACCTGTAAACGGCCCTGCTCCCGGTTGGCTTCCACATGGCCGCCGTCAAACTCCCAGCCTACATAAACGGTTTCTTTTGCACGGGTCAGGCTTTCAATCCGCTGCCGGACACGGCGGATTTCCGCGTTATTGTTGGAAAGTTCCCAGCTCTGAAAGGGTTTCTTTTCATAGTGCCAGCTTGAAGCCATATCCGCTTTCAGGTTTTCGATGTTGTCAGGGGAAAGGTGCGGGCAGCCGTCCAAAGTGCCGTGCTTGCGGTAGTAGGCATTTACGGCTTTCATCGTTTCCTGCGCCTTTTCCAGACCGTCCAGCTTCTTTTGCAGCTTGGGGATGGCCTGCGGGTCGTCCTGCCGGATTCCGCCCATGCCGGTACTGCGGATTTTATCAAGCAGCCCTTGGATATACTGCCATTCCCGCATATTGCTGTCGCGGGCCGCGTTCTGCTTTTCTTTCTGGCGTACCGGGAAATTGGAACCACCGGCAATCAGGATGGAGGGAACGCGGGCGTCAATGGAAAAGCTGTGGTTCATATTGGCAGCCAGCTTCCGGGCGTAGGTGTCAAGCAGGCTGTCGATCTTCTCATGGTACATGGGGTCAACCCGCTTTTTCTGTGCCTGTGCAAGTTCAAAGGCGTTGTCCACATAATGCCGGTATTCTGCCGTTGCGCTTCCGGGCTTGTAGTCGGAAAAGCTGTTCGCTTCTTTTGCACGGCGGGCCGCGCCCTCGTTGATAGAATAGTAGTAGTCCGACGCCGCAAGCTCTTTTGTTGGCTGCTCTGGGTTTTCCTGCTGCGGTTGTTCTTGGGCTTCCTGCGGCTGTTCCGGGGCCTCATAGCCAGCCGCCGCGTATTCCTCCACAGTCATACCGGCGGCCTCTGCCTCCTGTGCAATCTCGGCCTGTACCTGTTCCTTGTAGTCCTGTAAACTCTGGTCGAAGTCGGAAAGCTGCGGCGGCTCCGGCAAAGGCTCTCCCTGATTGAGAAGCGGGCGGCACTCCTTTACATAGTCCACAAGGGCGGTCAAATAGGCGGTCTGCTCTGGCGGGAGGGAATCGCCGGATTGCAAAAGGCGCTGGGCCTCCTGCTCCATCCGGGAAAGGTTACAGTGCTGCTTCATATATGGGATAAACTCATGGAGAAGCATTTCCCGCTGGGCCTTGTCCGCCTCCCATGCCTCTGGCCCCTCGTGGTGCAGCACATGGTTTTTCCAGCTTTCATCCTGCGCGTAGTATTCGTGATACCCTTGGATATGCTCGATCAGGGAACCGTCCCCGTCGCCAAAATCCTGCCGCCCCTCATAGTTGTCCGGCTGGCCCTGCATAGTAAAATCAATGCGGAACTTGGTTTTATCGTACCAATGGCCTGTATAGCCCGGCTGTTCCCGGTCATGACGCTGGGCCTCGTCCAGCGACTTAAAAACGGTGTCGGCTTCATGTAACGGCATTTGCTGGCCGTCCTTTAAGCGGGGGCTTTCACTCCAAAGAATCGTAACAACCGGCTCCGCTGCCGGGTCAAGGGTGATCTGGCGCTCGGCGTTTGCCACGGCGATTTCACTGTCTATCTGGCTTTTCACAAAGCGGTCTACCTCGCCATGCTGCATTTCATAGCCCTGTTCGCAAAGCTCATTGACAAGGGCCATTACCTTTTGCGTGTCGTCCACGGCCTCGGCATAGTCCACAATCAACCGGCGCTCCCCGTTGCCTAACCGCTGGCCGTCCTTTTCCGCAAGGTCAATCAAAGCGTTGGCCCGTTCCTTGGGGGACGCCTCCGGCATGAATGGTTTCCCGTTCAAAATCCCGTCTATCCCATTCCATGCCTGCGGCTGCCGGGCCTCGGCCTTTTCCAGTGTTCCATCCTTGGAGAGCGTAAAGCCCTGCGTCTGGATGGCTTCTTGTGTCCCCTGTGATACCTCGCCGGTGGTTTTCAAATCCGTATCAATCAGCATTTGCAGCGTGGCCCGCACTTCCTCGGTCATGGCCTGCTGTTGTTCCGGGGGCAGCTTGGCAAACACGCCGTCCGGGTCTGGCTGGTCGGCGGCCTGCTCCACCGGGGCGGCCTCCGGCTGTTCCTGCTGGGCCTGCCGCTGCTGCTGAAGCTCGGCAAGGTGGCTGTCAATGGTGGTTATCAGCTCATGGGCCGTGGCCCGGATGGTTTCAAGGGAGGCTTTCAGCTCCTTTAAGTCCTTGTCGGAACTCCACCCGGCCACATAGCCAAAGGAATAGTCGGACGTGTCCAGCCCGTAGTGCTGGCAGACGGCATAGGCCACGCTCTCGGCCTGTACCTCGCGGGTGCGGCTGTCGGGCCGGGCGGCCTGCTCTGCGGGCGCGGCCTCCGGGGTAAGGGCGTGGAGCTTGGAATGGGCGATTTCGTGGATGGCCGTCTTGACGGTCTGTAATTCGCTCATGCCCTCCTGAATGGCAATCCGTTTTTCCGTCAGATGGTAGTAGCCGTGAGAGCCGCCGGGGATGTCCTCAAAGCCGATGGGAACGGGGGAGGTCTGTTCCAGCGCCTTGAAAAAATCTTGGTATTGCTCCACGCCTCCCGTCAATTCCTCCACACCCAAAGAGGGCAGCGGTTCCCCCTCGGTCTGGCTCACGTCAAAGACGGAAACGATCTTAAAGGCCGGAACCTGTACCTCCTGAACCTCGGTGACGGGCTTCCCGTCCCTGCCGATCACTGGCTTGCCCTGGGCGTCCAGCTTCGGCACTTCCTTTTTGGCCTTGAACGGGGCCGGGGCCAGTATCTTGATGGCCTTTTCGCCTTTCTTGACGTTGCGGTGAAAATCATCCCGCCACTTGTTATAGCCCGCGACAAGCTGGCCGCCCTGCATGGCAATCAGGAGCGTGTTGTTAAAGCTGTAACTGTGGAACTTCGCCATAGAGGTGAGATAGGCTTTGTAGCGTTCACTCTCGAAAAGCTCCTGTATGCCGGTTTCCAGCCGGTCGGTGATCTCTTTCATGCGGTCGGCGCTGTTCTGGCTGTTCAGGATAATGGGGGTGACGGGCTGCGGGGCCGGGGCCTCCTGTTTTTGCTCTGGTTGGGCTTTTGCTTCCTCCCGCAGCACTTCCGGCGCGGGATAGGTCATTACCCGGTATTCCTCCGGCACGGGCTGTCCCTCGTGGACGCGCTGCCATTCGTCGCCGCTTTTCACCAGATAGCCGTAAGGGGTAAAGGCACCCTGTTCCTGTTTGGCGATATGTTCCCCAAACTTGGAAACGTCAACGCCCGCTTTCCATTCCTCCGGCATATCTACCATGCCGGAACGGTTCAGATAGTAATTCCCCAACTGCGCCGTATTCTGCACGTCCGGGATATGCACAAAGTAGTCCGTGTTGTCGGCGTAGTCGATGATCTGGCCGATGTTCTCAAAACCGCCCCGTGGGTTTTGCAGGGCGGCGTTTAATTCCGCAAGGGCGGCAGCGTCCAACAGTTCCAGCCTTGCGGCAAGGAAATTCAATTCGTCCACATCGGAGGCCAGCACCATGTCATAAGGCAGGGCAAGGTGTCTGTCCTCCGGGCAGGAATATCCGTTGATGAAAAAATCCTGCGGGTTGTCGGCGCTGATATGGATTTCTTTCAAGGCCGCCTGCACCTGTTCGGCGGTGGTCGGCAGAGAAAGCCAGTAACCATGCGGCCCGCCGGACTGCGCTTCGGCGCGGTTGTCAATCAGGATAGAAAATACTTCGTTCACAAGCTCACTCCTTTCTGGAACGAGATCAGACAACGGTTGTTCCCATACATCCCCAAAACCGCGAATGACGGTTTTGCCATTAGCCCCGTTCTGGCTGAACATTTCCAGAACCGAAAAAGCCCGGTCAAACTGTTCTGTGTTATGCGCGTTGATAGCAGGGGAAAAGTGGATAACCCCGTCTTTGTAACTGCGCCCTGTTCCTACCCAGCCCCGGATAAAGCTGTCAAAAGGGGCTTTCGCGCCGCTTGCGCCATGTTCTTCCGCATGGCTTAACACAAGGGTGCTGCTTCTATACTGCTTACCTAAAATCAGTTCTCCCGTCTGCGGGGAAAACATAAAGCGCCGGTTTTGAATGGCCTGCATATCAAAGAAAGCGCGGTTGGTGTCAATCAGCAGCAGGCCATTGGTGATTTCTATTTTCTGTTTTTCCGTAGCGTCAGCTCCTTTCTTTCAAATAGGGGTTTGGGGGCTTCCCCAACAAGCAAAATCCCCGGCCCGGCAGGGTGTACCGGGTCAGGGGATTTACCGGGAGTGTGGCTACACTCCCTATGCTTGCTGTTTTTTAGTTCTTCGCCCTCCGTTCGATACGGTAGTTGACGTACTTCCCGCCCGTATCGGCCAAAAGCACCGTGCCGTCATAGGTCTTTCCCGTTTTCACGGAATAGAGGCCCTTTATCTTGACTTTCCCGCTTTTAAGGAGCGCGGCGGCGATTTTCGGGGTAAACGCTTTCTTTCGTTCCTCAAAAAATCGGTCATTCTTCCACATGACAAACTGGCAGGCCCGGTTTCCGCAATAGTAGTTCTTTTTCCCCTCATAGACGCTTTCCCCGCAGCGCGGGCATTTGCCGATAACCACACGCTCTTTCTGAAACAACTGCTGGGCCTCCTCGCTGATCTGGGAGTAGTTCGCAATCAGGCCCCGCGTCATTTCCGCAATGCCCCGCATGAAGCCCTCCGGGTCGGCCTCCCCTTTGGCAATGGCCGTCAGCTCCGTTTCCCACTGTGCCGTAAGCTGGGGAGAGGTCAGCACATCCGGCAGGACGCAGGCAAGGTTGTGGCCGTCCTTGGTGGGAAGTAGCTGTTTTCCCTTGCGCTCGATAAATCCCATCTGCACCAGCTTTTCTAAGATGGAGGCGCGGGTGGCCGGTGTGCCTAAGCCCTGCCTTTCGGCGTCCTCCGGCATATCCTCGGTCCCGGCCCGTTCCATAGCGGAAAGAAGCGTGTCCTCGGTATAAGGCTTGGGCGGGGTGGTGAAATGCTCGGTGGCGCTGGCCTCCACCTTGTTAAAGGTCTGGCCCTCGGAGATCTCCGGCAGCTCCCGCGCAAGCTCCGGCGCGTCCTCGTCGGCGTCGGTCTTGAAAGAAGCCTTAAAACGGCGGTCAAGCTCTTTCCAGCCGGGGGTAAGGACGGTTTTGCCCTTGGCGGTAAACTCATTTCCGGCGCAGGTGAATGTGGCGGTGACGGCCTCATACACATGGGGCGCGGCCACGGCGCACAGGAGCTTGCAGCACACCAGAGAGAGAAGTTTTTTCTCCCCCTCGGTCAAGCCGTCAAAGCCCTTGCTGATAAACTCCATCGTGGGTATGATGGCGTGGTGGTCGGACACCTTTTTGCTGTCCAGCACCCGGCCAAACTGCGGGGAGAGGTCAAGCCCCTTTGCAAAGGGAAGCAGGGGCCAGAGGCCGGACACAAGGCTTTCCGCTGTGGGCTGCATATCGTCGGTTAAATATTGGCTGTCTGTGCGGGGGTAGGTCAGCAGCTTCTTTTCATAGAGCTGCTGGGCGTAATCAAGGGTCTGCTTGGCGGTAAAGCCAAAGAGCCGGTTGGCCTCCCGCTGCAAGGTGGTAAGGTCGTAGAGGCGGGGCGGCTGCTCCGTCTTTTTCTCCCTTTCCACGGAAACACAAACGGCCTGCGCCCCGGCGCAAGCCGCTTTCAGGCCGTCCGCTTCTTCGGGGCTGGAAATGCGGCTGCTGGCCGCCTCCATACCGCCCGCCGCGATATGGACAACGTGATATTTCTCTTTCTTGAAACCGCTGATTTTGGCCTCCCGGTCAACCAGCATTTTTAACGTCGGCGTCTGTACCCGGCCCACGGTCAGGGTCTTGTGGTAGAGGATGGAGAAAAGCCTTGTGGCGTTTATCCCCACCAGCCAATCCGCCCGCGCCCGGCAAAGGGCCGATTGATACAGGGCGTCGTAGTCCGCGCCGGATTTCAGGCTGGCAAAGCCGTCCCGGATAGCCCCGTCCTCCATGCTGGAAATCCAAAGGCGCTTGAACGGCTTTTGGCAGCCCGCCATCTGATAGACGAAACGGAAAATGAGTTCCCCCTCGCGCCCGGCGTCGGTGGCGCACACAAGGCCGTCCACGTCGGGGCGCTCCATCAGGGAACGCAGGGTGTCAAACTGCTTTTTCTTGTCGTCCGGGATGATGTACTGCCATTCCTGCGGCAAAATCGGCAGGTCGTCATAACGCCACTTCTTAAAACGCTCGTCATAGGCCCCGGCGTCGGCAAGGGAAACAAGGTGGCCGATACACCAGCTCACCAGATAGCCGTTCCCCTCAAAGTAGCCGTCCTGTTTCTTATCCGCGCCGATCACGCCCGCAATGCTGCGGGCCACGCTCGGTTTTTCTGCAATCACTAACTGAATACTCATTCCTCGTCCTCCTTATTCATTTCCGTTGCTTCTTCCTCTATCAACAAATCTTCCCCCGGCTCTTGGGTGTCCCCATCGGTGGCGTCGTCCGGCTCCGGGGCTTCTTCTTCGTCCTCGTCCTCGCCAAAGTCGTACTCGTCCAGATCGTCGCTGCCCTTGACATCCGCTTTCGGCTTGCGGAGCTTAAAGAAGTAAAGGGCCGCGCCGCCGCCTGCCAGCACTACCACAAGGAACACCACAAGGCCGCCCATGCCGCCGCTTTCTTTCTCCGGCGCTGTCGGTTCTTCCGCGTCTGCGGGTTCCGGCTCCGGCCCGGCGCAGGCGGTCAGGTTATTCTTACAAACCGGGCAGGCCGTGTTGACGGCCCCAGCCTCACACTTGGCCGTGCAGGTGCAAACTTGCGGCTCCTGTTCGCCGTCCTCCAACAGTGCTTGCAGGTCGGCGTCGTCCACTTGGTTGAGGAAATGGACGGAGGTTTCCTTGTCCTCGTTGGCCCGGTCAATCAAGATATAGAAATAATTCCCGGCCTTGGTGGTGACGGTGATAAGCTGCTTATCCCCGAAAAAATCATCCACCAGCGCCGCGTTGCCCTCCGGGGTGACGGGTACGCCCTCCGGCTCCATCTCCATGCCCCCGGTGGTGGGTTCCTCCGTTTCCTCCGGCAAAGGGGCCTCGGTGGTTTCCGGCAGCGGCTCCGGGTCAGGGTCAGCGCCCCCGGCGTAGGCGGTGACGGAAAAAGCCGCCATGCAAAGCACAGCGGCCAGTGTCACGGCAAATCTGCGAATGAGCTTATTCTTCATCGGCGTTTCCCTCCTGTTCAAACTCCGGCTGCGGGGCCGGGGGCGCTTGCAGAGCGCCGCCCCGGACAAAGGAGGCGAACTCCTGCGGGGTCATGTTCAGGCCGCGCACAAGCTGGACGATCTGCAAGTTTTCCTGTTCGGTCTTTGCCGCTTCCAGCTCCCGAAGCTGCTTTTGCAGCTCCGCGATCTTGCCCTTGGTTTTCTCAATGTCCTTTTCGATACGGTCAAGTTTATTTGCTGCCATAGTTAAATGCTCCTTTCGTCAATAGACTGTTCATAACGATATTTCATCTGTGCCGGGTAGAGGTCGGCGGCAGGGCGGCGTTTTCCCGTCCAGCGTTTGCCGCCAGCCAATCCCGCACAGCTCCATCCGGCGGCCCGTAGGCTTACACCGCTTTCTGTATCAAGAATATAAGTAATGATTTTCCGATAGCCAATAGCCCGTGCCGCCCTCCACGCCGCAGCATAAAGAAAGCTGCAAGCGTTTTTGGTGCCGTCCGTACAAAGCCGGTTGACTTCCAATGCCAGGCCATTATCCAGATAGCGGCTAACAGGCCGCCCCACAATGGCGACACCCACCAGCCGCCCATTTGCCATACAGCCGATAGAAAACTTGTGTCCAACAACGGGTTTGTGGTGGCGGTGGTGCTGGGCGACAAAAGCGTTGGCTTCGGATAGGGAAACAGGTATCAGGCTTAACATTGTGGCTCCTTTTATGGCAGCCTGCCGTAACAATAGAAATGCTGCTGCCAATAGCTTGAATTTAGGTTTGTGTAAGAAATGGGGTCGCCACAGTGCAACATGACGGAATTACCCACATACAGCCCCACATGGGACACGCCGGGGGTGTCGTAGGTGCCGACGAAAAACACCAGATCGCCGGGCTTGGCCTGCCCCGCCGTGACGGGAGTACAGAGATTATAAAGCCCCTGCGCCGTCTGCCGCCCGACGCTCCATCCGCTGTGATTGAGTACCCAGCTAATAAAGCCGGAACAATCAAAGGATGTGGACGGGCTGGAACCGCCCCACACATAGGGATAGCCCACATATTTGTCCGCTTCCGCAATCATGGCGGCAAAGGTTTCATCCTCCAATGCCTCCGGGGGGATTTCATAGTAGGTCGGCTCCTTGACGGTGGAGGCGTGGGGATAGCTGCCGCTTGGAAAGAGGTCTGGCCGGTTGCCTAACGTCTGCATATAGGCCGCGTACAGGCTCAACTGTTCCTCATCCATGATGTAGACAGGCAGATGGGATAAGTCGTTGTTGGTGAGTGTCACGTTACAGATATAGTAGGTATAGGGGACTTCTACCTCGTACTCGTTGCCCTCGCTGTCTGTCCTCGTTTCCGTGCGGTAGCGGATTTCTGTTTCAATGGTCTGCGTCAGGGTGTATTGCTGTTCAAAGAGCATGGCAAGGTCGCCCTGTACCTCGTCCAGCGTAAACGCCCCGCTGTGGAGCGCGGAGAGGATAGAGGTCAGCACATAGGGGTCATGGCTGATTTCGTCCAAATCAAAACGGTACTCGTCATAGCCGGGGTGCAGGCTTTCGTAGTTGTCAAGCTCATGCTGTAAGTCAGCCTCCATTCCGGCGTAGGCGTCCTCGGCCCCCAGCATATCGCTATCCTCGGACAGATAGGAGGTGGCCGCAAGCCCCGTCCCGGCGCTGCCAAACATGGCGGTGCAGGATTGCAGGCCGCCCATAACCAGCAGGAGAAGCAGGCCCACGCCTCCGATCAGCAGCGCCCCTTTCCAGTGGCGGGCCACAAAAGAGGCTGCCTTTTTACTTTCCTTGGCGGCTTTTTTAGCTGCGGTGGCCGTGGTTTTGGCGGTGCTGGCCGCGCCCTGCGCCGTCTGTCCCGCCGCCCGCGCTGCCTTGGCGTACTGCCGCTTAATTTTCTGTTTCTGCCAGAAGCGGGAAACCGGGTTCTTTACCGCCTGCGCCATTTCCGGGTTGTCCCGCAGGGATTTTTGGTACATATACTCGGCGTTGGCGGCTATGGATTTCTTTTCGGCCTTGGCTGCGGCCCGGTAGGGCTTTAGCTTCTGCCGCCTCCGGGCGCTTCTTAGGGCCTTGCCCGCTTGACGCTCGGCCAGTTCTTCCCCCTTGTGGCCGCCCTCCACGCCCACATTTTCGTGTTCTACCTCGTGGATTTTCCCGTGGAGGTATAGCCCCGCCTCCTGCACCGGGCGGCTGGCCGGGCTGGGTTTGAGCTTGGGCGGGTCTTTCTCCACTTTTTCAAAGTGAAGTTTGCTTTTGGCCTTTCTCTTGGCCTCGTCGTAGACGGTTTCCTTGGTGACGACGCGCTTTTTCGGGAGGGCGTCTTTGGCTGCGTCCAGCTTATCCGCCCGCTTCTCGGCCTTTTTGATATAGGGGGCAAGCTCCGGGTCGGCCCGTTCCTCGGCGGTAAATTGTAGGCGGGAGGCTGGCCGGTGCAGGGCTTCGTTTCCCTCCGCCACCACCTCCCCGGCGTCCTTGGCTGCCTTTTTTACCTTGTGGCGGCTGTGAAACTGGTCGGCCCGTTCCAGTACCTTTTCCGCCGCGCCGCCCGGTTCGGCGGTATATTCCTGCTCGGCCTCCCGGCTGGATATGTTGACGCTTTCGCCGGTGGTCTGGTTATCCAGCGTCAGCCCGTCGCGGGTCATGCGCTGGGTGATTTTATCACGGGATTTTAAGGGCTGTTTCATAGCAAATCACCTCCCATCCGGCCTGGCGCTCATACCGTGGCCCCCTCGCCTAACCGGGTCGTCATGATCTGGTAAAGCTGCGTGTTCTTCGGGATAGGGTTCTTGAATGGCAGAATCACGTTCTCATAAATGAGAAGCCCCTCGCCGGGTTCGGAATTGTCCACATACCGTAGCTGCTGGGGAGAAATGTTCAGCCGTTCCGCAAGGATTTTCCTATCGCCGGACGCCTGATTTAACAGGCAGATAAAGTCGCTGTTTTCCAAAATGTTTTCGATTTCCGGGGAGGAAAGGAGGTCTTTCACGTTCTGGGTGGCACCTGTCGGAATCCCGCCCCACTTACGAAAACGCTTCCAAATCTCGCAGGAAAAGGCCGCCGTCTGTTCCTCCCGCAAAAGCAAATGGAACTCATCACAAAAAAACCACGTCGCCTTGCCCTGGCTGCGGTTCTGCGTCACCCGGCCCCAAATCTGGTCTTGGACAATCAGCATACCGATTTTCTTTAGCTGCTTGCCTAATTCTTTGATGTCAAAGGCCACAATCCGGCTTTCAATGTCCACGTTGGTGCGGTGGTTAAAGACGTTCAGGGAGCCGGACACATACAGGTCAAGGGCCTGCGCTACCCGGTCAGCCTCCGGGATATGCTGCGCCAGAAGCGCCGCGTGGAGGTCGGAAAGAATCGGCATATTTTCCGGGCGGGGGTCTGCCAGATAGGGCCGGTAGATCACCTGCACGGCCCGGTCAATTACCGTCTTTTCGATGGCTTCCAGCCCGTTCTTGCCGCCCATCACAAGCTCACAGAACGACAGCACAAAGTCGGATTTTAAGGCCAGCGGGCTTTCATCCTCGGAGTAGTTCAGGTTGATGTCCAGCGGGTTCACATAGCTTTTGCTGGTGGGCGAGAGCTTCACCACCTGGCCGTGAAGCCGCTGGACAAGGGGGTAATACTCCGCCTCCGGGTCACAGATATACACGTCGTCCGGCGTACAGAGGAACACGCTCAAAA